>Ga0172371_10002859_pt1 | contig 27112 bp, 21 predicted proteins | sample Lak12m_FD_114543 | JGI IMG/M metagenome (GOLD analysis project Ga0172371, IMG submission 114543) | Freshwater microbial communities from Kabuno Bay, South-Kivu, Congo - kab_022012_12m | ecosystem: Environmental > Aquatic > Freshwater > Lake | place: Democratic Republic of the Congo: South-Kivu... | reverse complement strand
GAATAAACAATTGCAAACCGATGATCCGAACATATATGCCATTGGCGATATTGCCGGCGAACCAATGCTCGCACACAAAGCATCGCACGAAGCGCGCGTTGCTGTTGAACATATTGCCGGACATAACGTTGCTTTTGAACCTGCGGCAATTCCCGCAGTCGTTTTCACAGATCCGGAAATTGCATGGGCTGGTTTAACAGAAAATCAAGCCAAAGAAAAAAATATTACGGTTGAAGTTGCAAAGTTTCCGTGGGCAGCTTCCGGTAGAGCCGTTACGTTGGATAGAAATGACGGCGTTACAAAATTAATAATCGAACCGGAAACAGAACGCATCCTTGGCGTTGGTATTTGTGGTCCAGGCGCTGGGGAGCTTATTGCCGAAGCAACGCTGGCAATTGAGATGGGAGCCAATGTTAGAGACTTAGCCTTAACTATTCATCCTCATCCAACATTATCCGAAACCGTCATGGAAGCGGCGGAAGTTTTCTTTGGAACAAGCGCGCATCTCTATAAACCAAAGAAGTAGAAAGAGTTTATTTCGTAAAGACCACGCTTGAAGCGGCAGAAGTTTGAGAACTGTAGCAAAAACTTCTTTTTCTCTTGAAACATTATATCAGCAACTTCATCTTGCTGCTCAAAACAAAATTTCTTAGTTTGCTCTCGGTAATTTTAATTTTATTGAAAGGTTTTTATGATTAACGAAAAAATAGAAAAAGCGTTGAATGCGCAAATCAACAAAGAATTTTTTTCCTCCTACTTGTATCTTTCTATGTCTTCCTATTTCGAGAGCAAGAACTTAACCGGAATGGCTAATTGGATGAAAATTCAAGCGAATGAAGAACATCTGCACGCAATGAGGTTTTACGCGTATGTTATTCAAAAGGGAGGAAGAGTAATCCTTGCCGCGGTAGAAACGCCAAAGTACGATTGGAAATCTCCCCTTGATGTTTATGAAGATACTTACACACACGAAAAATTTGTTACCGCCAGCATTGATGACTTAGTTAATTTGAGCCTTGAAGTGAAAGACCATGCAACGAATAATTTTTTACAGTGGTTTGTAACTGAACAAGTTGAAGAAGAATCGAACGTAACCAAAATTATTGATGACCTGAAAATGATAGGTGAAAATAATTACGGTATTTTTATGCTTGATAGAGAACTTGGCACAAGAGTACCGGCGGCGCAAACACCGCCAGCAGCATAATCTTTTTCTTGCTTGGTCACACCATTAATACGCAATGCGTAGTGTTGAATTGAAACCATACGCGTTGTTAAGTGCGAGTGTAATGGAAAACCCGTTCTACAATTCTTACGAAGACCTATTCTCTTGGTGAACGGATTTATTTATTTTATTGGAATATCTGTGAAGTAATTTGCCCCCACCCAATGTTTAAAAACGAACTTTCTTTTATTACTTACCGATAAGCCTATTCCAATTACTTCCGGAAGATTTTAATTCCCTATTAACAGCAGAAAGATTAAAGTTTTTACTAACTTTAGCAGCTTGTTTTTGCAACTCTGTTGAAATATCTTCAAAACAAACGAGGAAAATAAAACAGCGACCAATAAATAACCGGTAAAAATATTTATGATAAATAATCAAAAATCAATTCATACATCAAGGGTATTGTCTGACCTGATAGTATTAAACATTTCGTTTATTTTGTCGGCAGTTATGGCGCAATCATGGGAAACTCTTCTTTTTAGAGATAACATGTTTATTCTGCTGCTAATTTTAAATATCCTCTGGAGTCCATTAGCCAATTTATTTAAGCTGTATGATGAATTTATTAATTGGGCGCCTTCTGCAGTAATTTTGAACTTGTTTAAAATAGCGCTTGTTCAAACCATCATCGCAGTCTTTTTTATTTTCATTTATCGCGAGGGACTTTTTACAAGAATTTTCATTATCGAATTTTCCACTTCTCTCTTTTTTCTTTTGTTGCTCAAGCAATATATTTTCAGAAAGCTATTAAAACTGTTAAGAGCAAAGGGAATAAATGTTCGGAACTTAGCGGTAATCGGAATCGGCGAACAGGCTAAACAATTAGCTTCTGTAATAAAAACAAATCCTCAACTTGGTTTTAATTTTGTGGGAATAATAGAAAATGCGGCGTCGAACGATGCAACCAAAAATATGGAGAAGTTAGAGAAGAGTATTCTCGAAAAAAAAATTGATACAATTCTGATTGAAGTAGAGGCGCACGAAACGGAATCAATCAAGCAAGTCATCCGTGTTGCAGATAGACTTGCTATCAGCAGTTATCTTGTGCCGGACTATTCCCAATTCTTAGCTCATAAATTTAAGATGCATTACCTTGGCGAGTTTCCAATCATTTCTTTTAGGAATAATGCGCTTGATGAATTCCAATTCAGAATAATTAAAAGAATTTTCGATCTTGTTTTTGCTTCAATTATTTTAGTAACTGTTGCGTGGTGGTTGTTTCCAATAATTGCGATTCTGATAAAATTGGATTCTCGCGGTCCGGCATTGTTCATACAAAAGCGGAACGGTCAAAAATATAAAAGCTTTTCGTTTTATAAGTTTAGAACTATGACGTTAACCGCAAGCAAAGAGACAAACTCTACAAAGCCAACTTCGGAGGAAGATGATAGAATTACTAAAGTGGGCAGGTTTCTTAGAAAAAGTAATTTAGACGAGCTTCCGCAAATTTTAAATATTTTCCTTGGGAATATGTCTGTTGTTGGTCCGCGCCCGCATACTTTGCCATTCGACAAACTCTATGCGGATATGGTAGAAATCATCAAATTGCGTTATCGCGTAAAACCAGGATTAACCGGCTGGGCGCAAATACACGGTTTTAGAGGAGATAAACTTAACCCCGATGAAAATAAACGTTGGACGGCGGAGAGAATAAAATTTGATAATTGGTACATTGAAAATTGGTCCTTCTGGCTGGATATTCAGATAATCTTTTCAACATTTTGGCAAATGATTCAAAGAAAAAATTTGGGCAACTAAGTTATTACGGCTCTTTTCTGTGTCTTAAACTTGCGTTCGGTTTGGGGTTGCTTATTATAAATTTAGCTAACTCTATGCTTGTCTCTTTTCGTTTGTACTTCGTTCCAACCTTGATGAACAACAGCGTTCTAAGTAAAAACGCTTTTATGCTTCCGTAATGTTTTTTGTAAAAATAATTAAACGATATGTAGAATTCCTTTTCAAGGATAAATTTTCTCTCGGTAGAACCGCCTCCGATATGTTTAACTTTTGCAGCAGGAACTACATAAACAGCATACTTATTTTTCTGCATGCGAAGAGCAAGGTCTTCTTCTTCGCAATAAAGAAAAAATGTTGTATCAAATCCGCCAATGGCATCGTAAGCGGATTTTCTGATGAACATCGCCGAACCGCTTACTAACTCAACTTTTACCGGTTCGGTTCTTACAAGGTCTTTTACCGGAAAATCTCTTTTGCTGAAGAGTTTTACTAACGAAAGACCGACTATTTTTGTAGCAATAGTTGGGAAATAATCAAACGTTGCGTGAAGGCTTCCATCTTTGTTAAACAATTGTGGCGCGCAAATACCAACAGTTTTGTTTTCGGAACAGAAATTATAAAGCGGGTCTAAAACATCATTTAAAAAGAGAGTATCATTATTTAAGAAGAAAAAATATGCAGCATCAACATGCTTTATCGCTTCAACATTCCCGGATGCAAAACCAAGATTTACTTCCCCCCTTTTAATTTCAACTTGAGCGCAAGTCAGCGAAAGTAATTTCTCATAATCTTGGCTTCGCGAACCATTATCATAAATGATTATTTTGTAATCAACGTTGGTTGCAAAAGAACGAATGCTTTGAACGCACTCAATAGTGTATGAAGAAGAATTATAGTTAAGGATGATTAGTGCAACATCGTGTTTCATTTTGTTTTCAACATTCGATTATCGAACAGTGATAATAACAATAAAAAAAAGAAGAGTAATGGTGCGGCATAACGTTAGTTGCTATCTTCTGAATTTTGAGTTATCATAGTTCGAGAAAAAGCAACCGCTAAACCCACCGTAAACCAAACCATAGTAATTATTTCGTGATCGCCGAAATTCCATTCCGTTAAGCCAGCAACAATAAATGAAACGACTCCGCCTAACACGCCTACAGTATAAGAAGAAACAAAGGGAACATTTTTAACTTTTGTAAATATTTGATGCAGTCTTTTACAGATTGTTACAAAAAGAAATAACAGCGCGGAGATGCCAACAAGCCCTAACGTTACAAGAATATGAACAAAATTATTGTGCATGTGCCCTTGCACTTCTTTATCCATCGGGCGTTTGTATTGCAAGTACAAATCGGCAAGGTCAATATTACCAACGCCAAAAACCGGATGATTGAGAAAAATATTCCAACCGGCTCTCCATAAAGCAAATCGTGTAAAATTAGATTGATTATATTTATCAACAAAACTTGATAATCGTCCTTGAATAAGGTGAGTAACGAAAAGGTCTCCTTGCTTGTAATAGATATTTGAAATCGAGCGCCCAATATTTCGTTGAGATAAAATTTTCAAGTCTCCTTGGGCAACGATTACTTCATTAGTGAGTGTTGCAACAAAAACGGAATCTCCGCTAAACGCTACCGCGCAAGGTTTTTGTATTTCTTTATTTGAAGCGTAAAAGTTCAGGCTGTCGTTTGCTAACTCGTAAACAGCGAGATAGCCATTTTCTACGATAAAATATTTATCGTTAATTTTTTCAAGCAAACTAAAACTTGGGTCGAAATTCTGCTGAACAATTTTTTGTTGAGGAATATTATCTTTTAATTTGAATACCTCAAGTTTTTTAAACGAAGCTTTAGAAAATGTTGACGAGTCAACTTTTATTTTACTTTCCTGACAGAGCGACGGAATTCTTACGGTATCTTTGAGATTTTCCGGGTCTTTGAAAATTGTTACTCCGCTATCAATATCAGCGGCGTACAGAAACCCATTCGCAACAGCAAAAGAGCTGATGTATCCGGGAGAAATAAATTCCGATTTATACATGTATTTCTTATCGGCTGTTTTAGAATAAAGAACAAATCGAGAATCGCAGAGCAGCGCACAATAATAGTTTTTCCATTTTGTAACTGCAATTACGGCAGATGGAGCGGCGGTTTTTGAAAATGTTTTAAAATCGGTAGTTGCTAAAAATCCGTTTTCATAATCGCTTACGATAGCGGTACCGCTGTCAAAATCAATGCTCTTAACGCGTCCCTCCGTTTTTATTTGCCGTACTTGCTTTAGCGCTGAGTTCTGAAAACGATACATAAAAATATCGCTTTCATTTTTTTCAAGTAAGATAGCGGCTACCATTAAGAGTAATATTGGAAGAACAATTTTCCATCTCTTCAAATAGATCAACATAAAAACAATACCGGCAAATGTTCCCATCCATCCCGTTCGTTTATAGATCGAGAGAAGCGCTGCCGACGAGATAAAAAACAACAGCCACAAGACCAATTTTTTCTTCAAATCAACTTTTTCACTTATGGCAAATGAAAACAGGAAGACCACTACAAAACTTATTAATTCGCTTGCCGTAATAGGATACTGAAATGGAGATGGACCGGATTGTTGAATCTGGAATTGGTTATAAATAACATAATCATAAGCAAGATAAAGGTAGATCAAGCAGCTCGCCAGCGCGCCGCCGATAAAAATCTTGAAATATAATTTAGCCGTTTTTATATTGTTGGTCGAGGCATCAATGGTGTAGAGAATTGGTAGTAAAAGAAAAAACTTCAGGAAAAATTGTAGCGATTGAGTTCTGTTTACAGAAAATATTGTGGAAAGAATTTCAGCTGCAATCATAAAAAAGAGAGCTGTCTCTAATCCGGTTTTACGAAATACGTTTTTTTTTGTAATGATACTCTTAACAAGTAATAGAAGCAGCGCGCCGAAGTAGCCAAGTTGATTAACAAAGATGCTGTTGGTTAAACTTATGAGGAATAATACGATAAATACAAAGATCGCTTTATCAATAAAGTTTATCGCGTTGCTTTTAGAAAAGCTCATTACCATTCCTGAACTGAAGTTCGTATAACTTTTTATAAAGTCCCTTATCTTCAAGAAGAAGTTCGTCGTGATTTCCCTGTTGAACAATTTTCCCTTTGTCTAATACCAGAATAAGATCCGCATTTCGGATTGTACTCAACCGATGCGCAATAACAAAAGTAGTTCTATATTGCATCAGCCGCTCAATAGCTTCTTGCACAAGAACTTCCGATTCATTATCCAAAGCGGAAGTTGCTTCATCAAAGATCATAATTTGCGGATTCTTTAACAAAGCGCGAGCAATTGATAACCGCTGTCTTTGTCCGCCGGAAATTTTTAAACCGCGTTCGCCGATAATTGTTTCATAACCGTCGGGAAACTCTTCAATAAACTTGTGCGCATTAGCTGTTTTAGCGGCTTCGATCACTTTTTCCATAGAACAGTCTTCAAGCCCATACGCAATATTCTTTTTAATTGATTCGTTGAACAAGATGGTTTCTTGCGTAACAATTCCCATTAATTTGCGGAGATCAAAAACTTTTAGGTCGCACAAATTCATTCCATCAATCGAAATAATTCCATCTGTTGGGTCATAAAATCTTGGAACAAGATCAACTAACGTAGATTTGCCCGACCCGCTTGGTCCCACTAAGGCAACAACGCTTCCCTTTCGTATTTCAAAATTGATATTCTCTAAAACGAGTTCGTCAGAATCTTGGTAATGGAACGAAACATTTTGAAAGCTGATTTTGTCATTAAAATTGTTGAGGCTTTTTGCGTCGGGCTTATCTTTAATTAATGGTTCTGTGTCAATAATTTCAAAAATTCTGTCGCCGGCTGCGCTTGATTCTTGTATTTTATTGTTAAGCCCGCTTAACTCTTTAATAGGAGTCATCAATTGAAAAATTGCAAAAAGAAAACCAAGGAACTCGCTAGCCTTTAACCCTTGCCCTGAAAGCACAAGGCTTCCGCCATAGTAAATAATACCCGTTCCAACCGCAACGCTTAAAAATTCAGTAATAGGGCTAACGGAATTTCTTATGTTAGTCATCCGCAAAACTTTTTTAAAATACGCTTGAGTTCCTTTAAAAAACTTTTTGTTCTCATATTCCTCCATTCCAAAGGCTTTTACAATTTTTACTCCGGTAATCGTTTCATAAAGAAGCGAGGTGATATGCGCAATAGCTTCCTGAAGTTTCAAGCTCTCTTTACGTAACCGTAGCCCGACCAAAGTTATCAGCGCAAGTGAAATTGGCAGAACGACAAACGAAAAAAGAGTTAGTCTCCAACTGATAGAAACGGCGATTCCCAGAAAGACCAAAATCATAATCGGCTCTCGCACCATGTTAAGAAACACCGTTGATACGCTTGCTTGAACTACTTGTACATCGTTTACAATTCGAGAAATTAAGTTGCCGGTTTTTTCATTTTTAAAATAGCCCATGGGAAGAGTATGCAAGTGCGTATACGCTTTGTTTCTGATATCTTTAACAACGCCCTGCTCCGCAAAAACAAGAAAATATGCCTGGAGATAGTTGAATAAATTTTTTAAGAAAAAAGCCAAGAGAACAAGTAGTACAATTTTTGAAAGAGCATCGTACTTTGATCCGCTAAAAACAAAATTGTTAAAAGCGGAGGCGGCGGAATCTTTAACCGAAAGTACCCAGTTTGGGATTAGTGAGGAAGCATGCGCGGAGGTTTCTTGAACTTTGTGAACACTTTCTTCTTTCGCTAAAAAAAGAGTGTCTAATAAAGGAATAAACAAGTAAACCGAAGCTCCGTTTGCAAGCGCATATAAAACGCTAAAGATGATTGAACCCGATATATATTTATAATATGGTTTTACGAAAGCTAAAATTCTGAAATAGGTTTTCACTAAAATTCCTTTGGCTTATTTTTCTGCAATTCCCAAAGCTTTGCATAATTTAAAATAGTAGTAAGTCCGTTTAAAAATGAAATCAGCAATCCATGCATACCGTCTTTATATCCTTTCAAGGAAATAAATGGTCGCAGAAAGGCCGAAAGTCCGTGCAGTAAAATACTTAAACCGGTAATTTTTTTCTTGCTTTCATAATTTTCTTCCGCATGCAAAGAAGAATAATAATTAATTTTCTCAATCATTTTTTCGAGAGAAGCCGTTGTGTAGTGATACATCGGCGAGGTAAGTTTTCTGATTTTTCCATCAACAATAAAGCCTTCGTGAACAAGTTTGTTTGCGGTAACTGTAGTTTTCTCTCGCTTAAACAATCTTAATTGATAATCCGCACCCCAGCCGCACGTAGTAATCTTTTTGTTTAAAAAATAGTTTTCCCTCATTATTTCGTAGCCAGAGTATTCATCATCGCTTAATGCAAGAATTTCTTCTTTTAACTGAGATGAAATTTGTTCGTCCGCATCAAGCGAAAGCGCCCAATCATTTCTTGCTAAACTTAGCGCATAAGCTTTCTGTATGGCAAACCCTTCCCACGCTTTTTGAAAAATATTCGAGGTAAACTCGCGCGCAATGTCAGCGGTTGCATCGCTGCTAAAAGCATCCACCAAAATAATTTCGTTAACCCACAACAAGCTGTTTAAACATGCGCGGATATTCTTTTCTTCGTTTTTTGTGATAATAATTGCCGAAATATTTTTCATGAAAGAAGATGTCTTTTCTTTTTATTTAAACTTAAGAAGAAATATTTTGAATTTCGAAATCGTTGCACGAAAATGTTTTATCCGCGCGGATGAAATTTTTTATGTTCTTGTTTAACAAAATCTCGATCTACATGCGTATAAATTTGAGTTGTAGAAATGTCTGCATGACCGAGCATTTCTTGCACGGCGCGTAAATCCGCTCCGCCTTCAACCAAGTGTGTGGCAAAAGAATGACGAAAAGTATGCGGATGCACCGACTTTATTATTCCAGCCTCTTTTACATATTTGCTGATGAGTTTCCAAACACCCATGCGCGAGAGTTTGGTTCCGCGAGTATTTAGAAAAACATAATTTTCACTTTTAGTTTTTTTTTCGAGCAGCGCTCTGCTCTCAAAAAAATAGCGTTCTAACCAACTAATTGCGCTTCCGCCAATGGGAACAATTCTTTCTTTAGAGCCTTTACCAAAAACACGGATTGATTCATCATTAAAAAAAAGATCAGACATTTTTAGATTGATAAGTTCAGAAACGCGAAGCCCGCAAGCATATAAAACCTCAAGCATTGCCCGGTCTCGTATTCCAAATTTATCTTTCACATTCGGAATTGCAAAGATCGAATCAATTTCATTCACCGTCAAAACTTCGGGCAACGACTTTTGCGTTTTGGGCGGACTTATTTTTTCAATCGGATTATTCTTTATATAATTGCTTAAAAAAAGAAAATTGAAAAACCCTTTCAGTGAAGAAAAGTAGCGCGCAATGGTTGTGTTTGTTAAGCCGGTTTTGCGTAGTTGAAAAAAAAAATTGGTAATTTGTTGATCGGTTACTTCGCTAAGGTCATTAATGTCGTTTGATTGAAAAAAAGCAAAGCAAATAGAAAGATCATTAATATAAGCGGCTGTTGTGTTATCCGAAAGATTTCGTTCAAGCTTAAGTACGGTTACATATTCTTTTAAGAAACTAATAAAAATGGGGCTGATGAAATCACTCACTGTTTTCCATTTCTTCTTGTTTGGGATAACGGATTCTGCGGTGATGCTGCCCGAGTAAAATACTTCCGAAAACTTCTTTAATTTTTCTGACATCGCCATAAGTAAGCGGGGATTCATCCAACTGTTTATCGTTAATTCGATCATTGATTAAGTTTGAAATTAAATTTTCTACTTTTTCTATATCCGGTTCAGGAATGGAGCGGACTGCCGACTCGCAAGTGTCGGCTAACATAACAATTGCTGTTTCTTTTGATTGTGGTTTTGGTCCCGGGTAACGATATTTTGCAACGTCAACTTTGTCGGCGCCGTAAGTTTTAATTGCTTTATCATAAAAAAATTTCATCACCGTTGTGCCGTGATGCTGAGGAATGAAATCAATTATTTCTTGAGGAAGCATATCTTCTTTTGCAATTTCAATGCCTTGTAAAACGTGATTCGAAATAATTTTTGCGCTTTCTTCTGGCGAAATATCTTCGTGAATATTATCAGTTGTTATTTGATTTTCAACAAAATAGTTTGGCGAAATCATTTTACCAATATCGTGGTAATAAGCGCCGACGCGGGCTAAGAGGGGGTTTGCGCCAACTATTTCAGCCGCAGCTTCGGCAAGCGTTCCCATCGTTAGCGAATGGTTGAACGAGCCGGGAGCTTTTCGCGCTAAATCTTTTAGCAACGGCTTATCGAAATTTGAAAGTTCTAACAAGGTTAAGTCGGTAGTAATTTTAAAAATGCGCTCGAAGAAAATCAAAAGTCCGTAGGTTAAAATTGGACTTATTAAAGCGTTCGTTCCGGCAAAAGAAAGTTCGAGAAGAATTTTTTGCCAAGATTCAAACCGCTCAAAACCAAAAGCAATAATAGTAACCGCATACCCAAGAAGTATCAACATGAAAGAGCGGAAAATTTGTGTGCGGTTTTTTATATCGCGCACGGAATAAACCGAAAGGACTCCGGCGATAACATTCAAAATAACGAAAGGATAATCGTTACCGCGAAGCGCTCCGCCAATAAGCGAGGTGATAATAGTGCTGTAAAACCCGACTCGTGAATCGAAAATGATCGTCATCAACATGGAAACAGTTGGAATAAAAATAAGCAGTCTTGCAGCATCAGGTATGCTTATCTGATTGAGTAGAAATGTTATCAAAGCAATCCACAAAATCAAAATCGCAAAGATTGTAATCTTTAAATTGTTTTGATAAATATGCTTTCTAAAAAGATAGATGTAAATGCTCGGCAAAATTAAAATTGCAAGTATGTGCAGAAATTTTCCGAGCCATTGCAGAAATAATCCGCCATCGCCGATACTTTCTCCTTTAGCAATTTTATAAGAATCAATTTTTAATTTTGTTTCAGAAGTAACTCGTTCGTGTTTTGCAATGATTCTTTCATTCTCATTAACAATCCCGGAATATTTTGAAACTCTATCTCGAACTATTTCCAATTCTTCATTTGTCAATCTTTGGCTTAATTTTAGATTCGGAACGAGATACAAATTACTAAGCTCTATTAACGCACGCTTAATATCGGCACGGTAAGGTTTTTTATTAAAAAAATCTTCGATAAACGTTTTGGCAAGATTACGGTTATAAAAATGATACTTGTTATCAACCCTGTCAACATTACCGCTTCTTATCGTTATAATATTTTGAGCAATTTTATCAGGAACGACATCTAACAGACCCCGTTTGGTTACTTCGGTTAGAACTTGTTTAACATCGTTGAAATACTGGTCTAAACTTTGAAAATTTTTATCGCTGCTTGTAAAGAAAGATTCTTTTGAAGATTCTGAAAGAAATGGATACGTATCCGCTAGTTTAAAATTGTTTTTCTTGAGCAATACAAAATCATTTTTCATCTGTTTTTTTATTCGGTCGAGCGAATCAAAATTATTTTTAAGATCGCTGTCATCACTAATAAAAACCGGATATACGCTCTTCTTGGCTTTTTCAAGTTCTTCTTTATAAATCTGCGGTTGCTTAATGATTGGGAAACTTAATACAGCTATTAGATCATCTTGAATCCAAATAGAGCCGACTGTTACTTCGGATTCGAGCGATTCTCCTTTCGGGAACAGAAATGAAATAATTATTGCGGTACCAAGCACAATAAGCGCCTTATATCTTTTACCGCGTAATAATTTTTGTTCAGACATTGGCTACGACTTTTTAGCTTTCAAAACCATTTCTAAAAACTCCGCAGCGCCATCTTCGTTGTTGGTCCTTTTCAATTCATAGTCTGCTTTGAATTTAATTTCGGGGACTGCATTTGCAACAGCAATTTTCAAGGCTTCTGTTTCAAACAGCGTAGAATCATTATACCAATCACCCAAAACAGCTGCATCGCGGATGCGTAATTTTAAATGCTTTAAAAGATATTTCAATCCCGTCGCTTTTGTTGAACCGCTTTTTCTAACATCGAGATAATAAATACTATCTTGAACATGAGATTTATAGTAGTTAGAAACAAGCCCGAACGAGTAAGGAATTTTTAATCTTGACTGCACAAATTTCAAGTTATCTTTCATATCGCTTGCAAAAACAATTTCCAATGTTTCATCGAGGTAATTGTTATAAGAATTCACTTCTTCAAACTTTGCGCCAAATTTATCTATAATATTTGGGATGACCGAGTTGTGATCGGTATAGTAAACTGCATCGGCATGGCATAAAGCAATTTTAAGAAGAAACTGATCCGCGAAGTCTATGGCTTGTTTCACTTTTCGCTTTGGGATAACCGACTGAAAAAGAAGTTTTCCTTCCGGGTAACTTTTTAAATACGAACCATCAAGCGAAATGATAGGGTCTGCTATGTTAAGCTCGGTTGCATAATCTGTTAATGCAGAATGAAGCCTTCCGCTTGCAAACGAGAAATGAACTCCGAACTGTTCTAACTGCTTTACAAGTGAAATTGTTTCTTTGCCGATTTGACCTTTATCGTTTAGCAGTGTGCCGTCAAGGTCAAACAGCACTAACTTAATATTTTGTAAACGTGATTTACTAAGCATTGTTTTCTTTACAGAATAAATTTGTTCAAATCATTATTAAGAAAAAATTGTACCCAAAAATACATTGGGAAGTTAGAATTTCAACATAAAACATTACCCTTAATTTTGGGAAGCAGAAGTTTTCATCACCAAGTGGCTAATATTGCCTGTAATAATTGTAACAGCACAACCAATAAAAGTATGCCATGTAAAAGCAATAGCGGTAAATTGCAAAACCAAAATCATCGAAATGATGCCGAAAATAAAACCAATGAAAGCATCGCGTTGATTTATTTTTTTTGAGAGAAGTCCTAAGAAAAAAGTTCCGAGCAATCCGCCATAAGTAAACGAAGCGATCTTTAACCCAAGCTCAACAACCGGATTTTTAGTATCAGTAAAAAGCATCGCTCCGCCGATGAGTATTAAACCCCAAAGCAGCGTAAATACTTTAGACCAAAAAATTTCTTTTCGTTCGGAATGTCTTTTTTCAAAAGAAGAATTTTTGAATAAATCCAAATAGCTTGACGAAGCCAACGAACTAATAGAAGAAGCGAGCGTTCCCATTGCGGAGGCTAATACTCCGGCAATAACAACTCCGGAAAAACCTTTTGGCAATTCTTCTATAATAAATTTCGGAAATATTTCATCGGAACTTTGTAGACCAAGTTGTTGAAAAGGCACGCCGTGGTAAAATGCGTAAAGGCATATTCCTAAAAACAGAAAAAAAGCAAACTGAAGAAGGATAAACGAAGCATCTAAGAGCAAAGCTTTTTGGCTCTCACGTTTTGATTTACACCCCAACAAGCGCTGCACCAACAACTGATCTGTTCCATGCGAAGCCATTGTTAAAAATGTTCCGCCAAGCACGCCTCCAATCAGCGTATAAGGCGAGGTTAGAAATTCCCCAAATGAAGAGCCGAATTGGAAATTGAAAATTTCAAATTTATTTCCGCCCATTGAAGCATAAGCAAAAACATCGCTTAATCCGTTCGGAAGATTCATCAGAATGATACCTAAAGAAACTACCGCGCCGGCAAGATAAATGAAAAGTTGAACAACATCCATTGCAACTACAGCCTTTAAGCCGCCGACATACGTATAGATAAGCGTGAAAGCTCCAATGATAAAAATAGAAGTAACGTAATCGTATCCGGTGATTAGGTGTACCGGAATAGCCGTAGCAAAAAGCCTTACACCCGAAGCAAGAACTCTGGTTGAAAGAAAAACAGAAGAAGTAAATTTTCTAAGCGAAGAACCAAAACGCTTTCCTAAAAAATCGTAAGCTGTTTCTAAATCTCCGCGGTAATAGGCTGGAATGAAAACAAAACTAACGATCACTCTTCCGATAAAGTACCCAAAAACAAGTTGTAAAAAATGGAAGTTACTTTTGTAAGCAAGCCCGGGAATACTAATAAACGTTAACGTGCTGGTTTCACTTGCTACAATAGAAAATCCAACAGACCACCACGATAAACTTTTCCCGCCGAGAAAATAATCAGTTGCATTTTTTTGTTTGGCTCCAATACGGATTCCGGCAACGGTAACCCCAACAAGATAACCGATAATGATAATGTAATCGAGGTAATTCCCTTGCAAGAAAATGCTTACGGATTTTTGAATTCTTGGATGGCAGACTCAATATCGCCGCAAACAAAAAGAACGCGGTGGAGTTGTGTTATTCTGATGAGTGATAAAATCTTTTCTGAAGAAGTAATTATTGCCAGCTTGCCACCGACAGCGCTTGTTAACCGATTAGCGACCAAAAGGGCGCTCAAACCGGTACTATCACAAGACTCAACATCAGTAAGGTCTATAATAATGTTTGCATCGCCTTCGCCTTTTATTAGAAGCGTTACTTCAGCTTTTACCAAACCGGAAATGTTTGCGTCTAACTTTTTTTCTTTTAGCTGGAAGACGGTAATGTCGTCTAAATGTTTTACTTCAAAATTCATAGTTTAATATAATGATTGTAAGCAATTTAAGAAAATTTTATAAAAATCTACCGACTCAACATCCTTGACTGAAATTTGTACGTTAAATATTTTATCATTCCCAGGTGAGGAAATTCCAATCTTGTTTTGTGCGGATAACTTATCGGCGCAAAATTTTTGAAACAGAGAAGTTTTTTTATCGAGAGAAATTACGGCGTCATACGAATATATCTTTAGCCTCCAAATGAGTTTTATTTTGGGGAAGCCGAATGAATTTTTATCGGTTGGATAATATTCCTCGAGCCGGTAGTGGCTTTTATCTTTTACCAAAGGCATTGCCAAATTATTTGCTATCAAAGTAACGTGAAATTTATGAGAAAGCAGAAATTCCGGAACAACTAAAGCGTTCTGAAAATCAGTTTCGTTTTCAGGCATTAGCAAAGCATAATTTTTAGCGTCGGCAAGAACATTATTGAATTGCTGTACAACATTTTTTCGCTGCTTTGTGGCAAGGGCGAGATACAAATTCCCTATGAAATCTTTCATATAGCTGCCGTACTTTTTAACATTTCAAGAAAATCATTTTCAGAAAGAATTTTTACTCCCAGCGTTTTTGCTTTATCTAACTTTGAACCGGGAGCTTCTCCGGCAAGCACAAAATCTGTTTTTTTGCTTACGCTTGAAACCACTTTGCCTCCAAACTTCATAATTTTTTCGCCGGCTTCTTCACGGCTGAAATGCTCTAAGGAACCGGTTAATACAAACGATTTGTTTGAAAATACCGTATCAATTCCTTTTGTTTTTTCTGCTGAAAAATTTAGCCCGTGTTTTTTCAGCCGTGCAATGATTTCTTTGTTTTTATCAGCGCTAAAAAACAGAATGATACTTTCAGCAATGCTCTCGCCAATTTCAAAAACATTTGTCAAATCTTCTTTTGTGGCTTTCTGTAATTCGTTTAAGGAAAGAAAATGGTCTGCTAATTTTTTGGCAACGCCCGCGCCAACATAGCGGATACCAATTGCAAAAAGGACTTTTGCAAATGGCTGTTGTTTGCTTTTTTCTATTGACTCTAAAAGATTATCAATGCTTTTTTTACCAAGCCGATCTATTTGAATTAAGCTTTCTCGGTGGTTTTGTAAATCGTAAATATCAGCTACATTTTTCAAAAAGTTTTTTTCAACAAATAAATCCACAAGCGCTTCGCCAAGCCCTTCTATATCCATTGCCGTGCGCGATGCAAAATGTTCGAGCTTTCCTTTTATTTGCGCGGGGCATTCGGAATTTTCGCAATACAAAGCAATTTCATCTTCCGGTTGAAAGAGAACAGCATTGCATACCGGGCAATTTGCCGGCGGTTGAGTTGGCAGCGAATTATTTTTTCTTTCTTCAAGAACAGCGGAAACAATTTTAGGAATTACGTCGCCGCCTTTTTCCAGAATCACCATATCGTTTATGCGAATATCTTTTCGCCTAATTTCATCAAAGTTATGCAGCGTCGCTCTACTAATCGTTGAACCCGAAAGAAAAACCGGCTCTAACTCTGCTACAGGCGTAACGGCGCCGGTTCTCCCTACTTGCCATGTAATAGCTTTTAGTAACGTTGCCGCCTGCTTTGCCTTAAACTTAAACGCTACCGCCCAACGCGGAGATTTTGCAATGCTTCCCAAAATATTTTGCTGACGGACTGAATTTACTTTTATCACCGCACCGTCAATTTCAAACGGCAAAGTTTCACGCCGCTTTTCAAATTCATTACATACGCTCAGAACTTCTTCAATTGATTTACAAACTACAAAGTCTTTATTTATTCTGAAGCCAAGCGAACTGAGCAGCTCCAAATTTTCGCTTTGTTGCTGAAGGTCAGTTTCTTTACTCAGCAAATAGTAGATAAATATTTTCAATGGACGCGAGGCAACAATTCTAGAGTCTTGAAGCTTTAAAGTTCCTGCTGAAGAATTTCTCGGATTAGCAAAAAGTTTTTCGCCTCGTTCTTCTCGAGATTTATTTAACATTCTGAAATCTTCCATGTCCATATAGATTTCACCGCGTACTTCGATATTTTGCAATAAATATTTGGAGTGTGGATAATTTTTTAATGCTAACGGAACTGATTTTATTGTTTTTACATTTTGAGTGATTTCCTCGCCGGTTGTTCCGTCGCCGCGTGTGGCGGCGGTTATCAACTTTCCGTTAATATAATTTAAGCTAACAGAAGCGCCATCTATTTTATACTCTACCACGTATTCAACTTTTTCCTGCGCGCCAAGCGTTTCTTTTAAGCGTCTATCAAAATCCAAAAGTTCGCTTTCGCTGTATGTGTTTGCTAAACTTAACATCGGAAATTGATGCGTGATTGGTTTGAATTCTTTGGTTAAATCTTTCCCAACGCGTTGAGTAGGGGAATCGGGCGTTACAAGATTCGGATATTCCGATTCTAATTTTTCTAAATTTTTTATCAGAAGGTCATAGTCATAATCGCTAATTAATGGTTCTGCAAGAACATAATAGTGATAATCAAAAAGATGAATTTTTCCGCGAAGTTCTAACAACAGTTCTTCAACGCTTTTCATCGGGTATCGGTTCGGTTTTTATTTTGATCAACTTTTACAATTCCATCTTTTGTAACTTCAACTAATTCACGCCGTGTAGAGGCTGGCTTAAACTCAAGCGGTTGACCATTTAACATAAATTTTATCGTACCCGGGTTGCCGATTGTCATAGAGAATTTTTCACTTGCTTTTATTTCAATTGAAGTGTTTGGATATAAAAAATATTCTTTGGTAAAATGATCATCGGAAAGAACTTTAACCCAAGAAGAATCTTTTGAAGTTAGTGATAGAACTAAACTATCCGAAGGAAAAGCCGCCAAAGAGGAATCGCCGGCAGCGGTCTCTTCTTCAAACCGCGCTTTGTTCTCTTGAACTGATTCTTCGTACGGTCTTTCCGTAACAATCACATCCGCGCTTTGTTTAATAACGAACCAATAAATCAACGCGAATAAAAGAAGAAGCGCTCCGGCGCCAATTCCTATCACCTGTTTCGATGAAAAAGAAAATTTCTTTTCAGGAGAATACGAAGTTTGTAAGTGATCATCGGTAATTAGTTTTGGTGCGGAAAAAGAAAGAGGAGCTTCTTGGACTGTATTTTCAACTTCATGCTGAAGCTGCGCTTCCAACGGCTTTCCTTCTTTTGCCAATTTATATTTATACAGAATAGTTTGCTCATTCAAGCCCACACATTTTGCGTATTCACCAAGAAAAGATTTAAGATAAAGTTCGGGAAGAAAAGAGAAATCACCATTTTCCATTTTCTGAAGAAATTTCAAATCCATTTTTATTTTTACGGCAATTTGCTCGGGAGTTAATCGGCAATCCTCACGGGCTTTTACTAATTCTTCAGATAATTGTTGAAACATCATATTCATCTTGTTCACCTAAAATCTCCATGAATTCCTTATTATTCTTGCGGCAAAGGCGCCATCCATTTTGTGGATGTGGGGATAAGTTTGCACGCAGCCGTTTTCGTCAACAACTTCCGAAGGAACAAACTGCTGTGCGTTTTCTAAACTAAAGTTTGGGTTTTCATCTAAAAACTTTTTGATAACTTCATAATTTTCTTCGGGTTCAATTGTACAAGTGCTGTAAACTATTGCTCCCCCAACTTTAATTAACGTGGAAGCTTTTTTTAATAATTTGAATTGAGTCTCTGCTAATTTTCTAATATCGAGAAGGTCTTTTTTCCATTTAATATCAGGCTTTTTGCAAAGAGTTCCCATTCCGGAACAAGGAACATCCGCCAAAATTGCGTCAAAAAGGGTTTGAGTTTTGTATTCATAAGCATCGGTTGCATAAGTTTTTACCGACGTAATAGCTAATCGCTGCAAACTTTTTTCAACCAACGCTAAACGAGCGTCAAATTTATCGAGCGCAATTATTTCACCCGAGTCTTCCATTAAATTGGCAAGATAAGCAGATTTTCCGCCGGGCGCGGCGCACAAATCAAGCACACGCATTCCGGGTTTTACTGCTAACAAACGGCAGGCTAAACTTGTACTTTCATCTTGAATAGTAAAATACCCTTCGGTAAAATACTGCCATTGCCTAATGTTAGAGAGGTTGGTGAGTTTTAAAAACTCAGGATAATATCTTCCTTTGATGAACTTTAGATTAACGGTACAGAGTAGTTTCTCGAAATCTTGAAAAGAAACTTTCTTCGTATTTACACGAAGCGTTAAAACAGGCCTTTCGTTATTGGCGGCAAGAAGCGCTTCGGTTGCTGCTCTACCGAATCTTGGCAGCCACCGCTTAATTATCCATGCAGGGTGCGAATAGAAGGTTGATAAATATCCAATCTCATCTTGTTTGGGATCAGGATAACGCAAACCATCTTTTGTTTTTAAAATATTCCGTAAGATGGCGTTTGTAATATCGGCAGGTTTTTGCCCGTGTAATTTTTTCACAAACTCAACCGCTTCGTTTACGGCTGCATATTCGGGTATTTTATCAAGAAACATAATTTGATACAGGGCAACACGCAGAGCATTTTTAAGAATTGGTATTGCTTTGGAAAATTGCCCTTTATAAAATCCGCTTAAAATCCAATCCAATCTCCCCATCCACCTAATTACACCGTGAACAATTTCGTAAAGCAGCGCTTTATCCTGACCAGAAAAATCAATATCACGCAATACTTTATCTAAGTGTTTATCTAAATAAGCGTCGGTACGTTCAACGCGGTTAAGAATTTTAACAGCCTGCCCGCGAACGCCGGAATAAATATCTTTTACAAGATGCTCTTCTAATTTTACAATTTCGCCGTTAATAAGGATATCCTCGTTTTCTTCTTTCTTTTTGGGTCAAATCAAAAATTTTTCTAAATAGTTTTTCTTCGGCTTCGTCCATTACTTTGTTTCTTCGAGCCATAACCCGTCTGGCGGTTTCAATACTTCTTGCAATATCGTAAGTTGTAACTGCATCGCTTCCGCCCCAAGAAAAAGAAGGAAGATATTTTGGAGGAAATCCGGCGCCGAAAATGTTACATGCAAAGCCTACGACTGTTCCGGTATTAAACATTGTATTAATGGCGGTCTTAGATTGGTCGCCCATGATAACTCCAAGAAATTGCGAGCCGGAATCAACAACCTCACCATTAACGTACATTCTCACGCTTCCGTAATTATTTTTTAAGTCGCTGCAATTTGTATCTGCGCCGATATTTACCCAGCTTCCTAAGTAGGCATGCCCCAAAAATCCGGAGTGCTGCTTATTAGTAAATGGAGAAATAATAGAATCTTCAACTTCGCCGCCAACTTTACAAACTTTTCCTATGCTCACATTTTCATAGATGCGCGCACAACTTTTTACATGGCTTGCTTTGCCAACATACACTGGACCTTCAATTACAGCATTCGGAAAAATAACAGCATTTTCATCAAGGTAAATAGGTCCGAGGGAGGCATCTAACACAGCGCCGGGTTTAATTATCGCTCCTTCGGCAATAAAAATATTTTCTTTTTCGATAAGATGAACGCCGTCAAAAACTTTACCGAAGTGCATGTTTCCTTTCTTCCCTTTTGTGTAGAAAGAAAAATCACTTACCATTTCTGAGTGATTATTGTTGATTAAATCCCAAACATAATTTATGCAAGGTATATCAACTTGTTCAACTTTAATTCCATCGAAGTTGGAAAGCGTTAAGAGGTCGTGAATATTCTTTTTTACTTCCGTCAATTTTTTGCCTGAAACTCTAGCGGCAATTAGCGTATCATCGTTGTTTACAAAAACTTTGTTTGTTTTATCTTGTATCGTAAGGATATCTGAAAGATTTTCAGGAGCTAAAATTCTTCCGTTTACTAAAAGGCAATCATCTTCTTTAATATTATTTATGCTTACATCAGGGTGTTTAGAGATGAGCAATGGTTCAAGATACGGGCGCGTATGGAGCGAAATTTTTATTCCGGGATATTGCCGAATAATTTTTTCTTTTAGAGAAGAGATGCCGCATACCAAATCATACGTGGGGCGTGAAAAAGTTAGCGGTTCTATCCGGTCAAAATATAAATCTTCAAAAATGCAGATTTCCATCGCGATAGCTCCTCTTTAAATAGTTAATCAAATTAATTCCTTCACCTTGAAACAAAAAAAGCTATTGCACACAAGTGAATAGCTTTTTAAACACAAACTAAAAAAACTGAACTTAGCTTTTTGCCTTTGCATACTTTTTGTTGAATTTTTCAACTCTACCGGCAGTATCAAGCAATTTTTGTTTCCCAGTAAAGAATGGATGCGAGCCGCTGGAAATTTCTAAGCGAACCAATGGATATGATTTCCCGTCTTCCCATTGAATTGTTTCGCTGCTTTTTATTGTAGAACGGGTTAAAATTGCAAAATCACACGAAAAATCTTTAAAAACTACCGGTCTGTAACTTGGATGAATTCCGTTTTTCATTTCAAAAACACCTTTTTAACTAAATTATTTCACTTACTGTCCAAATATATTAATAATAAAGGAATTACAAAAATAGGACTTTAAAAAACTCAACCATGGTAAAAGATTCTAAAACAGCGCAAAAAGAGGATGTTACAGCTGTAAAAATCAGTTCAATAAAGTGATAATTTCATTATGAATTTCTGGAGAAGCGGCGATAATGCTTTCACCTTTTGCGGCATCCGCTCCGTGGTAATCTGTAATTGTTCCTTTGGCTCCGCGAATAATGGGAATAACGGCGGCAGAATCCCAAATATTCATAATTGGATCAATCATCGCATCGGCGTAACCGGTGGCAAGTAAATAGTATCCGTAGCAGTCTCCCCAATTTCGGTATAACTTTACTTTGCGAATTAACGCATCAAATTTTATCGCGCTTTGGTATTTTTCAATATTGAGGTGGTCGGTAGTTAAAAGCGTTGCTTGCGAAAGCGAAGAGCATGTTCTTACGCTCGTTTTTGTTCCGTTCAGTTCGCAAATAAGATTGTCGCCGAAAAGAAATTCATTTAAAATTGGCTGATTTATCGCCCCAAGAATTGGTTCGCCATTTTTCGTTAAGGCAATGAGCGTTCCAAAAGTAACCGTGCCGCAGATGAAACTTTTTGTCCCGTCAATTGGATCAAGAATCCATTTGTATTCAGCTTGTTCGTTTACGGTTCCGAATTCTTCACCGATAATTCCGTGCTGTGGAAATTCTTTCATAATTATTTCACGCATTTTTTCTTCGGCTGATTTGTCGGCTATGGTTACGGGTGATTTATCCATTTTTGAGTCAATTGAAATTTTCGTGCGGAAATAGCTGCGAATAATGGCTCCCGATTCGTCGGCAAGATAGTTAATAAATTTTTTTAACTCATTCATTCTTTTTCATGCAAGGTTTGTTTGTAAATGCTAATTACTTTTGTGGTGAGAAAATCTAAATCGAAAAACGTTACGGCTCTTTCTCTTGAAGCGCTGCCAAGCAGCGCTCGTTTTTCTTTTGATGAAATCAAAAGTTCAAGTTTTTCCGCAAGATGGTTTTCGTTTTTCTTTTCAAAGAGAAAAGAAGTTTCGCCATCAACAGCAATATCGAGGATACCATCCGAGTTAGAACAAACCGACGGAATGCCCATTGCCATTGCTTCAACTAAGGCAATGCCAAAAGCTTCGGAGTGAGAAGGGAAGCAAAAAATATCCAGCGACGCTAAAACTTCCGGTGTGTCTTCCCTAAATCCTGCAAAACCCAAATTATTTAAGTTGTACTCTACGGCAAGTTTTTTTATTTGATTTGCATAATTTTCTTCGCCTCTGCTTGCTTCGCCGACGATGAGAAATTTCAGATTTGAAAATTTCTTGTTCAATATTTTTGCCGCCGACAAAACTTCTTCATGCCCTTTGCCGGGGCTAAACCGCGCAAGCATTCCGATGACAACCTCATCATCCGAAAAGCCAAATGCTTTTCTGTTTTTTTTGCCATCAATTTTCTTCGGATCAAACTTTTTTGTGTCAACCGCATTATGCAGCAGAAGGATTTTGTCTTCGGTTAGCGGACAAGTCTCAACCAGATTTTTTTTTATCACTTCACTAATTGCCAATACAAAAGTAATGCGGTTATAAATCCATTGATGCAGCTGATCTTTTTTGATGATGAATGACCCGACTTGTTTCGTCAAAAAAAGCGGAATCTTGCTTCCAATAATTTTTAATGCCGGAACAAGTATCCACAAATCTTTTGAAGCCTGTGTGTGTATGAGATCAAATTTTCCGTTACGTATCAACCGTGAAAGTTTAAACGATTCTATCGGATGGAAATAGCTTGATGCCTTCAAAGTAGTGAGCGGTAGCTTTTGGTTTTGCGCTTCCCGGTGAAGCCGTGAGTTACGAAGACATAAAAGCTCAACTTCAATGTTGTTTTTTAACAGCTGCTGTACAGCGGTTAAGGTGAACATTTCCATACCTCCCCAGCTTTCCGATAAACAAGAATAAAGAATCTTCACTTTGTATCAGCTAAATTTAATAGTTCTTTTTTAGCGTAGAGTTTTTATAATAATGAGAAAGAATCTCATCGAAGAAGAAACCGGATTGCGCCATTAAAGCGGCGCCGATTTGGCAAAGCCCGGCTCCGTGCCCCCAGCCCGCGCCATGAAGCACAAATTTCTGAGGAACACCTTCTATTTCATCTAACTTATCAAACACAATAGCGGAGCTGTATAAATGAGTTTTAGAAAGCAGTTTTCTGATTTCTAATTCTTTCCCAATTATCATCGTTTTCTTTGTTCCCACTACTTTCAATTTAATAAGCCGCGCAGAAGCGCCTCGCTGCACGGGAATAAAATCAAGAATATCGCCAAAGTCAATTCCGCTTTTTTCTTTAATGAGTTCGGAAAGTTCAGATTGTGTGTACTCAACTTTCCATCTGTAAAAATCGGTTGTTTCTTGGTCGTAATCCAATAACACTTGAGATAAAACTTGTTTATCCACGGTATTGCAAAATGCCGGAGGAGAAGAGAGAATCCATTTACGCGCGTTACGTTCTTTTGAGAAATCAATTGTGTAATTTTCCGGCTCGTACTTATAATCCACAATTGGTACAAGATAGTTATGGTGAACCGGTTCCCAAATATTTTCAAAAGATTCGGAAATACCTCCGCACGATTTAGAAAAACGGGCATCGCAAATTTCATTATCGCTTACAAGAACCAATCCGCGCGTTTCGGTTACCGCTTGCTTTGAAATGTCGGTATAAATTTTTGTAATTCCTTGATAACGCTGGCAATGATCATCTGCACAAACATCAAAAGGTTCGTGGTCTTCGCGGTCGTACCATCGGATAAGTTCATCTTCGGTTTTAGTTTCGCTTTGATGCGAAAGATTATCTTTTTTGATTTTTTTTGCCTGTGCAATTTGCGCCATCACCCAGCTTCTGGAAACAATTGCGTGGGCTTTTAATAATTGCAGCGTTCCCTTTGCGCTCATTTCAGACGAAATAACGCTCGTTAAATATTCTTCTAACGGTACAATGTTTATCGCGTGAATTTTATTCCCGACGCGAAGCAGTTTCAACCATCCTTTAAAACTTTGCTTTTCTTTCCTTTCCCAATGGAATTTTACGCCGATGGTAACATCACGCAAAGTAAAATGTTCGGTTGTGTGGTTAGACGGAACCAAAATAATTTCATTTTCAAATTGTATTGTTGTTTCATCGGCACTTAACGCTAATTTATCGTCAACAACTTTCACCTTGCAGATACCGCTTAAAGATTGCGAACGGCTCTTGATGCGAAAATTTCCGTGCAATTCAAATTTTATGGTTTTTTCAAAGAGAATTCCAACGCTAATTTTAGGTTCATTCATGGTATTTGTTTTTATTATTGAAAAAAATTCACTTCAAATATAAGAAAAAGCAAAATTGAAATGACCGGATTTTCAAACACCTTCACCTATTTTCTCTGTTTCTTTTTATGAGCTGATGAGCTAAATTACGATTGAAAAAGATGCGAAAAGAAAATCAATTATATGAAGCTAAATGGTGGCAGCAAGATAAAACCAAACTACTCTGCACACTTTGTCCCCGATATTGCACCATTGGCGAAGGGCAAAACGGATTTTGCTTTGTAAGAAAAAATATCGGCGGAAAACTTTATAGCCTTGCTTACGGAAGACCAACCGGTTTTGCGATTGATCCCATTGAAAAAAAACCACTAAATCATTTTTTGCCGGGAAGCCAAATTCTCAGCTTCGGAACCGCGGGATGTAACTTGGGCTGTAAATTCTGCCAAAATTGGTCAATGAGCAAAGCAAAACTTGATGATGGACATTCTCTTTATGCCGCGCCTGAAGATGTCATTCGGCTTGCGAAAAAACACTCAACTCCCTCCCTCGCTTTTACCTATAATGACCCTACTATTTTCGGCGAATATGTAATTGATATTTCCAGAATTGCTCGCGAAGAAAATATTAAATCGGTTATGGTTACCGCTGGTTATATTGATAAACAAGCGCGAAAAGAAGTTTACCGGTTTATTGACGCTGCAAATGTTGATTTGAAATCTTTTTCAGAAACTTTCTATCACAAATTAACGTTCTCTCATCTGCGGAATGTGTTGGAAACATTACTCTGGTTGAAGAATGAAACGGACATTTGGTTCGAAATTACTACGTTGTTAATTCCCGGAGAAAATGATTCGTTAGACGAAATTAGCCGTATGATAGATTGGGTTTTAGAAAACCTCGGAGATGAAATCCCGCTTCATTTTACGGCATTTCACCCTGATTTTAAGTTACTAAATAAGCAAAAAACTCCGACGGAAACCGTCATTGCCGCACGGAAAATCGCCATGCAACGCGGCGTTAAATATTGTTATACCGGCAATGTCAATTTTTACGAAGGACAGACATCTTTTTGCCCAAAGTGTAAAACTAAATTGATTGAACGCAGTTGGCGCTCGGTAGAAACTAATCAGTTAGATAAAAATAAATGCCGCATGTGCGGAGTGATTATCCCCGGCATTTATTAACTCACCTTACGCAAAATTGTTCAATAGAAAAAATTTTTCAGCCGCCTAAACTTTTACACAACATCTTCGATAATAGTTTACTAATCTATCATAAAAATAACCAAGAAATAGGGTCTCTTTCTTCAGAAATATCAAAAATGGGAAAAAAACAAAAAACATTTCCAAAATCCTTTCAAAATGTGTTATATCGTTCGGTATTTCATCATTCGTTAGATGCCATCTTCATTCTAGATGCAACAACCAGAGCAATTTTAGAAGTTAATGAACGGGCAACTGAAACTTTTGGATATGAGGAAAACGAATTGCTCGGGAAAGAATTTTCTATGCTTTTTGCCGATGACCCTAACTTAACCGTTGAAACTATTTTAAAAGAATTGCACGCGTTCGATTCGGTGATTGCAGGGCAGAATTTCAAATGCAAAGACGGTTCTGAATTAGCGATGGATATTACAGGTTTGGGTGAAGAGCTAAACGAAGAAAAGTGCATCATCCTTTTTCTACGCGTTGCAAAAGAACGGAACAAAATTGAGCAAAAACTCTTCTTTAACAACGAATTATTCCACAGCTTAATGGAGCATCTGCCCGATTATGTTTATCTAAAAGATAAACAGGGGAATTTTTTATCGGCAAATAAATCGTTAATGAAATTCTTCGGCAACACTTCTTATTCAGTTACTACGCCAATTATACCCAAGTATTTTGCCGATTTGATTGCAAAAGAAGATGACCAAATTCTCAAAACCGGCAAATTGGTTCTTAACCGAAGAGATCAGTGGTATAATGTTAAAGATAATAAAGATGCATGGCTCTTAACCACCAAAGTGCCAATATTCAGCCCAACCGGAACAATTGTCGGGTTAATCGGAATTTCAAAAGATATAACCGATACCAAACATGCAATGGAAGACTTGGCGCGCGGTGAAAAACTTTATTCCATTCTCTTTAATATGTCGCCGGTTGGTATTTTGCTTGAAGATGAGCATGGAACAATCCTCGACGTAAACAAAGCTTACTGTGAATCCGTCGGTTTTTCTGCTGAAGAACTGATTGGTAACTCGGTTAAACTTTTTGCAAGCCCTGACTCTCTTCCGCTAATACAAGAAAATATTAAACGAATTTTAAACGGCGAAATTTTAACACACGATGTAATAAATATCGGCAGAGACGGCATCAAAAGAGTTTTGGAACTGCGCGAACTGAAAATCAATTTAGCCGGCGGGAAAAACGGAATATTAGTTATTGCTAACGATATTACCGAACGGAAAGCGGTAGAAGATAAACTTCAGAACGAAAGCGATTTGCTGCGAAACCTAATGAACCAAATTCCGGATACCATTTATTTTAAAGACCGAGAAAGCCGCTTCGTGCGCATTAACGCGGCGCAAAAAGAAATGCTTGGCTTGCAGCACGAAAGCGATGCGGTAGGCAAAACGGATTTTGATTTCTTCTCCACCAGCAATGCTGCTGCCGCGTTGAAAGATGAGCAGCATATTATTCATACCGGTAAACCGGTGGTTGGAAAATTAGAATATATTTTGCGCAAGCATGATAATCAATTCCATTGGGTCTCGGCAACTAAAGTTCCTTTG
>Ga0172371_10002858_pt1 | contig 27118 bp, 19 predicted proteins | sample Lak12m_FD_114543 | JGI IMG/M metagenome (GOLD analysis project Ga0172371, IMG submission 114543) | Freshwater microbial communities from Kabuno Bay, South-Kivu, Congo - kab_022012_12m | ecosystem: Environmental > Aquatic > Freshwater > Lake | place: Democratic Republic of the Congo: South-Kivu... | reverse complement strand
GACACGCCTGATAGACAATGTAGTGCTCTCTCCGTGCGCATGAACCCGGGCCCGCGAAGCTAGGCAGGATGGCGTCTCAGGGACATGCTTCGCGCATCCATCATGGCTGATACCAGGGCAACTACCTGCGGTGGAGACTTGAGGAACACCATCTCTGTTGCCATGTCCGGCGGCTCGGACTGGGGGTCATTGCTGATGGCGACTATTCCTATGCCTGGTGAAAGCTTGAGGGAGGCGCGAAGAAGGGCGGGTGCCTCCTCGCCCAGAAATGACTTCTCAATGACCATGACGGTAAGGTCATCACCCTTTTCGATACGGGCAAGTGCGGAGACGAGGTCGTCCACCTTCTCCATGAGAATCGGGACTCCGGTGAACATGCTCTCCAGAAGACTGAGCGTCGGTGGTGTTGCGGCCATGAGTACGCGCCAGTTTGCCACATAAGCCTTGAATTCTTCCGGGAATGGACTGTCGGATGAAACGCCGATCGTCGTACTCGATGGTGCGGAATGGAGCATAACGCGAAAGGCGGGACTTCCGTCGAGACGGCGGAGTGAATCGATACGGCCACCCGTTTCTTCTATGATTGAAGTAATCACCGAAACCAGGATGCCGCTGTCACGGGATGTGCCTTCGCGGTAGTCGGACGGGGATCCGTGAACCTCTGAGGAGTCCGCAACGAAAAGCAGGACGACGGAATACGAGTCGCTGGCAGGAAGCAATGGTGAGGAACCAGGGCGTCCGGCAATGATACGAAGTATGCCGGCCTTCTCGGACATGTCAGCCAGCAACAGGGAGAGGTTAAGGATCAGTTGCTCCATCTGCATGTTGGTGAACGGTATCAGGGGCAGCCCATCGGCGATTTCAATGTCAATCCGCCAATCAGACGAAAGGCTAAGCTTGAGAGCCGACTTTGCATTCTCCACCGCCTCCCTGATCGTTCCGTGAGCGAAGCCGTGTCCTTCCGGCATGGCAAGTTGAAGAATGTGACCGGCCAGGGAGATACCACGGTCGGTTGACTGACGGATTGCCTTCAGGGATCGCATGTAGTCGGGACTGCCGGCGGGAAGTCTCTCAAGGAGAAGTGCGTGGCCGGCGAGACCGCAGAGGAGGGTGTTGAAATCATGTGCGACACCGCGAACAAGGTGGCCTATCAACTGGAGTCGGGCAACACTCCGGTTTCTCGTCTCCTGGTTGGTCCTGTTGGTGATATCGCTGATTAGCAGCAGCACCATGCCCTCGGACGGCTGGGACCTGAAACGAAGAATGGGACCGTCCTGCCCGGTGCCCTTGCGCTCAAGTTCCATCGGTTCCGGGGTGCTGAGAACAGAGTCAATATCGGCGTCTGAAAGGGCAGGGAAACAGTTCCTGATGGGGCCGCGTTTGAGTTCCTTCACGCCAGCTATACGCCTGGCAGTGGGGTTCATGGCCGTTATCCTGCCGCGACGATCGATGGCGACGAGGCCGTCGCTCATGTAGTCGATGGTTTCGACAAGTTGGCCGATTCTCCTGCGGCCCTCCGATTCTGCTGAGAACTGGATGGCCCAGAGGCCGAATGCACCGGCAATAAGCATGAACCCCAGTGTCAACGCCCAGATAGCAATACCGGCGACCCGGTATGCTGAGTCAGATATGCTTGTTTCCAGGTAAGCGATGACGTGGTGTACCGCCACGGCTGAAATGGCGAAAAGGACGACCAGGAGGACCGCGTAGCTGACAGACTCTGTTCGAAAGATACGAATTGGCCGTCTCCGTCATACCATGCACTACGGCAGGCAAACCAGGTAGCCTGTCGACATCGCGTGTACCACAGGACAACCCCGTAAACAACACGACCCCGGAAGCAAACCGGGGCCGTGTGGAAATGCACTCAGTGTTGCTTCTATCGTGCAAGCAGACGCGACTTCACTTTGCGAGTCTTCTTCTCGAGGTCCCTGTCGGCCTTCTCCTGGATCTGCTCCATTTCCTGGTTGAAGACCTTACGCTGCAGATTGCGCTGCACGATGTGCCGCTTAGCCAGTTCCGTATCTTCAGGCAGTCCTATTGTGTCGGTCATTACCGGCGGTCGTGCAAGGCCTACGGTTACGAAAATGATCGTTTCTGCCTGTGACTTCTCCTGGTGTGTATGGGAGAAGAGGAACTTGCCGATGATAGGAATACTGCCGAGCAGGGGGATCTTGGTGCTTACATCCTGATCTCTTGTCTCGGTCAGGCCGCCGATTGCCGCAGTCTTCCCGCTTTCCAGGCAGAAGGTGGTCTGTATCTTCTTTTCTGCTATAACAGGGAAAGTCTGGCCGTTTGGCGCTATGGCGTCCCGGAGGAACCGCCTCAGGGTCGGCATGATCTTCACTGTGATGTTACTCTCTGTATTGACGGTGGGGGTAACTGTGAGTTCAACGCCGAGCTTGACAGGATCGCCGGGGTTGTATGTCACGACCGGTGCGATGCCCTGCTGACCGGCTGTAACCTGTGATATGAACGGCCGCTCTGTCTGACCGATGTGGATAATTGCCGGCTCTTCGTTGGCCACAACGATTTTGGGGTTGGAGACTACGGTTACGCCGTTCATTGTCTTCAGTGCGCTCAGGATGACGCTGAAGTCGTCTGCACTGAGGACAGCGGTGCGAACATCGGAAGCGATTTTTGCATAGGAGGTTTGTATGTCACTCGACAGGTTGCGTCCCTTGTCGATGGCATCCGTGACTTCACGCGTGGGAGTGACCGTCTCACGGGTTATGTAGTTGCCCGAGTCAGGTGGTGACTCGATGAACTCCAGCGTGCTGTCCTCGAAAGGCTGCATGTTGATGTCGTAGAACTTGTTGATATTGTCCTGGTGGTTACGATTATCCCACTTGTTGTCGTCGGTGGTCTTTGCGTCGTTCCATGTCTTGGACTCATCCACGTTCCATCGCATTCCGCCGATGCCTACGTTGTAGCTCTGAAGGACTTGCCAGTTTATGCCGAGATCCTTGATGGCAGAATCGTTCAGCTCGAGGAACTTGGACTCTATGTACACCTGATCGCGAAGCGTGTCGATGGAAGCAATGACCTTCTTGACCTCGCCGAGGTTTGACGCGGTGCTGCGGACCACAAGCGCGTTACGGGCCGGGAAGGCAGATACGCCACCTGGTGCGGCTACCATTGAATTGACGACTGGAAAGACGTTAGACACGGACGCGAACTTCATGAAGTATGTCTCGACAAGCAGGGGTTCTGGTGCGCCGGCAGGCTTTGGAACAATACTATAGACACCTGAGCCCGGCGTTTCCTCCAGGAGGCCAAGCGCATGCATCTTCAGGATGGATGTAAGAGCGGGCTTCCATTCGACGTCCGTCAGATTGACGGTCACGCGGCCCTGCAGGTTGGACGGTGTGGCTATGATGTTGGCGCCGGATATGCGGGTGAACATCTTTACCACGTCGACCATTTCGACATCGTCGAGCGTAACACTTATCAGGTTACCGTCAGCTGTTGACTTTGAAGCGGTAGCGCCCTCGATTTCTTCCTCATCCTTGGCTATCTCGACCGAGCCATCGCTCTCCGTAGGCGCCGCTTCCCCTGTCTGCTCTACCGTCGCATCCGGAGCGGGTGCATTGGTGGGCGCTGCAAGGGCTGGTGGTACAGCCGGTTCAGCCGTGGCTGGTTGTGTTCCGGCGGCTGGCGGCTGGTTGGTGGCAGCAGGTGTCTGAGGCTGGTCGGCAGGAGCGGCTGGCAGGACGGGTGCCGCTTCAGGCGCCGCAGGTGCAACCTCCGGTGGAGCAGCTACAGGCTGTGCATCGGTGGGCGGGGGAGCCGCAGTTTCCTGTGCAACCAAAAAAGCTGGAACACAGAGAAACGCTGCTACGGCCAGCGTCAGTATCGTCATGGCGTGTCTTTTTCTCATCTTCATTCTCCCGGTGATTTGCTGAGGCTCAATCCTGTATGACGGTAGCGGATTCTGCTGAACCCTGGGCATCTATGACTGTGACAGTATTCGTACCATTGGCACCGGCATCAGAGTAAAGGCCATCGGCATCAATAGTGCCCAATGCCGGCAAGGCAGACACCCACTGATAGGGAGCGTATCCGCCCGTTACCGTGAACTGAATCTGGCCACCGCCTCCGGACAGGGAAGCGTCATCGGGGATGATATCGAGCGCAACGCTGAGCGTGGTTGATACCTGGGCCGATGCAGAACGACCCTGCGTATCAGTTGCGATTACGACGTTGTTGCCAACGATGCCAGCCTTGTAGACAGCAGTATCGGAACCAGTTTCGTTAGGGGTAACTGTTCCACTATCGCTATCGGCAACCCGCCACTGGTACGGCGGATAGCCTCCGGAAACCTGGAAGTCGAACATCTGGCCGGGTTGGGTGACCTGGGCAGATGTCGGCGTCATCATCAGCATCTTGTTGTCGACGGGGATGTCCACGCGTCCGTCAGAGGAATAGGGATTGCTGTTGAAATAGCCTTCGGTGTTCCCCATGTCGGGGTCGTCCTCGCAGGCGGAAAGGAACACAAGGGCAACTGCGCACACGGCTGCCACAACTGGCAATCCACAGCGCTTCAATGCTTCTTTCGCAGTCATCATGATAGGACCTCCTTGACTAACCTCATGCCATCTGAATCCTGGAGACTCTGTCGTCTCCAAAATGTTTCCCTGCTACCGGGCCGGGCGGATATCGAGCTGCTTGAAGTCCAGCCGTTCCTGGGTGATCTTATTGATTTTCCATGAAAAGACGAAACTGCCTTTCTTGAGGCTGATGGTCTGGCCCTCTTCCACCACGCCGACGTCCTCGATGATCGCGACATAGCCTCTCGGCGTCTTGGTGATGCCTTTAACTTCAAGCGTCGGCCATTTTGCTTTCTCAGGGACTGGCTGTTCGGTCACAGCCACTACAGGGTCTTCGTCGATGACAGGGGCGGGAGTGTAGTCAGGCGGCCAGAACGGGTCACGGAGCGACGACATATCGTCTGCCTGGGCCACCGTGGCAGGGGTAGACTGTTGAGGTACCCCTTGGGCTGGCAATAACGCCGGCAGTATGCCGACACACAGACCGACCACTGCAAGGGAAATAGGCCTATGGCTTCTTCTCATTGGTCGCTGTTTCCTTTGTGTCCTGAGCTTTGGCTTCGGCTTCTTCTTCCTCGCTGCTCTTTTTCAGCTGTTGTCTGACGGATGCGGCAGTTTCTTCATCAGCCCATATGGGCCACTGTATGTCAAAAGTCACGGTGTGGTTTTCCGGGTCAACCAGGGGAGCGCCTACGATTGAGATACCGGCAATTGTCACGTACGGGTTTTCTGACTCGATAGCACGCACAAGACGTACCACGTTGGCATAGCTGCATTTCAGATTGACGCGTGCAGTGTAGGTCTTGACCGTCGGGAGCGGGGATCCCTTTCTGACAGTCTGGGGCAGAATGACATCGCCTATGCCCACCTCTGTCGGGGGCTTGACAAGGGTGAGGGAAAGAGCCTTGACGTGTTTCTCGATGATCGGCGTTGCCCCGAGCAGGTAGTTCCTGCCAAGGACGGGCTTGAGCATGTACGCATCTGATGCCTGCAGAATCTTGTTCAGCATCTCGGTGTTCCGTTTCATTTCAAGGGGTTTCTTGTCAATTTCACGCTGTGCATTTTCAATCTTGGCCTTGAGATCCAGCAGGGCCGTGAGATTGTCGGCCTTTGCCTTTCTGAAGGGATTTATGACAAACATGACAAGTACAACGATCACGACGATGGCCATAATCGCTATGAGTGCGATGTATTTCGTCTGCTCCTGCTTGTTCTCTGGCCACTTGAACTTCATTGGAAGAGCCTTGGCTGGTATCTGCATTCGATTTGGAACAGGCGGTTGTTCCGGTTCTGCGGATCTGCTTCGAACTGCTTAACTTCAACTTCTTCAAGTATGTTGGTGAAAGGAGCTGATTTCTGGATGGTTCTGCGGAGTTTCTGGACATTCTGATCCGCTGTGTCGCCGAATGCCGTTCCCTTGAGCAGCAACGCAAACTGTCGTGCCATGCCCTGCTTGGGCGTTGCCTGTATGACGTGTGTCAATGTCAGGCTGCTGAGCTGCAGGTCCTTGGGGAAGATGCGTTGTATGACTTGCAGGTGCTGGTTCCAGTCTACGTGGGTCTTCTTCCAGCCTTCAAGTTCCTTGAACATTGCCTGGTTCAATGTTGCCTTGCCACGAAGTTCCGCGACGGCGTTCAAGCGCGGTTCAGTGATCTTCCAGGCTTCCTCCAAGTTCCGCATCTGGTTCTTTGCCGATATGAAACTTGTAACAGCCCACAGGATGAGAAGGACGAGCACAGTGGGGACGACTATCGCGACGAGCCTCAGCACAAACTTAAGGCTGACAACGCTTGCGCTGCGTTGTTCGCTTTCAAGAATGAGGTCTACGCGAAGATTCATCTGTACCTATGCTGTTTCTTCAAATGTTCCAAGACACGCGCCAACTGCTGCAGCGAAGATCCATTCCTGGCCCTTCAGGTTCTCCGGGAATGCCCCATCCCGCATGGTAAGACTCTGGAGTGGATTCCATGTCACAATCTCTATCCCGAGAGCAGACCGCATTTCCTCCATGGCGTCTCTCGAGACGGTCATTCCGCCGGTTACATAGAGTTTCTCAACGTGGCAATTCTCGCGGCGCTCTACAAAATCCCGCGATACTATCAGTTGTTTGACGAGTGGCTCCATGATGTCCGTCACGGGCTGAGATATGTCGAAAGACCCGTCGGAAATAATGCCCTGTGCAGTGTCGCGGTCAACGCCAAGGCTCTCCTGGATCTTGGCCAGCAATGTATCTGTACCGACGTCAAAACGCCGGAGGAGCACAAGGGTGCCCTTGCTGAAAAGGGCGAAGGAACTCATGTTGTCGCTGAAATCGATCACGCCTATTGCCCCATCGGCATGCTGGGTTCCCGGTCCGCTCAGGAAGGCCGTCATAGCGGCCAGAGGCGCGACTTCAACTGAGAATGGCGCGGGAACACCGGCGGGAAACATTTGGACTGCCACGGACGCATCCTGTTCCGGGACGGCGACGGCAAGTACTCTGGACTCGGCTTTGCCGTGACCTTCGCTAACGAGCCTGTACGAGATGCGATGCGCATCCGGATTCTCAACGCCCACGCTTTCGACAACTTTTGCTGCGGCTGCGTCCGTGAAGTGGCCTGGGAAACTGAGCAGTTTGACGACGCAGGTATCTCCTGGGATAACAAGACAGGCGTACTTGCCCTTGAGTTCCGATGGCAAATGGATGGGTTGAGGGGGTTGAACAGGAACGGGCTGCTGCGGGTCCTGCACCGGTGGAGCGGCCGGGCGCTCGACTGCGGGGAGCAAAGCTGCGGCAGTGACGAGAATGCTCCCATCGTTTGCCTTGGTCATTCGCACGACGCGTACGGATGAAGAGGCAATTTCGACACCCACGACGTCAGATGGGCGTCTCTTGAACTTGGCCATTATGTCCGCAAACGATGTCACCAATGCTCTCCAGAACAGAATTGTGACAGGGGATAAATATAGGTGGGAAAAGCCATGCGGCGCAACAAAAAAGGAAGGTTTTTTACGGATGAGAGTTTTTTGGATAATTATGAACAAGTGCGGGACCCTCTAGTGGTATGCAGACCTGGTTTACCCGTTACACGGTCTACCTGCGAATCTGCCCAGGAGCCGCCTCCGATCTGTTCCATAGTTGCATGGCAAGTCATTGGTTAGTATGACTTAACGGTTATGGGTAAAGATGGACGGGAGGAGCTCAGACCGACCACTACATGATGTTGTTGTGCTTGTTCAGCTACCCACTAGGAATTGTGTATAAGTTTAGGTTGAATCATGTCAATAATAATATTATGTCGCCATATTTGTCATTAGTGACAAAAATCGCTACATGCATATGTCGCAGCTTTGCGAATTTGGGAAATGCGATTTGGTGAAGGGATAATCATTGCTGTACTTAGCGAGGGAGATTGCTTTGCCGACTGGGGTCCCTTTTCATGGGTATCTGGATGCATCGCATGTGCTGTCTGGTGTGCTTAGTCGGAACGATGCAATTCGGAAAGAGATGTAACCGCAGACTCGTCCTGCGTAGCCTGCAAGGCGACGCGGGATGAACGCAGAGGGACGCAGACATAGGCACTGACAGCAGTCTGCAATTCGGGTCACATTTGGGTGACCCGAATTGCAGACTGAATCTGTGTCTGGACATCCGCGTAAATCTGCGTTTTTCTGCTGTTCCTCTCATCTTTTGATTGAATCGTTCCAGCTTAGGCAGATGGGTGGTATCGCTCGGATCGGAATTGGCCCTTTGGATACTTTCGGCACTGGACCCAACCGTGACAGGTGCCGGAACAGTGTCCATGTAGGTTCTCCCCGCAAAGACGGGGAGTGTGAATCGAGATTACGAACTGCTTGGCGCTGTATTCCGCTCACGGGATTGCTTGCAAGGTGGCTGGATCTGTAGCATAAGTGGATAGATGCGTTGTACTCGGATAGGGGAGTGAAAGACAGTTCCGCTCGGGACGATTGGCATGACTAGTGCTTGTCCATGAAATAAGGGTAGCGAATTGAGGTGTTTATGGCCTGCAACGGTTACTATTTTCGAGATTCCGAGGACACGAAGAACACGGCCAGGCACGGGATCACGCTGACGGAAATGATGGTTGCATCGCTCATATTTCTGCTCATCTCCACAAGTTTTACCGCTGCTATGCTGACTGCCCTGCGTACGCAGTACATGGCGGTTGACTACTATGCGGCAACATGTATTGCCCGTAACCGGATCCAGCGAGCCAAAACAATGGACTATGACAGCCTCCCACTTCTCGCTGAGGATGACTTGCGAGTGGACTCCAATGGTACTGCGACCTCTGCCGGTCGCTATTTGAGGAGCACCAGTGTGTCCAATGCTGCTCCGTGGACTTATTCAGTAAAGGTCCGGGTATCGTTTGCCACCAAGACTGGAGCGCTGAGCGACCAGCCAGTGGAAGTTGAAACGCTCATCAACAGTCAGATGCTGGCCAACTGAATCCCGGTAGTGACGTGTACCCAAAAGGAGGCGACAGTGAAAGGTGTAAGGAAATCCGGAAGTCGCTTGGGTTTCACGCTTACTGAAGTGATTGTTGCATCCGCAGTCTCGGTTCTGGTCATCGGTGGGGCAATGGGTGCATTCATCCAGGGGTTGCAGGTCTGGCAGCAGGAGCAGATCAAGAACGAACTGAACTTCAATCTTGAGCACGCAATGGAGTGGATAAGGACAGATCTGCGGTTGTCAAGTGTAGGTATAGGACTCATGGCGTTCTATCCGCCCGACTCTAATGACTACACTGCGATCAGTCTGCCGATTGCACAGGATGTGGACAACGACGGTCTGCTGGACCGGGACCAGGTCACCGACAAGATAGTCTGGAACCGGACGGTAATCTACCACGTCAGGCCGGGTACCCCCGACCAATTGGTGCGTACCGTTTTCAACAACCGTCTTTCAAATGCGACTCCTTCACAGATATACCAGCAGCTTGCCAATGTGGTACAGGCGCCAAACGACGCTGCGGTGGCGGCCGCTGCTCTCACAGGTGAAACTGTGACATCCCGTGTGATATTTGAGAATCTTGTCAACCTGCGTTTCCGCCCACCGTCCTGCAGCTACGACCAGTATGCGACAGAGAGATTCAGGGCCGGCACGTTCAACTGGGGTAGCATCGTCCTGGACAGCGGGATTCACACGCTGTTGCTCACCGTAAAGGGAAAGAACGAAGACAGTACAGGCTATGGCATCGAGGTTGATGATCTGAGCCTCAGTCCATCAGGAAGCTGGCGCGATGGCGAGAGGTTTCTGCCGACAAGGCCGCAGTCAACCTTTACCTATGGCACTACTGGAGGTACTGCAACCGCAATAGGCAGGGACCCTGGGCAGGGGTGGGTGGGTGGAGGCGTGATGTCGTTTGTACCCACGGGCCTTGGCTCCAAGCTGCGTTTTGACATATACAACGATCTCTGGTGCGACAACAACTTTGATGACCCGTCCGGTGTTCTGGCCAGCAACTGCAGTGTAAAGTACGATACCTCATGGACCAGTTCAGCGCCCTACATTCCTGATTTCGTGGTGACCATGGACAAAGGTATTGCATGGACTGCCAGCAGCTGTGCTGACAGCAAACCTGCCACGACCTTTGCCAGCCTGACTACGATGACGAACTACATCTACGGTTCGACAAACATGACCAACTACACCATCTGGCTCAACGGCCGATGGGCCAAGGTCTACTTCGAGAGGGAGCCCGGGTGTTCGTTGCTTGTTACAAACGCCAAAATCAGGAGCGTGGCAACCGGCGTGTCATCCAACCTCACATTCAGTGGCAAGAACTGGATTGCCATGAGCACGAACGGGCCGATTCGCACAAACAGTGACTGGGTCCCGATGTGGGAGATCGACAAGGATAAGAACTACATCGTGAGTTACCAGACGAGGCAGGTTGGGGGTGATAATGACCTGGACCTTTTCACTGCCGTCCAGTCGAATCCGGGCCGCATCCGGTGCTGGTCTAACGAAGGAAGTGCCGCCGTTTTCGACTTGGCTGATTTGCCGGTCAATGACTGGGAGGGCCTGACCACGGACCTTCATCCGGCCCCTTATTTCGGCGACATCGACGGGGATGGTGACGAGGATATGTTCGTCGGCGACAACAGCAGCATACTGTTCTTCCGAAACAACGGAACCAGCAAGGTGGCCGACTTTGATGATACTCAGAAGGTTCCCAACTGGTTGGGGGTGAGTGGATATTCCGTATATGTGCCGTGCGTGAAGGATCTGGACGGAGATGGCGATCTGGACGTTGTAGCCGGGTCAATTGATGGCAAGTTCATCTACGTGAAGAACACCGGGTGCAGCACCAATGCGATATGGGCGTCGCCGGTATACGGCTGGAAGGTGTTTGACCTTGGCGATGCCAGCGCGCCTGAGCTGGCGGACATAGACAACGACGGTGATCTGGACCTTTTGAGTGGGTGTGCAGCCGGAAACATATACCAGTACCGGAACGACGGGCCTGCTACGAATCCCACGTTCGTCTTCATCACATCGACGTTTGCAGGGGTTGCAGCCGGAACAGCAGGGACATATACCGTTCCCCGGTTTGCCGACACGGATGGTGACGGCGATCTGGACCTGTATGTGGGCAGCACGGAGGGAAATCTCTACTACTACCAGAACAATGGAGGGGTATGGGCGGCAGGCGTAATCGCGAAGGCGGGGTGTTCGGTCTCCAGGTGTGCGCCGGCGTTTGTCAACATAGACCGTGATACAGGTGCTCCGAACACCCCTGCCCGATGGGCAAATGGCGAGAATGTGGTGATGTCCGTGGTCAATGGTTTATCCTCGACGAACCTGTACGGTGTGGCGGCGGTGGAGGTTGGTTATCCGCGATTTGCAAGGTACCGGTCCGGGATTTTCGATACGCGCTGTGGAGCGCCGGTCTGGAACAGGTTGAACTGGACGATGCTTGAATACAGCAGCCAGGGCGACGTGGACGTCCGGATCCGCAGCAGCAACGACAGGTTCATGGGCGACCTTACCGACGCTGATTTCAAGACGGCCTATAACAGCGGCTTGGGATACGTCCAGAGCCCTAACTATGCCCTTACAACCCTGCCCAAGAAGAGGTATGTGCAGTATGAAGTCTCGTTGACTTGTGGTGTGATGGTGGATGCCACCATGACGCCATTTACGTCCCTGATTGCTGGTGCTCACACCAACAAGCCCACGGCCGTGCTGCGCGATCTGACGGTAGACTGGCCAGGTGTTACCGGACTGGTCGACTTGAATGTCGGTTTTGGCCGCGGACCCGATCTTGGCATTGTAGATGCTACTGTAGATGGACAGAGCTTCATAAAAGGTGTGGTTGTGGAGATGGAGATTTTCAAGGCCGGCCGGACCGGTACGAACATGGTAAGTGGAGTTCTGGAATTGCGCCCGCTGAACACGGGCAAGTAAGGGGGGGGTGTCATGAAAGCGTATAGAATTCGGAGGCGAGAGGGCAGTATGCTCGTTATTGTGATGTGTATAGCGGGGCTCCTGCTGCTTATGGGGCTCTCGCTGGCATTCCTTACGGGCAACTCGGCTTTCACGGCAAGGAAGTTGACCAAGGGGGTACAGGCGCTGGCGATAGCCGAAGCCGGGGTGGCCGACATGCTATCCAGACTGCAGACCAACTACGTGCAATGGATGGAAGCGTCCAACAGTGCGTCGTTCGGTGGCGGAACGTACAGTGTTTCGACAACCCTCAACATGAGTAACGCCCACATAACGATCCGCAGCACGGGCACAATCGGTAACGATACGCGAACAACCGTGCTGGAGATCCTGGGCGAAATGGGTACGCTGTACGACCGGGCATTGGGCGTAAACGGGGTCATGCTGGCGGGGGGAAATATCACCGTAGATACGGGTGCCATCGACGTTCACGGCAATTGCCATGCCAACGGGAGCATACTCCACGACTACGGCAATACCACAATCGACGGAGACACTTCCGCGTGTGGTGTCAACCAACTGAATGCTTCGGCTGGTTACACCAATAAGTCTGGTGTGGCGCCCATCGTTATACCGGACTACCGGCCGTTCACTGAGTGGGAGACGCTGGCGAAGTCCAATGGTTTGTACTATGCGACAAGCCAGTCGTTCAACGGGACCTATGTGCCGCCGAACGGCGTGATGTATGTGAACGGCGATGCTTCTTTTGCCACAAGAAGCGCTGTGTGGGGCACGATCGTGGCCTCGGGAAAGATTACATTCAACAATAAGTTCACCCACACTCCGTTCATCACCAATTGGCCGTGCATGTTGGCAGGGGGTGACATCGAGCTCTACAACAGGGATGATTTCACCGGTGTAATCTTCTCCGGTGCAAACATATACTCACAGAACCACAAGACGATCACGGGCGCACTGATTGCGATGGGCAACATAGATGCGCGAAACCGGCTGTCGTTGTGGCCCATGGGGTATTTCCCGGCATGGGATCCGAACGACACCAACCAACTGGCGCCTGATGTATTGGTCGGTGGTTGGTTGCAGTAGGGGTGCGACAGGAATCGAAACAGGGACCCTCCTGACGCGGGGGGTCCCGTGGTCGTTTGGTCCTTGAGCCACACCGTGTTGTGTGGCTATATCATTTCATAGGACTTGCGCGATTGCCGGTCTTGCAGTAATGCCCGTACTGAGTCTTAAGCATGGACAAGCTCTCGTCAACGATGCGGATAGACCTGATTCCGGATGTACCTACACAGCCGGTGAAGGGAAAGCGCAAGCGGGTTCTTATCGCGCCTCCGACGCGGACCCATGAGCCGTTGCAGCAGAAACCGGAAGAAGCGACGGTTCCGGTCGATACGGCGGCAGCAGTTTCCCCGGAAGACAGTTTCGAGGAACTCCTGCAGAGCGTCTATGACGCCGCCATGATCACTGACCAGAAGGGCCAGATTCTTGACGCAAATGTCCGGGCCACTGAGTTCCTGCAGTATGGCCGCGAGGAGTTCCGAGGGCTGACGGTTTTTGACATGATCGCCGGCGCAGACTCGGATCTCCTGGCGTCGCTCCTTGCGAAGGATGAGCGGTTCACCGTAATCACGGCCTATTGCGTGAGGAAGGATCAAACCTACTTTCCTTCCGAAATAGCGGTCAACAAGCTCCGCCTGACGGGCGAATTGCGACTGTGTTTCTTTGTCCGCGACATTACCGTCCGCCGGCAGGAGCAGGAGATGCTCCTTACCGAGCACAACGCTATACAGAACTCCGGCAACGGGATTGCCGTTGCAGACCTTGAATGGAAACTTGAATACGCCAATCCGGCCGTGCGTCGGATGTGGGGCTATGACAACGCCGATGACCTCCTCGGGGTCGATGTCAGGGTCCTGCTGAGCGACAGGGAGCTTGCTGAAGAAATGACCCGGGCCGTGACGCAGGACCACCAGACATGGGTCTGCGAGACGAAGGGGAAGCGGAAGGATGGAGCCGACTTCGAGGTGCAGATCTCAGTAACCGGAAACCGCAATGCGGACGGTGAGTTGGTGGGTACCGTCTGTTCGTTCGTCGATATAAGTGACCGCAAACGTGCGGAAGCAGCGCTGATGGAGGCTGACCGCCAGCGAGTGATGCTTGAGAGCCTGGGGGCGGCCTGCCATCACCTTGGGCAGCCTGCGACCGTGCTTCTGGCCAACTTGGGTATCATGCAGAAGCATCTCGATGGTTCATGTAACGAACTCATGGGTGAGTTGATCAAGGGCAGCATTGAGGCCGCTGAACGCCTTGGCGAGATTCTGCACCGGCTGAATGCAGTGAACGAGTACAAGACCACCCAGTACCTGGAAACTCAGGACGGCTCTGATTCCATTGAGAATCGGATTCTGCAGATCTGACTAGTCACTGTGTTGCGGTGCCGCGTCGGCAGGCCCGGCATGTTTCCCGCTCGATACTGACCCGGCTCCCGAATCAGACACGTTGAGACGATGTGCCAGCTCAGCTACCTGCTGAAGCCCTGACCAGTCAGGGTGATTCTTTAGAACAAGTCGAAGTGCATTCGCAGCATCTTCCCGGCGACCGGCATCCAGCAGGGTACCGATCAGGTTGACGTGGACGGCGGCCGGCGCCGGCTGAATGTCGATCGCCAATTGGAAATACCGGATGGCCGGGTCCCATTGTTCCTTCCGGCGGTGCAGCAGGCCCAGGTTGTTCAGGGTGGTTTGGTTCTGAGGGTTGAGGACAAGTGCCTGTTCAAGGTGCTTGAGTGCGCTCTGTGTATCACCAAGGGCCAGGAACAGCTGGCCCATGTTCTCGTGAACTGCCGCGAATGACGGTTGGACTCCGAGTGCCGCCTCGTACCATCGGAGGGCCTCAATCGGTTGTCCTTGCTGCTGAAACAGGACGCCAAGATTGTACATGGCCTTGGTTTCCCTTGGGGAAGCCTGCAGGACCTCCTCATATGTTGCCCTGGCCTCGTCGAAGGCACCTGCACTCGTGAGCACCGCTCCTTGAAGCAACAGGAAGTAGGGCAATCTTTCCCATACCAGCAGGCGTTCGGCGAGGCCGCGTGCTCCGGCCACATCTCCCCTGGCCAGACACAAGCGGACCCTGGCCGCGATGGCGCTTGAGATGGGGTGGCCCACGATGTCGTCGTGCGCGTTGATGGCCATCTCGGCAGCATCTGCGTCACCGACCATCAGGAGGAGTTCAGAGAGATTCAGAAGCCCCATACGGTAGGCTGGATCCGACGCGGCCGCCTGTGTCATGGATTCAATCGCAACTGACCTGTCCCCTTGCATCAGCGCCAGAAGACCGCCGAGGTATCGGTACGCGGACAGGTAGGTCGGGTCTGACGGTGGCCGCAATACCATGGATGGGGTTGTGTTCGCAGTTCGCATGTGCGTCACGAGCTCGAACAGGTGGTCGGCGTAGGCCGGAAATCGACCGGTCTGGAAGAAGTCGAAAACCGCATCCGCAAGAAAGCGGAACATCGGCAGCAGATAGCCGCCCGGAACTGAAGACGCGATCGTCACGCAACCGGGATGGGGGATCTTCTCTGAGAGTCGGGTCAACACCGTCTGCGGGTCCCACACGAGCCTGCCGACAATATGCTCGGTGGACAGTGCGCAGGAGAAATTGAAGAAATCGATATCCAGGTCGATCATGGCATCGGGTGGGACGGCAGGAAGGGCACTGAACGGCAGCACATGGACGGTGGCGTCACCGATTCCGAACGAGAAAGCATTGGTGGTGACCTGGAGCCGATCAAGTTGACTGACCCGCAGCGCACCCTTCATGTGACTGGCCAATTGCCTGACCCTTTCCGGTGTCGGGTCTGTGTCAGGGATCACCCAGTAGAGGGTGGAGACTGTTCCGTCGAGGAGACACGGATAGAGGAAGTTGCCCAGGTCATAGAGCAGTCTTGATGAATGGACCGTGAAACTGGCGGGACCCGAATTGTCACTGAGTCGGAAGACCTCTTCGAAGTTCCTTTTTGACAGGAGTTTCGTGAGCTTGTCGAGTTGTGATTGCTCGATGAACCTGCAATCATCGTGAGTATCCATGTGGACCACCGTGGCACGGCGGACGGCCTGCGCGTGCCACACGAGCAGAGCCGCGCTGTGGTTTTCCATCAGGTAGACGTGTTCCGACTGGCGGACAACTCCAGGGACAGTGGATCCGGAGTTAGGCTGCTTTGAGCAGGATGCCACGCACATGACCGCGGCAAGCCCTGTCAGCACCGCCAGTGGCTTCGTCTGCATGGAACAAGGCTACCTGTTATGCCGAACAGTGTCATGGAGAGAATTGGGAAGCTTCACAATGGGGTGTTATCGATGGCGTCGTGTCGGTCCGCGCGCTACTCGAACTGGCTGACGCGCCACCTGGACATGCCATCCGGCAGGAGCGACCACGGCAGTACCTGTTGGTCTTCAACAACTGACCCTGCCGGCCAACTCTGTGGAGGCCACATGCGGTGACCTGGAACAACACTTGCCGCACTGCCAGTTGTGCAGTCCTGGATGGTCACTATAATTTCGCCGGCCGGCGGATGGTCTGCCACGCGCCAGTAGAACAGGACATCGCTCCATTCGTCCTTGCCCACCATGCCGGGACGACAACCCAGGAGCTGCATGCCGGCGATATTGCATGCCAGGTTGGTCACGAGGCCTTCCGGGATGGTACCCACGGTCCTGGTGGGCATCACGTGGTACCCCTTGTCATCCGGCCTCGTGCCGCGTTTGAACAGAAGGCATGACCCGTAGCGTGCGTCCAGCATCCATGGATCCGGAGAAAGCAGGGACTGCAGCCGGAGGTAGTTGTTCGTTCCGTAGAATCCTGAACAGGAAAATGTCAACGGATCGAGTGTGTCCATGAGTACAAAATCGAGAGCCGGTACGGGGTAGGGCTTGTCGGAGAGTATGTATGAACCTGTGTAGATATGGTGTAGTGCATGCACCTCCGCACGATTACAGAGATGCGTGAGGAAGTTGGCCGTGGCAGCTGTTCGCGCGCCCTCCGGGATGGTCCCTGCAAGAGTATCCATGGCCCTGCGTTCGATGGCATCACGTCCATCCGTGGACAACGCTTTGGCAAGAACAGGGGGGATGCCGGATGCCCAGATTGAGACCAGTGGGAGAAGAGCGACGGCCGCAAACCAGGCCATACGGAATACCGGCAATCGCAGCTTTCGCACCCGTTCCCAGCCAGTTATCGCCGCCACGAAAACGAAAGGTATGAACTCCGCCTGGTAGTGGTAGGCGATAGAGGTTTCGCTGAGCCGTGAGGAGAGCAGGCGCTGAAGCAGGGCGGGTACCGCCGGGATCAGCGATATGGGGTCGGCAAGGCTGAGGTACCCGACTGGTGCAAGAAGGGCATTCAGGAATGAAAGCTTTTCCGGCTGGAACATGCAGGCGAGCACCATTCCAGGCCTGGTCAGGAGTGTTGTGACCCATTCACCGAAAGAGGTCCCAAGGTGGCTGTAGAGCCGCATGAACTGGATACGATCCTGGTTGAGACGAGGCATGACAATTCCTACGGCCAGGACAAAGTACACTATGCCGAAAAGGACAGGGCCCCAGCACCAGTGGTTCCGCCTGCCCCTGACCGCGGCGTAGATGCCGAACATGGTCATGATCAGGGCAACGTTCTCCTGGCATAGCGTTGCAAGGAGCAGACATGCAAAGCAGTACGCGAACCGGTTCAGTTCAAAGCAGAGAAAAGCAGCCGTTAGGAAAGGAATCGCAAGCACTACCGGATGGAACTCGAACAGGTTCATGTATAGGAGGGGTGGATACACAAGGTACATGATGCTCAGGATCAGTGCGGCCCGGTCCCCGAGTTTCCTGCGGGCAAGGCAGAAAAGGACATACGCCGTGGCCGCAAGCGCAGTAGTCTGGATGAATAGAAGCAGCAGGGGCGATGACCAGAGGGCGTACAGTGGAGCAACGAGATAAAGTATCAACACCATGTGGTTGCCAAGAAACGGTATGCCGAGTATCGAGCAGCTGGAGTCACCGTGAAGGATGTTCCAAAGCGACTGGCTGTGGTGCGCGAGGTCGAAGTCTGTGTAGCGGTAGAAAGAGTACTTCGTCCAGCATGCCATGTTCATGAGGGCCCAGTAGATCCCCATGGCCAGTGTTACCAGGCCCGCCGGTGACTTCAGTCTGTTGATGAGAACTCCTCGCATACCCGAAATCAATCTCGCCGGAGTGCGATGCGAAAGCAAAACGAAAATGTCGCCGTGTGGGCAGGGGTGCGGACGGGAATGGCGTTGATTGTGGATTCGCGGCAATGCTACGGTTATTGCCTGGCAACGAGGTCCAGGCATGGCTACCGGCAAACTTCTTATTTTCGTGGTTGCTTACAATGCGGAAAAGACAATCGAACATGTCTTGAACCGTATTCCTGTTGAGAAACTGCCGGCCGCTACGGAAGTGCTCGTGATCGACGACGAGTCCGCGGACCGGACGTTCCAACTGGCGGAGGCATACGTCAAAGCTCATCCGACGATGAAGCTTACGGTTCTCAGGAACCCCCGGAACCAGGGTTACGGAGGTAACCAGAAGATAGGCTACGAGTATGCCATCGAGAATGGCTTTGACGCTGTGGCCCTTCTGCACGGTGACGGGCAGTACGCCCCGGAGAAACTGCCGGACCTTGTTCAGCCCGTGTTGGATGGCAGGGCGGACGCGTGTTTCGGGACCAGGATGTCAGCCGGCAACCAGGCTGTGAGACAGGGCATGCCGCGCTACAAGTACTTTGGCAACAGGATCCTGAGCTGGTTTGAAAACAGCATGATCGGCCTGAAGCTTACGGAGTGGCATTCGGGATACCGCGTGTATTCCGTGGCGGCTCTGGGGGCCATTCCATTCCGGTACAACACCAACGACTTCCATTTTGATACAGAGATCATCATCCAGCTTGCCCTTGCCGGACGGCATGTCCTCGAGATGCCGATCCCGACATTCTACGGTGATGAGATTTGTCATGTAAACGGCCTGAAGTATGCCTGGGACATCTTCCGTACCGTGATCCTCTGTCGCCTGCATCGTCTTGGGGTCTTCTACCAGAAATCCTTCGATGTTGAGACCGTGTCAGGTGCTGAACTGAAACTCGGATATGCTTCTTCCCACCAGTGGGCTGTTGACAGTGTAAAGGCCGGCAACAGGGTGCTGGAAGTGGTATGCGGCCCTGATGAACTGGCGCCCGTACTGAAGGGGTTGGGCTGCGCGGTTACAACCGTGCGGTGTATGCCGGACGGGACTTTGCCGGACCTTTCTGAACCGGCTGTACCCTACGATGTCATTCTTGTTCTCGATGTGGTGGAACATGTGGCTGAACCCGAAGTGCTGCTCGGCAGGCTGCGGGATTGCTGTTTCGCCGGTACGACCAGCGTGATCCTGTCGACAGCCAATGTTGGATTCCTGCCGGTACGCATGAGCCTGTTGGCGGGGCGTTTCCAATACAGTCGCAGGGGAATACTGGATCTATCACACCGTCGACTGTTTACGGTGAAATCATTCCGGCGCCTGCTGGAACAGGAGGGTTACAGGATTCACCGTGTGCGCGGGATTCCAGGACCATATCCCAAGGCTTTCGGTAGTGGCGCCTTCAGCCGTTTCCTTCTGGCTATGAATCGCGTCCTGATCTTCTTCTCGCGGGGGCTCTTTGCCTACCAGGTGTTCGCCGAAGCAACAATGACACCGCCTCTTCACCGGATGCTCAGGCGAACGCTCGACGCATCGGGGAAGGCGTCCGGATAGATTCAGGGGAAAATGGCATGTTCGCGTCCGTACGCCAGCATGGCCGGCAGGTACGGGTATTGCAGGTGTAGCCGGCGAATCAGTTCCCCGTGCACCGAGTCCCTGACGAACAACACAGCACAGGGCTCACGGAAAGCGCATGTCCATCCCGGCCTGTTCATCATACTGTCCACAACAGGATCACCGGCATGCACCAGCACCATGTCCGTAGGATAGGCATCGAGTGCCCTGTCCATGGCATCGGGCGCATTGTCGTAGAAGAACCCCAGGTAGTCCGCAATCACAGAGCGGCTGTAGCAGCAGTCCAGTCGTCCATCCATGAACACGCGGCAAGCGGGGAAGAGTTTCCAGATGGAATATTCTCCCCAGTCAAAGAACGTGAGAAGGTTGCCATGTACGTCTTCGGCCTGGAGTCGCTCCACGATCTCTACCGGGTACTGGGTGCGCGGTACCACTATCGTGCATGGCAGGGGTGACCTCCACTGGACGGCAAACAGGGAAGCGACCAGGAGCGCCGCCGCAAGGGAGCCGCGAAGGCCGGTGTGGAGACGCCTGACCATGGTCTCAACCCCGCGCCCGAAAGCATCGCTGAAATGTTCCGGCATCGTTACAGCGGCAACAAGGGCAAACAGCGGGATGTTGCGCCGCAACAGCAACGCGGCAACCAGTGCCACGAACAAGGTGACGACGGCGCCTGCCTGCTTCGGCTTGCGCGAAACGAACAGGGCCACCACGCAGAGCAAAGCCAACACGACGAAATCAGCATGGTCTGCAAGGTGAAGAAGAAGGTTGAATGGTGCCCACTCGCTCAGGTAGGGGCGGAACAGCCCGGCAGACTGCGTAATAAACTTCCAGGTTTCGAAACCGTTCGGTGTCAGGCACGATCCTGCAAGAAAAACGATGAGTCCACGAAGGAGGAAGATTGGGCGACGCCAGGCATCCGGGGGACGTGGCGATCGACTGAAAGCCACCAGGGAATCGCATGCGAGATGGACGAGCATGACGATGGCCCCGATGAAGAAAGCTCCATGCAGGTTCGCCCATATGACCGCAAGAAGGAAGCAGAAGACTACATATCCTGTGCCCGGTTCATGTGAACGCTTGAGGACCGTCAACAGTGCTGCCAAAGCAAGGTAGGTGAAGAGGTGCGGTCGCGTGGAGAAGCCGTACCCGATGGTGGACAGTATCAGGATTGTCGTAAGGAATGCCGTGCTGCCGTTCAGACTATCCCGCCGCATTTTCCGCCAGAACAATGCCAGCAATGCCATCCCGATGGACATCTTGAAGAGGATGAGGGCTGGGTTGCCCCCGGTGCTCCAAAGACGATGGAACAGGTACTCGGCCAGCCATTCGTGGTTCAACCACTGGTGGTCGGGTTCCGTGTAGGAGAAGGTGTTGGCACGAAGGAATCCGTCCTGCCACGGCAATGAACGCACAAACCCGACATTGCCCCAGAGATCCACATCCGCGCGGTTATCAGAGAATTGCAGAAGCGCGAATGCGAGTACGGCGGCAAGGGCCAGTATGTTGAGTTTCCTGTTCATCTGCCCGCGCTGTCAACGGATGTGTTGTTCAGGATGATCGTGATCGTCAATTGACTTCGAGCCTGTTCCTGTCGGGAAGGGCGGGGAATGGGGCAGTGGGGAGTTTCTGGTACCAGTAGACAACCGAGGCCACGTCGTCCTGCAGCGGTAGATACCCCGGGAGATTCTGATGCCACCCAAGTGCCTGCAGGGTCACGCGCAGGTCTTTCTTGAAGCGGATCGGGTCCATCACGTGCCATCTGTAGAGCCCGAAACGCATCTGGGACTGGTAGACCCCGTCGGGTTTGATCACGACCGGCAGTCCTGAATGTGGCGTAGTGAATGTCTGGTAGCGGGAGACTTCGCCGCGCCCGTTGCCGAACGTGCATCTGTTCGAAGCTTCGGGGTCGAAGTTGTAGGACCCGAGGAAGTAATCCTCTGTGCCGGTCCCGCAGATGGTCGGATAGTCCTTATCGCCGTCCATATAGAATTTTATCTCACCCTCGCCCCACCAGCCGTTGTTGTTAACACCCCACGCGAGAGCAGTGCCGACGTAGTGGCCCTGGCCGCGCACACCGTCCAGTAACGTTATTACCTCCCCATAGGGGATCGGGTTGACCCGTCGGAACTGCGCGTGGAAGTACGCACAATCCTCCGGCACATCGGTCAGGGTATAGTCCACCTGGTAGAAAAGCGTAGTTGGTTTGAGACCGACATTGGTCACGGTGATCTTTGCCCTCTTGCGGAGCGGCATCTCCCACCAGCAGTTCATCCCGGACCCGGGATTAACACACACCGGGATACTTGACAGCTGGCCGTACACGCCCCATCCATTGGCGAAAAAGTCGCCCATGGGTACTTCAATGGAGGGCTGTTTCTGGTCATCCCAGTAGAATCGCAGGATGGTGAAGCGCGGATGGGCGGCTGTCAGCCACATGTGCTGGATAGCGCCGGAACCTTCGATGTCGGCCAGAACGTATGTATCGCCTTCCTTGATCGACACACAAGGCCGCACCTTCCAGCCGCGGCCGAGTTCCGCGGCAGCGCTGCCGGGCTCAGGCTCAGACATGGCTCCCTGGCCTTTCCGGCCGGACGGGTTCTCTGCGCTTAGAGACCTGGTTTCAGCGTCCGACAGGCGCGAGAGGTTGCCAAGATGCATACCGAGACCGTTGAAGCTGCCTGATTTCATGCTGGACCTTTTCCTTCCGAAGCCGAGACATGCTGTTCAAGGGTGGAGAATAGTCATGGCCGGCCGGGATTACAAGGGTGAGGGGCGGAAAAGAGGCCCGTGAGTGTTCCGCTTTCTGTTTCTGTGTAGAGTGAATTGACAATTGCCTGCTGATTTCGGATTGGGTATGGATAGGATCCAGAGAACGGCATGAAGAGACTTGTGGCATGGATGACGCAGTCGAGGTCGCTCACGAGAAGCGGCGCTTTTCTGCTTGGTGCATCAGGGCTTGTCCTGATCATGTCGCTGGACTGTTTCTACTGGCAGACCCCGTTCTGTTTCAGGGAATACCCCAATTTCTCTCCGGGGCATCTGTTCAGGAGTCTGCTCATCATCCTGTCCATTGCGGCCATCGGCCTGGGAATAATGGGGAAGAGCAGGCCGGCAGTAACCCTCTCGGCAGAAGACGGATGGTCGTTCGAACGTTTGAGCGTGCTTGTTAATATCGTTGCGGCATGCCTCATCCTTGCCCTGTTCGTTCGGGCTCCTGCGTTGTTCGAGACGTCGGCCTTTGAAGACGGACCCGTGGAATGGAGTTCCTTCGTTCTGTTGTTCTCTGGCAGTGCCGTGGTTACGTGGACGGCGATCAGGTACAGAGGAAAGGACAACGTTCCCCGTCTGGCCACCTGCGGCCTGGTAGTGCTGGCAGTTACTCTCTTTCTCGTAGCAATGGAGGAGATATCGTGGGGCCAGAGAGTCTTTGGGTTCCGGACGCCTGACGCACTGACCGCGAATATGCAGGATGAAGCCAACCTGCATAATCTTGCAACCAACGAGGTTGAGTTTGCCTACTATTTCTTCGTGTTTGTCTTCATGGCGGTGGTGCCGTTTGTCAGGGTGACGTCGGGCTTGTCGTTCTGGAGCCGGACATTCGAGATACTGGAACCGAGGCCCTTCATTGCGCTGATGGGTTGTATCGCGTGTGCGTACACGTACGACATGTGGAACAGCCTGCTGATGCAGGTGACGTTCTTTGGAGCGGTGGGTATCCTGATCGTGTTTGCCGTGTTCGCCGCGAATAGATTGGATAGAGCTGTAGTCCTGTTGACTCTCGTGATTCTGCTCGTGAGCCAGGTAACGTTCCTTGTCCGCGGCGCCTTCAGGCCGAAGAAGGCCGAGGTGAACGAGTACAGGGAACTGCTGATGCCGCTTGGGCTTTTCCTGTACGCCATCTCGATGTCCCGTGAGCTGGAAAGAACTGCCCGGAAGCGTGTAGAACCATAGCGTTTGAATGCATTCAGCTTAGGACTGGAGATTGTCGAGTTCCAGTACCGGCTCGCCGGTCTGTTCAGGTCAGCAAGCCCTTGCACAGATAGACGCAGTGCATAGGTCCAGGATGCGGTGGCGGGTGAGCCTCAAAAGTGGTGGGAGGCGAAGACGCGGTCGGAATGCGTCTTGAGGTAGGCCTCGAAAGCCGAGGCGCGGGAATGATCGCTGAAGGTAGTCGCGGTACGGAGCTGCCACGGTCGATGGTTTGCCGTGTGGGTACACTCGCCGGCGTTATGACGGCGGAGGCGATCCTTGAGGTCATCCGTCATGCCGGTGTAGTGCCGTGCAGGGTCGGACAAACTCTGAAGAACATAGACGTACTTGTAGCCTTTCATGGAGTGGCTTGCCCGGGCGAAGTTCGCAGCGCGTGCGTACAGCCCGGCTCCGTCGCCAACCTGCGGTTGGCAACTGCGCCGGGGCAGACTTCGTCCTTCGCTGCGCTGCGGACGAAGCCTGGAGGCGGGGGGAATTGAAGCGCTTCCGGCCGTTGGTCAATCCCGGACAGCCTCGGCCAATGCCTGTTGCAGTTGGGTCACAAGTTGCCGTGGGGCAGGGGGATGCAGCCGGATGGTTGGACAGAACACGACAAATCCCGGTCAGGACCCCTACAGGTTCCGGACACAGTTCCGCCGTAACTGCGCCGTAACGGGATTCGGGTACCCGCCATTGCCGTCCCGGGCCCTGCCGGGGCCGTACCCGCGGAACGTGGCCCCGCCACCGGCATAACCTCCCCCCGTCCACGTCGATCTTGTCCCCAGCGGCGATGGTCATGTCGCGGCAGGCGATGTCGACTCGGTTGGGCATCGCGTTGCTGGTGTATTCCCTATCACTTCATGATCCGAAGAAAAGCACCCCTGAACCATACTGCTGCACTACAAGCATAATTGCTCTCTCACCCAATTTCCTCATTCTATATGCCTCATCTAAATGCAGCCTTCTGAAGCTTGCTTCACGGCCTTCAATAGTATATCGCAAACTCCCTATTTTCTTGTTGTTCCCATCAGCAAAAACAACTCTTCCGCCTTGATCATCCCCGGAAAGCTCTATGGTGACTGTTCCCAATCCCTCCAAGGTTACAGAGGCGGATGCTTTTCTTTCGGGCCTTGTAGCGAATAACCTACGTACTTGATAGGGCACGTGCATCCGTCTATCCATTCACATACCTGCAAGTATAGTCCTACGTCTTGTCCCTTATCCAGTCTTCATCTCCTGAAAGCAAGGGCCTGAACGGTTCGTGGGGCCTTCAGTGAAAGCTATCCGTACGGCGGGGCGGTGACAGGGGGGGGGGCCAAGGCTTGCGCAGTATTGAGGTTGCCCTGGTTTGACGGACACAAGAGGGCGGTGTATCGGTAACGAGACGACTCGGTCCCTCGACAGACTCGGGGCGGGCAAGCCTCGCCCTTCAGTTTTCGCGAGACACTGTTGACTGGATCGTGGAGGGCGACGCTGTGCGAAGCCGTTACCCCCGCGCACGGAAACTGCTTGTTTAGGCGTGCCAAGATAGGTAGGATTTGGGCCATTGGTTCGGGGTTTGTCTGGAGGTGCTTGAGCCCTTGCATTCTGACCGAAAACACCGGATGTTCTCGTTTTGCCTTGCGGGCGTGACTGTCGCTCTGGCTCTGCTTGCCCCAGCCGTATCCCAAGCCGCCTCCTTCAACGGTAATGCACGGGTTGAAATTGCCGACTCGTCGGGGGGACTGAGCTGGGTTCCCGCAAACGGGTACATCACGGTCGAGTGCTGGTTCAAGATATCCGTCGCCAGTGGCCAGAGCATCTCGCAGGACATGACTATCCTGGTCGACCGCAGGACCGGGACGGAATCCACGGTACCCTACGCCTACCTGATCAAGTACAACGTCACGAGCGGGCGCATCGAGTTCCTGACCCGGAACGCAACTACCACCTACGGCCCGTTTGTTCTGATACAGAGACCCTACCTCGACCGGTGGTACCATGTCGCGGTTGTCCGACAGGGTTCGTCGCTGTATGGCTATGTGGACGGCAGGCCGGTGTTCACCGACAGCGCCGCGGCTGGCGACACAGTAGCCAACACGGACGGCGTGTCTATCGGTGGCTGGGGGGCTGGAAGATACTTTTACGGCGAGATCCAGGAAGTCCGGATTCATCAGCAGCGCCTGCTCGACGCGCAGATCCTGAACAACATGTTCAAGGATCTCACGCCGGCTACGTGGCCTAATCTCAAGGGCTACTACAAGCTGGCCTACTCCGCCAGCGTCACCAACAACTACCGGAACTTCGCGCAGTCGCCGCCCGCGGGCAGCAACCCCGGGGGCAAACAGGGCACGGGCACGATCACCTTCGATGAAGTCAGCAAGGACGGCGAACAGTCCATATTTGACTCGCAGAAGAACGGCGGGGAAGGGGCGATCTCGCCGGTGTCCGGGGCATTCGTTTGGGAACACCCGGTGTTCTCGCGCCCGACCCCCGGCATCGCGTTCGATTTCCGGCTCGGCTACAGCAGCGCAAACGCTTACTCGGGTTACAAGATCGGGACGTTCGACCTCTGGGCAAACTCGGGCATCGGGAAAGGGTGGCGCCACAGTTTCGAGACCCGCATGATCCCGGAGCAGGCTTCGACGGAGCGACGCGTCCTGCTCTGGAACGGGTCGGTCGAGACGTGGGTGCGGACCGGCACCGTCTACCGGACTCAACACAAGGAGTACCGCGGCGAACTGCGCCAGATGGCGAACTGGGACTTTGAGTGGTGCACGCCCGACCGGGTCCTCTACCGGTTCAAGGACCCGACCACGGGGGACAACCAGGCCGGGTTGCTGTACGAGGTCGTGGACTACAACAGCAACACGGTCCGCCTGCTCTACGGTGACCTTTCCGGGCTGATGATGGTGACGCAGGTCGTGGATACGGCCTCGGGGAAGTGGAAGTTCCAGTACAACACGGGGCTGACCCGCCTGACGAACATCGTGTTCGGGTCATGGTCGTGCAAGCTGGAGTACAACAATAGCAACCAACTCTCCGCGCACAGCATCAAGCCGCCCGCCGGCTACTCAAACGTCAACACCCGCTGGCAGTACGCCTACACGAATGGGGTGATGGTGCGCATCCGTGACCCGCGGGGCAACTCGTCTGTCATGTATGTCCAGTACGACAAGTACGGGCGAAAAGAGCAGGAACAGAACGCGGGTGGGTGGACAACCTACACGGAGTACGATACCCCGGCGCGTCACCAGATCCGTATCAAGGATTCTGCGCTAACGACCAGATGATGAGACTGAGAAGTTGATGAAAAGGGGTAACACGCCGGGACGAAGTTCCGGAGAAGAAAGGTGTTACCCATGCGAGAAGAAGAACGAGGTAGTTTTGGAGAG
>Ga0172371_10002856_pt1 | contig 27136 bp, 14 predicted proteins | sample Lak12m_FD_114543 | JGI IMG/M metagenome (GOLD analysis project Ga0172371, IMG submission 114543) | Freshwater microbial communities from Kabuno Bay, South-Kivu, Congo - kab_022012_12m | ecosystem: Environmental > Aquatic > Freshwater > Lake | place: Democratic Republic of the Congo: South-Kivu... | reverse complement strand
TACCGCGGGTTCACGTACAGGAGGATGCGCAGGTCGGGGTCGCGGAGGCCCTGCCCGAGCGCGTCGCTGTTCACGCCGTTGGCGGGACCGTGGCTCATCTCGCCGTTCTCGTCGGGGGGCGTCATCACCAGCACGAACGTGTCCATCTTGCGCACGCCGTCGGCGTCGTAGGCCAGGGCGCCCACGCCGTCGGGGAAGTGCACCGAGTGCATGTCGGTGATGCCGAGCCGCGTGGTATTGCGCTCGACGTGGTCCGGGAACAGGGTGTTCGTGATGGCGTTCGGCGGGATGACGATGTTGTTCGCGCCGCCGAGGAAGCCGGCCACGAAGCCGATGCGGCGGTTGCGCAGCTCGTCGTAGTGCGCCACCAGCTTCTGAAGGCCCTCGAGCTTCTTGGTGGTCTGGTTGATGCGGCGCGCGAGGTTCGAGAGCAGCGAGAAGCTCGAGAACTTTTCGGCCATGTCCGGCAGCAGCCCGCGACTGCCCAGCGTATCGCCGAGCAGCAGCCGGTGCGGGGACAGGAACAGCCCCTGGATGAACGTGATGTCCGTGAGATCCTCGCGCTGGATGTGGTCCCAGACGGCGTCGTAGAACGCGTGGGGCTCCGACGTCGCGAACCCCGACGCGATGCGCGTGCCCTTGGTCACCACGCGGTTGAGGGCCTCTTCGTGGGAGACGAGGCATTGGCGAAGGTGCTCGGGAAGCGCGAGATCGACCATGGCGGGGCCTCCGAAAGGCGCCACCGGGGCCGGGCCCGTCATGCGGGGAGCTGGCCCCGGAGGCGTATCCGCGCGCACCCTAGCCAGCCTGCCGCGCTGCGTCAATCGAAAAATGTAACCGACTGGTTACTGTGGCCGTCCGGGCTCCTGGAGAGCCGCCGGGTCGAGGCTCAGAGGCACGAGGATTGGTCGCGCACGTGCGGCACGAACCCGCCCGGGATGATCGGCACCGACGAGATGGAGAAGCGCTCGGGCACGAGGCCGCTGGTCTTGTACTGCACGTCGACGAAGGTGACCAGGTTGGCCGCCGGGGCAATGGGGAGGGCAGCGTACCACACGCCGCTGAACATCCCGGAGCCCTCCTCGAGCTCGTTGTTCCCCCACAGGAAGGCGTCATCGAGGGACCACCAGAAGCGCACGCTCTCGATGGCGAGGGCCGGGCCTGCGCTGTCGACCGTGGCGGTGACGAGCAGGCCGCCGGCCTGGGGTTGCACGACCACGATGGGGGGCGCCGGCACGTAGGCGTAGGCGGGATCGCTGGTCAGCCAGTGTCGGAGCCACAGGCGCTGCCCGCCCTTGGCGCGCAGGGTGGCGCGATCTTCGATGGTCGAGGCGCTCTCGCCGCCCGAGAGGGCGTAGCAGCCGTGGTCGAAGTTGCCGACCAACGACGTGCGCGTCTCGGCCAGCGTGACGTCGTGCAGGGTGGCCACGTGGGCGGTGAGCGGGAAGAACTCGTCGCTGGTGCCGTTCACCATCAGCAGCGGGGCCTTGCTGGCCGAGGCGACCAACGCGGGGTCGAGGGCGGCGAGCAGCGCGCTCCACTCCGGGCTGGCGGTGGAGAGGCCCGCAGCCTGGAGGAGCCCGTGCTGCCAGGCCTTCGGCGCCTCTGTCGCGATCTCCCAGTGCCCGCAGGCGCTGAGGGGTACGCCGGCCTTCACGCGGTCGTCGGCGCCGGACACGACCAGGGTGGCCACGCCGCCGGCCGAGAAGCCCGTCATGCCGATGCGCTGGGCGTCGACGTCGGAGCGTTGCTGTAGGCACGTGATGCCGCGCATGGCCGCGACGGGGTGGCCCCAGAACCAGCTCTCGCGCGGGTCGGTGAGCGTGTCGAACAGGTGATAGCCGTTGTCGGCGCCGGCACCCTTGCCTTCGGACACGGCGCAGCCCTCGACGCCCTCGCCGCCGCCGGGGCCCGTGTAGGCCAGCACCACCATGCCGAGCAGGGCCGCGGGGCCGGTCGCGTCGGTCTCCTTGGCGCAGCCTCCGAGGCCATGGGCGTGGATGACGCCGGGCAGGGTCGAGCTGCCGATGGGCCGGGCCACGAAGCCGCGGATCACGATGGGCTCGAGCACGCCATCGACGGACTCCCACGACAGGTACGACACGTCCCAGGCGTCGAGGATCGCGCCGTCCTTGATGGCGGTGCGGTGGTTCGAGAACGTGCACGCGGCCGTGGAGGCGTCGCGGATGGCCGCGTGGTCGAACAGGGGAGGGGGCGGGACTGCCGTGTCGGGCTGCCCGGGATCGGTCGCCGACGTGTCGGGCGTCGGGTCGACCTCGGCCGCGGCGTCGCCCGCGTCGGGGAAGGGCGGCAGGTCGGCCTCGGGAGGAACGTCGGGGGCCGAGTCGGGCGACGGGTCGGCGACCGCGTCGGTGGTCTCGGTGGTCTCGGTGGCCTCGGGGGAGGCCTCCACCTCGGCCGGCGTCCCGGTCTCGGCCGTGTCGACAGCGTCGGACCCGGGGTCCGGGGGGGCGTCCGGAGCGTCCTTGCCCCGAACGTCGACGTCGGGGGTTGCCTCGATCGCGTCGGACCACGTGATGCCGTCAGAAGCCACGTCGGCCGAGCTCGCCGCGCCGCCTCCGCAGGAAGCGATCAGGCCTGCGATCCACGCCATCACCAGCAACGACTGCCTCGTGACCATGGTCCCCCCCCTCGGTCGTCGGTCGGACGGTCACTGAACGACACACACGCCGATCGAGCCGGCCACCTGCTGGCAGATCGCGAAGGCGTCGGCGCAGTCCGGAGCCCCGCCGCCCACACGGCACACGCCGCGACAGGCCTGGTTCACGCACAACAGCCCGCGAGCACAGGAGTTGTCGTCCTTGCAGGCGTCGCCCTCGGCGATGTCGCCCGCCGCCTGGCAGATGGGCGCGGTCGTGATGCCCGAGAGGTAGCAGGCCTCGTTCGCCTTGGCGCACGCCGGCGCGAGCGGATCGCAGGGCTCGAACGCCGACGCCGGGAGTTGGCACACCTTGTACGACGAGCTCGTCAGCGACAGGCACCCGAGCCCGCCGCACTCCACGCCGCCGCTCTTGCAGTACCGGTAGCAGCGCGAGCCGGTGCCCGAGAGGTCGATGCACGCGCCCTCGGCGCACGCGGCCTCGCCCATGTCGCACGCGCCGCCGAGGGCGGTTGGTCCGTTCGCCTGGCACGTCGGCCGACCCTCGCTGTCGAAGATGCAGTGCTGGCCTTCAGCGCACCCCGTCACGGTGTAGGGATCGCAGTCGGGGGTCTCGTAGCCTTCGCAGACCGTGGAGTCGGCGTGGGTGAGGGCCACCACGGGGTGGGCCTCGCAGCACTTGCTCGGCGTCAGGTTGTAGAAGCCCTCCAGCTTGCCGGCGGCCGTGACCCACAGCTCGAGCGAGTCCTCCTTGATGGGCACGACCGCGTGGTTGTCGGCCAGGAGAGCGGTGTAGCCCTTCTCGTACGAGGTGGAGCACGTGAGCAGGGGGATCGATCGCTCGTACACGCACGGCGTCGCCGCGGCGCCTTGGCATCCGACCTTCGCGCGCAGCACGAACAAGCGCCCGTCGGTCACGTTGACGGTGAGCTCGATCGGGTCGGTGGTCAGCACGTACGTGCCGGGCGTGGGCGGGTCGGCGATGGCGTGGAACGTGGGCGTCACGTCAGCCGTTGCGCTGTCGACGGCGAGCACGTCGGAGGCGTCGCCCGCCGCGTCGACCTGGACCGCGGTGTCGGTGCCGCGGGTGTCGTCGGGGGTCGCTCCGCCGTCGCCTCCGCCGCAGGAAGCGAGCAGGACGAACAGGAGGAACAAGACCTCACCCCCTGGCCCCCTCTCCCTGGCAGGAGAGGGGGAGAAAGCGAGGGCTCCCGGTCGGCCCTTCCGGGCGACGGGGAGCAGGGGTATGGGGTTTCCGTGGATCATGTCATCACCCGTGGCTATTGCTGGGGCACGCACACGCCGGCCCCGGCCGCGTCGGGCAGCTCGACACAGCGGGGGTTCTCGGCGGGGCACTGGGGCGAGGTCGTGTCGCACACCTTGTGACACGTACCGTTCACGCACACCGAGAAGGCGACGCAGTCGTTGGCGAAGCCGCACGACGAGCCCACGGGCAGGTTCGACGCGGCGGGGTGGCACGCGATGCCGGCCGACGAGTAGTAGCACGCCTGGCCCTGGGGGCAGTCGCCCGCCAGCAGGTCGCAGGGGCGCGCCTCTTCGCTCCGGGTGCAGAAGCCGAGCCCCGGGTAGGCCGTCAGGCGGCCGAAGGTCTCGGGGCAGACGTCCTCGCACGGCACGTCGCAGCCGGCGTCGGTGGCGCAGAGCCGCGAGCAGGCGTACCCGGCCGCGAGCTGAACGCAGCCGTATCCGGCGGCACAGTCGTTCTCGTACGTGCAGGCCTCGTCCTGGCCGCGGTTCAGCGGCTCGGCGCACACCGCGCTGCCGGTCGTCAGGAAGCAGCCTTGGCCGGTCGGGCAGTCCTGCTGGAGCACGCTGCACGCGCCTTCGGGGCGCTGGTCGCAGATCAGCGAGCTGTCGGGGCCGCTCTCGTCACCCGCGACGTCGCGGTCGCCGCCGCCGGAAGAGCCGCACGCGACCAAGAGGAACAGCGCGAGGGGGAGGCCTGGACGCATGGTGGTACCCGCGGGGAGACGACTTCGAATATCTAGCGTATCTGCCGAACGCGAGCAAGGGAGACCGGGCGCGGGAGGCGGGATTCGGACCGGCTCACCCGATCCGCTTCATGGCGTTCCAGTCGCACGAGCCGTCGGAGCCGATGCCGACCAGGCTCGTGTAGTGCAGCGAGTACAGGTGCGTGAGCTTCTCGGGGGTGCCGCGCGTGGCGAGCACCGGGCCCACGAAGAGCGTGTGGTCGCCGACGGCCAGGGTCTGCTCGACGCGGCACTCGAGGGCCGCGGTGACGCCCTCGATCGTCGGTGGCCGCACCTTCAGCGAGGGCACCAGCGTGACGCCGGCGTCGGCGAGCTTGTCGTACCCACGGCCGCTGCGACGCCCGCACAGCCACGCCGCGGGAGCCTGCTCGACGCTCGGGAAGTGGAGCACGAATTCGGGGCAGCGCTCGAGGCACTCGGCCGAGTACTTCTCGGAGCCGACCGAGATGGCCAGGTACAGCGGGTCCCACGAGCAGAACGTCCACCAGCCGAGGCCGATGGCGTTGGGCTTGTCGTGGGGGCCCAGCACGGTCGCCAGCACATACGGGAAGGGAGACGCCAGCGTGAACACCTGGTCGCGATTGATGGGCTGCATGGGGCACCTGTGCTCGTCGGGTTCGTGGACGGACGATAGCACCAGGGGTTCGACGCGGGCCACGGAAAGACGGAGAACCCCAGGGACTGCCGGATGTTTCTTGTCGGGGAGGCGCGGCGGCGTCAACCGACGGTGCGGCGGCGCGCGAGCCCGAGCAGGCCGAGCAACGAGACGAGGGCCAGCCAGGCGCCGGTCGTGGGCGCGTTCGAGACGGTGCAGCTGGAGCCGCCGCCGTCGCGCTGCGGGCCGCCGTCGTCGGCGACCGTATCGTCGCTGCCGGGCACGTCGCTGGCCGTATCGTCCGTGGCGGTCTCGCCCGTGGCGGTGTCGGTGTCGTCGATCGTGTCGGGCAGATCGGTGAGCGGCTTGACGGTCAGCGTGGACGTGTCGGGCAGGGTGTTTGCCTGGCCGTCGTTCACGACCAGCTTCAGCACCACGAGCTCGTCGTGCTGGACCGCGGCCGCGGTGAACGTGGGCCGTGCCAGCGTGTTGTCGTCGAATGCGCCGCCGGGGCCGCTCTCGATGGACCACTGGAAGGTGAGCGGGTCGCCGTCGGGATCGCTGGAGCCCGTGCCGTCGAGCACGATCTCGTGGTTGCCGAGGACCACCTGGTCGGCGCCGGCGTCGGCCACGGGCGCCTGGTTCTCGGTGGGGTTCACCGTGACCTCGGTCTCGTCCGGTGCGCCCGCGAGCCAGGGGTCGGAGGCCACCAGCCGGAACGTGAGGCTGGTGGTCGCCGTGACGATCGGCGCTTCGAACGTGGGCGTGTCGGCGGTCTCGTCGTCGAGGGTGACGGCGGGTCCGTCGACCTGGCTCCACTGGAAGGTGAGCGCGTCACCTTCGAGGTCGGACGACGCGCGCGCGTCGAGGGTGACGGTCACCCCCGCGTCGACCGCCTGGTCGGCGCCGGCGTCGGAGGTCGGGGCGTGGTTCTCGCGGCATGCCTGGTCGTCGCACACGCTGCCCTCGACGCAGTCGCCATCGGCGTCGCAGGTCGCGGCGCAGGCGTGGTCGTCGGCGCACGCCGCGTACGGGGCGCAGGGCATCCCCTCGACGTCGGCGCACGCGCCGTGGCCGTCGCAGGCGTCGGCGGGCAGGAACACGCCGTCGACGCACGAGGAGCCGGCGCCGCACGGCGTCCCGGTCGGGAATGGAGACGTGACGCAGCCGTCGGTGGCTTCGTCGCACGACGCCGACAGGCACTCGGTGGCGGAGCCGCTGCAGTCGCGCGCGCTGCCCGGCTCGCAGGCGCCGTCGGCGCACGCGTCGGCCAGCGTGCAGTACAGGCCGTCATCGCAAGGCGTACCGTCGGCCGTGGCCACGTAGACGCACTGGCCGGTGAGCGCATCGCAGGCTCCCACGCCGGCGCAGAGGCCCTTGTCGGCGCAGGTCACGCGGTCTTCGCCCACGCACGCGCCGGATTCGCAGTGCGAGCCGGGGGTGCAGGCGTCGGCGTCGTCGCAGATCGTGATCACATCGGCCAGGGGCGCCTTCAGGCAGGCGTCGGCGGCCTCGTCGCAGGTGCCCGCGTTGCAGCCGTCGGCCACGAACGAGCAGTCGCGGGCGGCACCCGCGGCACAGGCGCCGGCCAGGCACGTATCGCCGGTGCTGCACCACGAGCCGTCCTCGCACGCCGCGCCGTCGAACACCGGGGTCCAGGCGTGGCGGTCGGACGCGTCGCAGAACTGGCACGCGTTCTCGGGGTTGAAGCTGCCCACCGTGACGCAGGCGCCGTCGACCAGGCAGCCGACCGCCACGTTGTGGGCGCAGGCGCCACCGGAGCACGTGTCGGTGGTGCAGTCGAAGCCGTCGCCGTCGCACGCCAGCCCGTTGGCCTTCGGCACGGGCACGCACGCGTCGTCGTCCTCGATGCAGATCGCCGTGTTGCACGCGTCGGCCGTCGCCGAGCAGTCACGCGCCGGACCCGCGGTGCACGCGCCGGCGGTGCACACGTCGTCGGCCGTGCAGAACAGGCCGTCGTCGCAGGGGGTGTCGTCGGCCACCGCGGTCCACTCCAGGGGGTGGGCCGGGTCGCACGCCAGGCAGGCGTTGTCGTCCTTGGTAGCGGCCGTCGCCACGCACGCGCCGTCGAGCAGGCAGCCCTCGACGACCGGGTGGGAGCAGACGCCCGCCGCACAGGCGTCATCGGTGCAGTCGAAGCCGTCGTCGGCGCACGCCGTGCCGTCGTCGGCGGCGGGGGTGGAGCACGTTCCCGTCACGGGGTCGCAGGCGCCGTCGACGTGGCAGCCGTCGGCGGCCGAGCAGTCGACGGGGTTCGAGCCCGTGCACACGCCCGCGACGCAGGCGTCGGTGGTCGTGCACGCGGTGCCGTCGTCGCAAGCCGAGCCGTCGGCCAGGTTCGGATACGTGCACGCGCCGGCGGCGCACACGTTGGCGGTACACGCGTTGCCGTCCCCGGAGCAGGACGAGCCGTCGCCCGCTGCCACGCACGCGCCGGCCTGGCAGGCCTGGCACTCGGGGCAGGTCACGTTCTGGCACAGGTCGTCGCACTGACCCTGCTGGTTGCAGCCGAAGCCGGTGGGGCACGATCCGCAGTCGTGGCAGCCGGAGGGCGACGCGCCGCACACGCGGGCGCCGCAGTCGCTGGCGACCAGGACGTGGCCGCACTGGCCGCCGTCGCAGGTGTCGGCCGTGCAGGCGTCGCCGTCGGTGGCGCAGGCGGCGCCCTGGTTCGCGGGGGCCTTGACGCAGGCATCGCCCGCCTCGTTACAGGCGCCGGTGTTGCAGGCGTCGGCCGTTGCCGAGCAGTCGCGGGAGCCGCCCCCCGCGCACGCGCCGGCGGCGCAGGTTTCGCCCACGGTGCAGTACTGACCGTCGTCGCACGCCACACCATCGAGCCGCTTCGACCACGTCGTGGGGTAGGCCGGATCGCAGGCCTCGCAGGTGTTGGCGGGGTTCTGGGCCGCGGGCGCGACACACGCGCCACCAATCAGGCACCCGACCGCCACGGTGTGGCTGCACGTGCCGTCGAGGCACAGGTCGAGCGTACACGCGAACGCGTCGGCGGTGCAGGGCGAGCCGCTGGTGACGGGCGCGTGCGTGCAGGTGCCTGCCGTGCACACGTCGTTGGTGCACTCGTTGGCGTCGTTCGTGCAAGCCGTGCCCGTGGGCAGCGGGGCGCCCACGCAGGCGTCGGTTCCCTCGTCGCAGGTGCCGGTGTTGCACACGTCGGTCTTGCTCGAGCAGTCGCGGGCACCGCCGCCCGCGCACGTGCCTCCCTGGCAGCTGTCGTTCACGGTGCAGAACAGCCCGTCCTCGCAGCCGATGCCGTTGGCGAGCGCCGCGTGCTGGCAGGCGCCGCCCATGCAGTAGTCGGCGGTGCAGGCGTTGGAGTCGTCGGTGCAAGGCAGGCCGTTGGCGACGGCGGCGTGCGTGCACGTGCCGTTCTGGCAGGTGTCGGCCGTGCACAGGTTGCCGTCTCCGGTGCACGCCGTGCCGTTCTCGACCGTCGACGGCGTGCAGGTGTCGGCGACCTCGTCGCAGGCGCCCACGTGACAGGCGTCGGCCACGCCCGAGCAGTCGCGCGCGCCGCCTCCCGTGCACACGCCCGCCTGGCAGGTGTCGGCCACGGTGCAGTACTTACCGTCGTCGCACGTACCGCCGGTGGTCTTCGACCAGGCGGTGGGGGTCGCCTGGTTGCACACCTCGCACGCGTTCGCGGGGTTCTTCGCGCCCTGGGCGTAGCACGCGCCGCCGATCCAGCATCCCAGGCCGTTGGCCGAACGCGAGCACCCGAGCAGCGGGTCGCAGGTGTCGTTGGTGCACCCCAGGCCGTCGTCGCAGGACGCCACCGTGCAGGCCACCGCCCGCACGCGGCCCCAGCCGTACACGTTGTCGTAGCCGGGCGCGCCCAGGTCGACGGCCGAGCTCTTGAGCGCGGCCAGGGCGACGTTGTCCTTCTTGTTCGACAGCTGCAGGAGCAGCGCGTAGACGCCTGCCGCGTGGGGCGCGGACGACGACGTGCCGCCGAAGGGGTCGGGGGCGTACGACGCGGTGGCAACGCCCGTGGGCGCGGTCACGTCCGGCTTCGGAAGCGTGGCGCCGGTCACCTCGTTGGGGATGGTGGGGCCTTGCGAGCTGTAGTCGACGATGCCGTCGACCAGGTCGGTCGCGCCCACGCACTGCACCTGGGGCCCGACGCACGGCGAGATGACGCTGTGCTCGGGGTGGCGGAAGGCCGTGGCCATCGGGATGTTGTGGGTGAACAGTTGCAGCGTGTGGTTCTGGGTCGCGCTGAACTTCTTGACCAGGATCGCGTGGCAGCCCTCGGTGGCGACGGTGGTCGAGGCGTACTCGACGGGCGCGCCGCCCTGGGTCGACTGGTCGTAGGCCGAGCCGCCCGCGAGGACCCAGCAGGGTGTGCCGCCCGGGTCGCCGGCCCCGCACTCTTCGGGCGCGGGGTTCTCGGCGTAGCGCAAGATGTACAGGTCGTAGTCCTGCTTGGAGCCGGGGTTCGCGAGATCGGTGCCCCAGTCGTTCCAGATCAGGCTGACGTCGAGGGGATAGCCGACCGGCAGCACGTAGCAGCCCGTGTCGTCGCCGAGCAGCATGGCGCCGAAGCCGTCGCCGAAGTCGTGCGTGTCGGCCGCGCCGTCAGTGGGTGTGAACACGCCGTAGTAGTGCACATCGCCGTCGTTGCCGGCCGACGCGAAATAGGGCACGCCCGCTTGCGTGGCGCCGCTCGCGGTCTGAGCCAGCGCGCCGCGCCCGTCGATGGGCTCCCAGAGCTCGGAGCCGAGCGAGGCGGTGATGATGTCGACCGGCTTGTTCTGGAGCCACGCGACGGCCTGTTGCCACGAGACCAGCGTGTCGATGGTCACGAGCACCAGGTTGGCCTCCGGGGCCATGTCGTGTACGATCTCGGCCACGGCCGTGCCGTGCACGTCGTCGGTGGCGCCGCCCAGGAAGCCGCCGGCCGCGAACGAGTGGGTCTCGACGGTGGCGGGCAGCTCGGTGCCGAGCTTCGCGGCGTAGTTGCCGTACGACACGTCGATGATGCCGATGGTGACGCCGGCGCCCTTCGTGCCCGCGCCGTGCAAGAGGTCCGCGCTCGTGATCGCGACGCCCTCCGAGACCACCTGCTTGCGGGGCGGCAAGGCGGCGGCCACGCGCGCCACGCCGCCCAGGTTGCCCACGCGCACGAGGTCGGCAACCGGGAGCCACGCCTGCACCAGGCCCGCGTAGCGCCGATCGATGTCGACCCGGTAGCCGCCGAGGTCCAGGTGGTCGCCGTCGCCGCCCGGCAGGTCGGCGTCCTTCAACGTGATCGTGGTCAGCACCGCGTCGGCGCGGTAGGGCAGGGCGTATCCCCTGGCCACGTCGGCCGCGTCGCGCCGGGGCTGGCCCTCGGGGGTCAAGAGGGCGGCCAGCGGGGCATCGAGGCGCGCCTTGACCGGGGTGTGCTCCGGCAGCCGGGCCTTGCGGAGCGACACGTGCGGGGCGGGGATCGTCGCGAACGCCGAGGGCGAAGCGGCTCCCGGCGCCGCGGGCGCGACAGTCAGCGGCCGGCTCTGCAGGTCGATGGGCTCGGGGCTGGCGCACGAGATCGCCAGCAACGCCGACATCGTCACGAAGATCGCGGAATTCAGACGCATTCCTACACTCCCATGCTGAGGCGGCGGCAATGTACTCAGATCGGGCCGCGATGTAAACCCGCCTCTGCGGTCGGGAGCATCGCGCGGGGGCCGAACGGCGCCGTTCCTGGCCCGGAAGCGCGAGGCCTTGTCATCTCCCCGCGCGGGATTACGTTGGTCGGCAACTCGAGGATGGAGGAGATCCGCCCCATGAAGCCCGGACGACTCGCGCCCCCGCCCGAAGGCTCGAAGATCGGCTACGAGAACGGCCAGTTCCAGGTGCCGAACGACCCGGTGATCCCCTTCATCGAGGGCGACGGGATTGGCGTCGACATCACGCCGGCCATGCAGCACGTGGTCGACGCGGCCGTGGCCAAGGCGTTTGGCGGTACGAAGCGCATCGCGTGGTGGAAGGTACCCGCCGGCGAGTCGTCGTTCAAGGACCTCGGCGAGTGGCTGCCCGCCGAGACGCTCGACGCCATCCGCGAGTACCGCGTGGCCATCAAGGGCCCCATGACCACTCCGGTCGGCGGCGGCATCCGCTCGCTGAACGTGGCCCTGCGGCAAGAGCTCGGCCTGTATGCCTGCGTGCGGCCCGTGCGCTGGTTCGAGGGCGTGCCCGCGCCCGTGAAGCGCCCCCAGGACCTCGACGTGGTCATCTTCCGCGAGAACATGGAGGACATCTACATGGGCGTCGAGTTCCCGGCGAACAGCGCCGAGGCCCTCGACGTCATCGCTACGGTGCACAAGCACACGAAGAAGAGGATCCCGGAAGGCTCCGGCATCGGCATCAAGCCCATGTCGAAGCGCGGCACCGAGCGCATCGCCGAGGCCGCCTTCCAGTACGCCAAGGCGCACGGCCTCACGTCCATCGTCCTGGTCCACAAGGGAAACATCCAGAAGTTCACCGAGGGCGCGTTCCGCGACTGGGGCTACGCGTGGCTCACGACCGAGCACCGCGACGCCGTGGTCACCGAGGACGAGGTCTGGAAGGGCGCGAGCGCCGACGGTCGCATCCTGGTCAAGGACCGCATCGCCGACGCCATGTTCCAGCAATTGCTGCTGCGCCCCGACGAGTACCAGGTGATCGTGACGCCCAACCTGAACGGTGACTACCTGTCCGACGCCTGTGCCGCGCAGGTGGGCGGGCTGGGCATGGCCCCCGGCGCGAACCTGGGCGACGGCTACGGCGTGTTCGAGGCCACCCACGGCACCGCGCCCAAGTACGCGGGCCAGGACAAGGTGAACCCCGGCTCGCTCATCCTGTCGGCCTGCATGATGCTCGAGACGATGGGCTGGGACGAAGCCGCCCGGCTCATCTACGCCGCCCTCTCGAAGGCCATCTCGGACGGCCAGGTCACCTACGATCTGGCGCGCCAGATGAAGGGCGCGACCGAGCTCAGCTGCTCGGGCTTCGCCCGGGCGATCATCCAGCGGCTGTAGGCTCCGACCCGGCCGGCCCGCACGTTCGAGCCGGCCCCGGTGATCGCTGCGTCGTTGACATTCGCCTGGAACGTTCGCAGATTGGTGGCATCAGGAGGGCCCGGGTCCGTAGCATGAGGTACCAGCGCGCCGTTCAGCTCGTGCTCTCGATCTTCGTCCTCAGCCTCGTGTCCGCGACGCTGGGTGAGCTCGTGCGCGCGGCGACCGGCGACGAGCGCGGTTGCCATGCAGAAGGGGCCTCTTGCCCGGACTCGTCGGGCCAGGACCATGCGTGCAGCCCGGCTTGCCCTTGTGCCTGTTGCCCCGGTCACGCGCCCGTCGTGGCGTTCGCGGCCCATCGGTTCTCGCTGTGGCTTCAGCCCCTCGTCGAGCTCCAGCCGCAGGTTCCGGGCAAGGTGACCTCGAAGAACATCCCGCTCGGCATCTTCCGTCCACCGCGCGCCTGACCCCCGCCCCAAATCGTCCGTCCGTACCCGAAACGCGAAGGAGCGAGGCCATGAGAGGTCACCTCATGGGCGCGCTGGTGGCGTTGGTCGTGCCCTTGGCGCACGCTGCCCCGGCCGCCGAACCGGTTTCTGCCACGTGGGAAGACATCGTCCGACTCGTGGAGCAGCACCCGCGGCTGTCCGCCGGCCGGGCCCAGGTCGACGCCGCGCGCGGCGCCGTGGATGCGGCGTGCTCGGTACCGAACCCGGTGCTGGAGGGCACCATCGGCGAGGGGTTTGCAAGAAACGGGGGCCCATCGCGGGCAGAATGGGGCCTGGCCCTGACCGTGCCCCTGGGGTGGGTCGCGGGCCGCGGCTACCGCATCGACGCGGCGGAAGCAGGGGTCGACGCGGCCCGCGCCGAATCGGAGGGGCTGCGACGCGACGTCCTCGTGCAACTCCGGACGTTGTACTGGAGCCTGGTCTATGAGCAGGCGCGGGTCGCTTCCCTGGAAGCGTTGGTGGCCCAGACGTCGGCGCTGGCGCAGACGGTCGCGCGGAGGGTCGAGAAGGGGGAGGCGAGGCCCGTCGAGGCGACCCGCGTCGAGATCGAGCGCGAGAAGGTCGCCGGCGAGCTCGATGCCGCACGAACGGCGCTGGGGGCACGCCAGGCGGAGCTGGCGCTGTGGGTCTCCGGCACGCCGTCGACGACGGTGGTCGCGGTCGCCGACCTCGACGCGCTCCCGAACGTCGTGGAGCGTGACGCGGCCCTGGAACGTGTGCGACGGAACCACCCGGCGTTGGCGCTGGCGAGGGCCAGGACGCGCGCGGTGCAGGCCGAGGTGGGGGTGGAGGAGCGGGCCCGCGTGCCGTCGTTCGCGCTGACCGGCTATACGAGCGACCAGCTCGACGCGCGGGCGTTCGGCGTAGGGGTGGCGCTCGACCTTCCCCTGTGGAACTGGAACAGGGGCCGCATCGCAGGGGCCGAGGCGAGCCTGGCCGCCGCCCTGCGACAGGCCGAGGCGACCCGCCTGGAGCTCGAGGCCTCGGTGGTCGACGCCCAGGCAGCGTGCCAGGCCTCGGTGGAGACGGCGACCCGCGTCCGCGACGGCGTGTTGCCGCGCTCCGAGACGGCAGCGGCCACCCTGGAGAAGACCTACCAACTCGGCGAGGCGAGCCTGCTCGAGGTGATCGACGCGCGGCGCACCCTCCTCGACGCGCGGCGCTCCTACCTGGGTTCGCTGGCGCAGGCACAGATCGACTGCAGCCGCCTCGGCGCGCTGGTCGGAGAGGAGTCGACATGAGAGCCCCCCTCACCCTTCAGCGGTCCCTCGTCACCGTCTTCTTCCTGGTCGAGGCCTGCACCGGGCGAGAGTCGCAGGACCTCCCGTTGCCGCCGATCTCGCAGGTCGAACCGGCCGCGCGCGAGGAGGCCGACGAGCCGTCCGATCTCGATCGGCCGATCGAGCAGTTGGTCGCGCTCACCTGCGAGCACGGCAAGAAGACCTACTTGTGCGACGAATGCCGCTACGAGACCGGCTTCGCGCGCGCCCCTGACCAATTGAAGGAGGGGGGGCTGCTGACGACGGCCCAGGTCGTGCGAAAGAAGGTCGCGGTGCCCATCGCGCTCACGGGCGAGGTGCGGTTCGACGAGCGGCGCGTGGGCCACGTGAGCACGCAGGTCGAGGGGATCATCCGGCAGGTCCACGTGGCGCTCGGAGACGAGGTGACGGAGGGTCAGCCGCTCCTGGAGATCGAGAGCGTCGCGGTCGGGGAGGGGCAGGCCGGGTATCAGGAGGCCCAGGCCATGCTCTCGCTCGCGCGCGGCAACTTCGAGCGCGTGTCCGCCCTGCGCAAGGAGAGCATCTCGTCCGAGAAGGAGTACCTGCAGGCGAAGCAGGAGCTGGATGCGGCCGGGATCCGGGTCGCGAGCGCGCAGGGCAAGCTGAATCGCCTGGGAACGGCGGGCGCCTCCGCCGGGCGGATCGTCCTCCGCGCGCCGCTGGCCGGCACCATCCTCGTGATGCACGCCGTGTCGGGCGAGGTGGCGCGCACCGACGAGTCCCTGTTGACGGTGGGTGACAACACCGCGGTGTGGGTCTGGGCCGACCTGTACGAGGGCGATATCGCGGCGGTGAAGGGTGCCCAGGCCGGCGGAAAGATCGGGGCCGTCCTTTCGGTCAAGGCGTACCCGGGCGAGGAGTTTCCGGGGACGGTCGACCTGGTGAGCCCGGCCATGGACGAGTCGTCGCGCACGGTGAAGGTCCGCGTGGAGGCAAGGAACGACGACCGGCGCCTGTTGGCCGGGATGTTCGCGAAGGTTTCCCTGTTCCTGCCCGGCGAGGAGGAGGCGTTGGCCGTGCCGCGCCAGGCGGTGCTGGAGGACGAGGGGCGGTCCTTCGTGTTCGTGACCTACCGCGATGACTTCTACGTGCGCAGGCCGGTGGTGGTCGGCCGGACCTGGGGCCCCTGGGCCGAGATCAGGAAGGGCCTGACGCCCGGTCAGACCGTGGTCGCCGAAGGCGCGTTCCTCCTGAAATCGGACGTGCTGCGCTCGAAGATGGGCGCGGGCTGCGCCGATTGAGGGGCGATCGATGAAGCTCATCACGCTCCTCTTGAAGAACCGGCTGTTGGTCCTGGTCGCCACGGCCGTCCTGGTGGCGGCGGGCATCCTGGCCTGGGTGCACCTGCCCATCGACGCCTTCCCCGACGTGACCAACACCCAGGTGATGATCCTGTCCAAGGCCCCGGGACTGGCGGCGGTCGACGTCGAGCAACGGGTCAGCTACCCCATCGAGCAGGTGATGCGCGGGCTGCCGCGGGTCACGCAGGTGCGGTCGCTCTCCCGGGCGGGGCTGTCGCAGGTGGTCATCGTGTTCGAGGACGGCGTCGAGACCTACTGGACGCGCCAGGTGGTCTTCGAGCGCCTGTCGACCGCACGGGAGCAGCTTCCCCCCGGCGTCGAGCCCGAGCTCGGGCCCATCTCGACGGGCCTCGGCGAGATCTTCCAGTACACGCTGGAGGGCGACGGCAAGACCGCCATGGACCTGCGCACGGTGCAGGACTGGATCGTCGCGCCGCTCCTGAAGCCCATTGCAGGCGTCAACGAGGTCAACAGCTTCGGCGGCGAGGTCAAGCAGGTCCAGGTGCTGGTGTCGCCCGAGCGGCTGGTCAAGTACGACCTGACCGTGAACGACGTGGTCGAGGCCGTCGAGCAAGGCAACGCCAACGCGGGCGGCGGCGTGGTCGTGCGCGGCTGGGAGCAGCTCTACCTGCGCGGCGTGGGGCTCCTCCGGGACCTCCCGGACCTCGAGCGGACCGTCTTGAAGTCGAAGGACGGCGCGCCCGTCTACCTGCGCGACGTGGCCGACGTGGTCATCGGCGCCGAGCCCCGCCAGGGAGCGGTTTCGCGGGACGGGAAGGGCGAGGTGGTGGCCGGCATGATCATCATGCTGAAGGGCGAGAACTCCGAGGAGGTGGTGCGCCGCGTCAAGGAGGCCATCGAAAGGATCGATCGCACGCTCCCGGAGGGGGTCCGGCTGAGCGTGTTCTACGACCGCACCTCGCTGATCGAGGCGTGCATCGAGACCGTGGTCGACGCGCTGCTGGAGGGCGGGATCTTCGTGATCCTGATCCTGTTCCTGTTCGTGGCCGAGCTGCGCACGGCGCTGATCGTGGTCTTCTCGCTGCCGCTCACGTTCCTGGTCAGCTTCATCGTGATGGGTCGGGTGGGCCTCGGCTCGAACCTCATGAGCCTGGGCGGGCTCGCGTTCTCGGTCGGCATGGTGGTCGATGCGTCCATCGTGGTGGTCGAGAACATCCGTCGCCACCTGGCCCGGCGCACCGAGCCGGAGCACAAATCCCGCGTCGTGGGCGAGGCCCTGGCCGAGGTGGCGCGCCCGGTGGCCTTCTCGGTGCTGATCATCGCCATCATCCTGGTGCCGTTGTTCGCGCTGCAAGGCATCGAGGGCAGGATGTTCGCACCCCTGGCGGCCACCATGCTGATCGCGCTGCTGGTGTCGCTGCTCGTGGCGTTGACCGTGATCCCGGTCCTGTCGGACGTGTTCCTCCGGCAACGCCCGGAGAAGGAGCTCGGGTTCATCCGGCGCGTCCACCACGCGTACGTCGGGTTGCTCGGACGCGCGGTGCGCCGGCCGCTGGTGACGCTCGGCATCTCGGCCGCGGTGCTCGTGGCGTCCCTGGCCGCGCTGCCCTTCATGGGCACCGAGTTCATGCCCCCCCTGGACGAGGGCTCCATCGCGGTGAACGTGGTGCGCCTGCCCAACGCCTCCCTCGAGGGCTCGGTCAAGGTGGCCACGTACCTCGAGCAACGCCTCGTCCGGTTCCCCGAGGTCCTGACCGTGGTCTCGAAGACCGGCCGCGCCGAGATCTCGGAGGATCCCATGGGCCCCGAGCAGACCGACGTGTTCATCATGTTGAAGCCGCGCCGGGAGTGGACCACCGGCCGCGACAAGGCGGCGCTCGTAGACGCCGTGCAGGCGGACCTGGCCGCCATCCCGGGCCTGCGCTTCTCGTTCTCGCAGCCCATCGCGCTGCGCGTGAACGAGCTGATCTCGGGCGTGAAGAGCGACCTGGCGATCAAGGTGTTCGGCCCCGACCTCGACGTGCTGAAGCCGTTCGCGGATCGGGCCGCCGCCGTCCTCACCGGGGTCGAGGGCGCGCGCGACGTGAAGGTCGAGCAGGTGTCGGGCATGACCCAGTTGGACGTGGTCATCGATCGCGAGGCGGTGGCGCGGCACGGCATCCGCATCGCCGACGTGAACGCCGCCATCGAGACCGCCGTCGCCGGCAAGAAGGCCACCACCCTGATCGAGGGCCAGCGCCGCTTCGCGGTGGTCGTGCGGTTCCCGGAGTCAGCCCGCGGCGACCTCCCCGAGCTCCAGCGCCTGCTGGTCACCGCTCCCGGCGGCGAGCGCGTCCCCCTCTCGCAGATCGCCGAGTTCCAGGTGGTGGAGGCGCCGGCCCAGGTCAGCCGCGAGAACGGCCATCGGCGCGTGGTGGCCGAGGCCAACATCCGCGGCCGCGACCTGGGCGGGTTCGTCGCAGAGGTCCAGGCCAGGCTGGCGCCGCTGGTGAAGGATCTGCCCCCGGGATACTGGGTCGACTACGGCGGCCAGTTCGAGAACCAACAGCGCGCCATGCGGCAACTTGCCGTCGTCGTGCCCATCGCGCTCGTGCTCATCCTGGTGTTGCTGTACCTGGCGTTGGGGTCCATCGGGAGCTCGCTGCTCGTGCTCCTGAACCTGCCCTTCGCCCTGGTCGGTGGCGTGATCGCGGTGGTCTTGTTCCGGATGCCGGTGTCGGTGTCGGCGGCGGTGGCCTTCATCGTCCTGCTCGGCATCGCGGTGCAGAACGGCGTGGTGCTGGTGGCCTTCTTCCGCCAGCTCCGCCAGCAGGGGGAGACCGTGGACGAGACCGTGATCAAGGGCTGCTCCTCACGCTTCCGCCCGCTGCTCATGACCGCGTTGACCAGCTTCATCGGCCACCTGCCCATGCTGTATGCGACCGGCTCCGGCGCCGATATCCAGAAGCCGCTGGCCGTGGTCGTGATGGGGGGGTTGATCACGTCGACGCTGCTGACGCTGATCGTGCTGCCGACCCTGTACGCGCTGTTCGCGAACGGTGCGCGCTCGCAGCGGGCCGGCCGCCAACCCTGATCGCCGAACGTGGCGTCGTCGCCCGATGCTACCGCGCCAGCACCGAGGCGGTGTCGACGGCGTCGGGGCACCTGCGCTCGTTCAACAGCTCGTACGCCTTGGCGAGCTCGCCCACGTACTTGAAGGCGGGGCGCACGATCTTCAGGGGACCGGTCAGCATCTCGATGCGGTGCGCGGCCCAACCGGCCATGCGGGCCATGGCGAACAGCGGCGTGAACACCTCGGGCGGAATGCCCAGGCAGTCGTAGACGAAGCCCGAGTAGAAGTCGACGTTGGCGCAGAGGGCCTCCTTCGAGCCCTTGCCCATCTCCTTCAGGACCTTGGGGGCCTCCTCCTCGAAAAGCTCGTACAATTCGAGCTCTTCCTCGCGGCCCTTCTCGATGGCCAGCTTGCGGGCGTACTTCTTGAGGATGACCGCGCGCGGGTCGCTGATGGTGTAGACGGCGTGGCCGAAGCCGTAGAGCACGCCCATCTGGTCGAACTTCTCTTTCTTCAAGAGCTTCTGGATCCAGTCGCGCACCTCGTCGCGCGAGTGCCAGTTCGTCACGTCGCGCTTCACCTCCTCGAACATCTTCACGACCTGCACGTTCGCGCCGCCGTGCAGCGGGCCCTTCAACGAGCCGAGCGCCGCCGTGGCGGCCGAGTAGAAGTCGGTGCCGGTGGACGACACGACGCGCATGGTGAAGGTCGAGTTGTTGCCGCCGCCGTGCTCGGCGTGCAGCACCAGCGCCACGTCGAGGGTCTTGGCCTCGAGCTCGGTGAACTCCATGTTGGGGCGCAGCAGGCGCAGGAAGGTCTCGGCCGCCGAGTGCTGGACCTCGGGCATGTGGATGATCAGGCTGCGGTCGCGGAAGCCGTACTCGACCGAGTAGTACGCCCAGGGCACGAGCGGCACCAGCTTGGCGCAGAGCTCCAGCCCCTGGCGGATCTGGTTCTCGAGCGACAGGTCGTCGGCGCGCTTGTCTCGGCTGTAGAGCACCATGGTCGAGCGACCCAGCGCGTTCATGATGTCGGGGGTGCGGAAGGTCTGCAGCACGTCGCGCGAGAAGTTCTTCGGCAGGATGCGCATCTCGCCCAGGGTCAGCGTGAACTCCTCGAGCTCGAGGCGCGTGGGCAGGCGGCCGAAGATCAGGAGGAAGACCGTCTCCTCGAAGCCGAAGTGGCCTTCGCGCTCGAAGCCCGCGACCAGGTCCTCGACCTCGATGCCGCGGTAGTACAGCTTGCCGGGGATGGCGGTGACATGACCGTCCTGCTTCACGTAGCCTTCGACCTCTCCCACCGTCGTCAGGCCGACCAGGACGCCCGTGCCGTCGTCGTTGCGCAGCCCGCGCTTGACGTCGAACTTCGTATAGTTCGACGGATCGATGTAGTTGAACTTGCGGGCCAGCTCGCTCAGGTTTCCACAGATGCCCATCGCGTCCCTCCTGTCAGCCTTCCCCAATGTAAGACCGAATGCTCTAGGTTCAATCCCGACGCAAGCCATAAGTTATCTGGGGCTTACCCTGGGCCGCGCAGGACGCGCGACCGCGGTACGCGCCCTTGCCAGTGTCCCGCCGAGTCGTAACGTAGTCCCCGAACTCGTCGACGCCGGGGGAACCATGTCGCCGTCATCCAACCCGTTCGGCACGCTCGGGACGATCCGCACGTCCGAGGGCCCGGTCGCCTGTCACCGCCTGCCCGCCCTCGAGGAGCAGGGGCTGGTGTCCGTGTCGCGACTGCCATATTCGGTGCGCGTTCTGCTCGAGTCGGCCGTCCGGTCGGCGGACGGCTCCGCGGCGTCGGCCGACATCCTGGGGCGCTTCGCCGCCTACGACGCCACGCGGGTCGCCCCCGCCGAGGTGCCGTTCTACCCGGCGCGCGTCATCCTGCAGGACTTCACGGGCGTGCCCGCCGTGGTCGACCTGGCGGCGCTGCGGACCGCCGTCGCGAAGGCCGGGGGCGATCCCCGGCGCATCAACCCGCGCATCCCCGTCGACCTGGTCATCGATCACTCGGTGCAGGTCGACGCGTACGGTAGCGCCGACGCGCTCCGCCAGAACCTGGACCGCGAGTTCGGGCGGAACCGCGAGCGCTACGCGTTCCTGCGCTGGGGGCAGCGGGCGTTCGACAACCTGCGCATCGTCCCCCCGGGCAGCGGCATCGTGCACCAGGTGAACCTCGAGTTCCTGGCCACGGTGGTCGCGACCCGCGCGCAGGGCGGCACGCGGCTGGCGTTCCCCGACTCGCTGGTCGGAACCGACAGCCACACCACCATGATCAACGGCCTGGGCGTACTCGGGTGGGGCGTGGGCGGCATCGAGGCCGAGGCGGTCATGCTGGGCGCGCCCCTCGACCTGCTGCTGCCCGAGGTCATCGGCGTGCGCCTGACGGGGCGCCTGCCCGCCGGCGCCACCGCCACCGACCTGGTGCTGCGCGTGACCGAGGTGCTCAGGAAGAAGGGCGTCGTCAACAAGTTCGTCGAGTTCTACGGGCCCGGCCTCGCGGCGCTCAGCCTGCCCGACCGCGCCACGCTGGCCAACATGGCGCCCGAGTACGGTGCCACGGTGGGCTTCTTCCCGGTCGACGACGTGACGCTCGCGTACCTGCGCGCCACGGCCCGCCCGGCGGCGCTGGTCGACCTGGTCGAGCGCGTGACCAGGGAACAGGGCCTCTTCCGCCGGGACGACGCCCCGGAGCCCGTCTACACGTCGATCGTCGATCTCGAGCTCGGCAGCATCGAGCCCGCGCTGGCCGGTCCGCGCCGCCCCCAGGACCGCGTGGTCCTCGGCGCCGTGAAGGCCGCCTGGCGGAAGGCCGCCACCGATCCGGCCGACAAGGGCGGCTACGCGTTGGCCCCCGAGGCGCTCGACGCGCGCTTCCCCATCGAGGTCGCCGGCCGGGGCAAGGGCTCGTTCGGCCACGGTGCGGTGACCATCGCCGCCATCACCTCGTGCACCAACACCTCGAACCCCTCGGTGTTGCTGGCCGCCGGCCTGGTCGCGAAGCGCGCCGTGTCGAAGGGCCTGAAGGTCCACCCCTGGGTCAAGACCAGCCTGGCCCCCGGCTCGCGGGTCGTCACCGAGTACCTCGATCGCGCCGGCCTCACGCCCTTCCTCGACGCGCTGGGCTTCCAGACCGTCGGCTACGGCTGCACCACGTGCATCGGCAACAGCGGGCCTCTGCCCGACGAGGTCGCGCACGCCGTCGACGCGAACGGGCTGGCGGTCGCTTCGGTGCTCTCGGGCAACCGCAACTTTTCGGGGCGCGTACACGCGCAGGTGAAGGCCAACTGGCTGGCGTCGCCGCCGCTGGTGGTGGCCTACGCCCTGGCCGGCAGCGTCGACGTCGACCTGACCCGCGAGCCCCTGGGTACGGGCACCGACGGCACGCCCGTGTTCCTGTCCGACCTCTGGCCCACCGAGGCCGAGATCGCCGACCTGGTCGCCAGGGCCGCGCGTCCCGAGCTGTACGAGCAAAGCTACGCGCGGGTCGAGCGTGGCCCCGACGAGTGGAACGCCATCCCCGCCGCCGCGGGCGACGTCTACACCTGGGACCCCGCCAGCACCTACATCCAGGAGCCGCCGTTCCTGGCCGACACGCCCACGACGCCGCCGGACCTGCCCGACCTGAAGGGGGCGCGGGTGCTCTTCTTCGGCGGCGACAGCGTGACCACGGACCACATCAGCCCCGCGGGCTCCATCAAGAAGGACAGCCCCGCGGGGCGCTACCTGGTGGAGCACGGCGTCCCGCAGACCGAGTTCAACTCGTACGGCGCGCGGCGCGGCAACGATCGCGTGATGGTGCGCGGCACGCTGGCCAACGTTCGCCTGCAGAACCGCCTGGCGGGCGGCCGCGAGGGTGGCGTCACGATCCATCAGCCCAGCGGCGACGTGCTCGCCATCTACGACGCGGCCCAGCGCTACGCGGCCGAGGGCGTACCCCTGGTCATCCTGGCGGGCAAGGACTACGGCATGGGCTCCAGCCGCGACTGGGCCGCGAAGGGCACCTGGATGCTCGGCGTGAAGGCCGTGCTGGCCGAGAGCTTCGAGCGTATCCACCGCGCCAACCTGGCCGAGATGGGCGTGCTGCCGTTGCAGTTCCTCCCCGGCCAGAGCGCCGACACGCTGGGCCTCGACGGCACCGAGCGCTTCGACGTGACCCTGCCCGCCGACCTGCAGCCCCGCCGGCACGTCACCGTCAAGGCCACGAAGCCCGACGGCACCACGCTCGCGTTCCCCGTCACCTGTCGCCTCGACACCCCCTTCGATCTCGACGTGTTCCGGCACGGAGGCATCCTGCGCAAGGTGCTGCGCGAGGCCATCTCCTAGGCGGTTGGCCGAGCCCGTCCGCTCTGCTACAGTCCCGGCCATCATGATGTCGACCGAGCGGTCGACGAGGAGGGTCCGGATGCGCCGAGGAACGAACCTGCTGATCGTGCTGGGCATAGGGGCGGCCGCGCTCGCTTGCGGCGGCTCGGGTGACGACGGCTCGGCCGACACCCCGACCCCCGACACCGCGCTCGACGCCATCGACACCACGGCCGACGTCCCGCCTGCCCCGAGCGACGTCGAGGGGGCCGACGAGGTCACCCCGCCCGAGATCGATCCCGCTGTCGCGGCGGCCCTGCAGGCGTTGCTCGACGAGCACGTGATCTTCAGCTCCGAGCCCGGCATCACGCTCGGCGTCTACACGAAGGAGGGCGCGTACTGGGAGGGCGCCGCGGGCATCCGCCAGATCCAGGACGGCGACCCCATGACGCCCGACACCGGCTTCCGCGTGGGCTCGAACACCAAGCCCTTCATCGCCACCCTGGTGCTGTCGCTGGTCGAGGAGGGTGTGCTCGGCCTCGACGACCCGCTCGGCGACTACGTCCCGGGCTACGACCTGTGGAAGGACATCCCGCTCCGGTACCTCGTCGGCATGCAGAGCGGCATCCCGGACTACCTGGGCGTGGCCACGCTCATGTTCGACCTGATCCAGCACCCCAGCGAGCCCGTCACTCCCGATGAGATCCTGGGCTACGTGGCGACCAAGCCGTTGCTCTACGTTCCCGGGGAGGGCGCCAACTACTCGAACAGCAACTACATGCTGCTGGGGCTGGTCCTGGCCGAGGTCACGGGCAAGACGCCCGACGTGCTCTTGGCCGAGCGCATCACGGGGCCCCTGGGGCTCACGCACACCTTCCTCGACCTCACCGGCGAGGTGCGCCCCGACGTCTCGCACGGCTACATGGACCTGAACCTGGTGGGCATGATCTTCGGCGTGCCCTCGTCGGTCCTGGCCTTCTTCCCCGCCGAGGCCATCGTGAAGGGCACGGTCATCGACTCGTCGACCCTGTTCCACCCGTCCATCACCTGGACGGCCGGCGCGCTCATCTCGACGGCGCACGACATGGCTACCTTCATGCGCGCGCTCCTCACGGGCCAGATCCTGTCGCAGGAGACCGTCACCCTGATGGAAGAGACCAAGATCCTGCCCATCCTCGGCGACCCTGTGCCCTACGGCCTGGGCCTGCAGGTGCGCCCCACCGACTACGGCGACGCTTACGGCCACGGCGGCCTGAACTTCGGCTACCAGGCGGGTACGTACCTGTTGCCCGAGCACGGCGTCACGTTCTCGCACATGCACAACTTCCTGCCCGAGCAGTCGGACCTGTTCCAGAACGCCATGCTGGGCATCCTGGTCGACGGCAAGACCGAGCTGCCGACCGCGTGCACGCCGCCCGAGGGCTTCTTCCAGGGCGTCGACGCCGACACGGTGCTCGTGCGCTTCAAGGGACCGGTGAACGGCGTCGGCGTCCTGAAGCCGCTGCCGGGCATCGGCAACGTCTCCGAGCAGCGCGCCGACGAGGAGGTGCCGCTCTATGGCCTCGGAGCCAAGGCTACGCTCAAGAAGCTCGGCCCCGTCACGCGCCTCGAGCTCGAGTCGCTGGCCCCGGGCGAGTCCAAGGACGCCGAGGTGCTGGTCGCGGCCATCAGCGTGGACCCCGCCTGGCTCGACGCCCTGGCCGGAGCCGGCGACGGCGTGACCGACGACGCCACCAAGGCGGCCGTCTTCTACACAGAGGGCGATCTGGACCTGGTCGACGGCACGCTCGACCCCGTCAAGGTCTGCTACACCGTCGTGCGCGACACCACGCGCCCCGCCACCGTGCACCTCTGCGACGCCGACACGTTCACCCCCACCGACGGCACGCTCCTGCGCGCCTTCGCCAAGGTGCCGGTCACCCACGACCCCGCCATCGTGGCGGCCACGCTGCAGGCCATCGGCATGCCGGCGTGCCTGTGCTTCGCCAACGGGGCTTGGGGGCTGTGTCCTTAGGGGCCTCGGGTCCGGTTCAGTTCTTCAAATAGAACGCCTCGTCCAGCGACGTGGTCGGCACCTGGCCCTCGCGGCGGGCCTTGGCCGCCACGCCTTCGAGCGCCGCGTGGCGGTACAGGTCGCTGAGGGTCGGGTAGTTGAAGATCTCGTCGGCGATGTCGTTGGCCGTGGCGCGGCGGGTCAGCCAGGCCTGGCCCGTGTGGATCAGCTCGCTGGCCGCGTGACCGACGATGTGTACGCCGAGCAGGTGCAGGTCGTCGGCGGCGAACAGCATCTTCAGGAGGCCGGTGGTGTCGCCCACGATCTGCGCGCGCGGGTTCAGCGCGTAGCGCCCGCGCCCCACCACCACGTCGAGGCCCTTGGCCTTGGCCGTCATCTCGGTCTCGCCGATGTAGCTGACCTCGGGGATCGAGTAGATGGCGAAGGGCAGTTGGGCCGCGGCGCGTCCCACGGGGCCCGGCAGGCCGAAGGCGTGGCGCATGGCGCGGCGGCCCTGCTCCATCGAGGTGCTGGCCAGGGCGGGGTAGCCGATGAGGTCGCCCACCGCGTAGATGTGCGGGTGGGCGGTCTGGTACAGGTCGTTCACGGTCAGGAGGCCGCGCGCGTCGGCCTCGAGGCCGATGGCGGCGAGGTTCAGGCGGTGGGTGTTGCCATCGCGCCCGGCGGCGTACAGCAGCGCCTCGGCCTCGAGGAGGTTGCCCTTCTTCGTCAGGCAGCGCATGCGGGGCTGGTCGCCGGGCAGGCGCTCTATCGTCTGGTAGTGATCGTCGTGCAGCACGACGGCGCCGTTCCGCTGCAGCTCTTTCTCGAGCAGGGCGGCCACCTCGCGATCGACGTACGGCAGCAGCTCGCTGCGGGTGTCGAGCAGGGTCACCTCGACGCCGAGCGCCGTGAAGATCGAGGTGTACTCGACCCCGATGACGCCGGCGCCCAGCACCAGCAGCGACTTGGGGATGCGCGGCAGGCGCAGGATGGTGTGCGAGTCGAACAGCACCTGCTCGTCGAAGGCGATGTCGGCGGGGCGGTTGGGCCGCGACCCGGTGGCGATCACGATCACGTCGGCCGTCAGGTGCATGCGCACCTGGTCGTCCGAGCCGACCACGGCCACGGTGTGCTCGTCGATGAAGCGCCCCGTGCCGCGGAACACCTGGATGCTGTTGCGATCGAGGGCGCGGTTGATGAGCTCCAGCTCGTGCTGCACCACCGACTTCTCGTGCGCCATGAAGTCGGCCACCGTCAGCGGCCCTTCGAGCGAGCAGCGCAGCCCCTCGACGCGATCGCTGGTCATGCTCTTCACGAACAGCGCGCTCTCGCGCAACGTCTTCGAGGGGATGGTGCCCCAGTTGACGCGCGTGCCGCCCACCACCGTGTGGCGCTCGACGACCGCGACGGTCTTGCCCGCGCGCGCCGCGTAGATGGCCGCTCGCTCTCCGCCGGGTCCGCAGCCGATGACGATCACGTCAAATCGCAATACCGTCCCCAAAGATCGTCAAGATCGTAAGACCGACCCCTATCCATGAATCGCACGTCCGTCGACGGCCAGCGCGGCCTCCTTGAGGATCTCGGCCAACGTGGGGTGCGCGTGGCAGGTGGCGGCCAGGTCTTCGGCGCTGGCCTTCAGCGTGATGGCCACGGTGGCCTCGGCGATCAGCTCCGACGCCCGCGCGCCCAGGATCTGCACACCGAGCAGCCGGTCCGAGTCGCCGTCGGCCACCACCTTCACGAGCCCGTCCTCGGCGCCCAGGCTCTTGGCGCGGCCGTTGGCCTTGTAGAAGAACTTGCCCACCTTGACCTTGAGGCCGCGCGCCAGGGCCTCGTCTTCGGTCAGGCCCACCTGCGCGAGCTCCGGCTCGGTGTAGACCACGTTGGGGATGGCGTCGGCGTCGACGTGGCCGGCCTTGCCGGCGATGCGCAGGACGGCCGCGATGCCTTCCTCTTCGGCCTTGTGGGCCAGCATGGGGCCCGGGGTCAGGTCGCCGATGGCCCACACGTTGGCCGCCGCGGTGCGGAAGTGAGCGTCGACCGGCACGCGCCCCTTCGCGTCGACCTCGAGGCCCACGCTCGCGAGGCCCAGGCCCTCGCTGTAGGGCTTCCGGCCCACGGCCACCAGCACCTTGTCGCCCACCAGCACCTGCTCGGTCCCCTTGGGATCGACCACCGTCACGTGCAGGTCGGCGCCCTCGACGCGCGCTCCCGTGACGCGATGCTGCAACAGGATCTGCAGGCCCTGCTTCTTCAGCGAGCGCTCGAGCATCTTGGCCAGCTGCTTGTCGGCGAAGGGCACGAGCTGCGGCAGCATCTCGACCACCGTGACCTCGGCGCCCAGCCGGCGCCACACGCTGCCCAGCTCCAGGCCGATCACGCCCGCGCCGATCACGCCCAGCTTCTTCGGCACCGCGGAAAATGCGAGCGCGCCCTCGTTGTCGCACACCATCTCGTTGTCGACGACGATGTTGGGCAGGTGGCGCG
>Ga0172371_10002855_pt1 | contig 27144 bp, 24 predicted proteins | sample Lak12m_FD_114543 | JGI IMG/M metagenome (GOLD analysis project Ga0172371, IMG submission 114543) | Freshwater microbial communities from Kabuno Bay, South-Kivu, Congo - kab_022012_12m | ecosystem: Environmental > Aquatic > Freshwater > Lake | place: Democratic Republic of the Congo: South-Kivu... | reverse complement strand
TGGGACTCACCTCGTTGGTGATAGATTCTTTGTGCAAAAAGCATTCTATCCTCTTGATCTCTCAAGAACAACGAGGTTTTTTCATTTTTTTGATGCGCGATGCGGGTTGCCGAGGTGTCCCCAACGGAGTGACCGAACGCCCCGCGGCCGCGGCCCGGACGGGCGAGCTGACGAGCGCGGCTCACGAACCGTGGAATCGGGATTGATCATTGTCGCGTATCGTCGTACTATGGAAGTCATGAATCAGCTTCTGCTCCCACTTTCGACCCCGCCGCGCTTCGACTTTGCCAACATGGTTTGTCACACCGGTGTCGAGGAAGCGATCCGGATCATTTGCTCCACCTACGGAAAGCCGATCCGGCCCCTGCCGTCGCTGTTCATTCACGGGCCGGCCGGCACCGGCAAGACCCATATGCTCCATGCCCTGGCAGCGCTCCTGGAAACGACCTTCTCGGCGGAAAAACTCACGGTTACGTTCGTCACCGCAGGAGGAGGGCCGACTGATCTTGAATCCTTCGAGAAACTGGCGACCGAGGATGATGCCGCCGTGACGGGCGTCTGCGGAGTGACCGTTGACGACGTCCACCTCCTCGACGGTGAGAAGTCCACGCATCTCTGGAATCTGTTCAACAGGTTGACAAGGGTCGGTATTCCCATGGTCCTGGCGTCCGCGGTCCCACCTGAGGAGGTCTTTGCACATGATCCGCACGTTCAGTCTCGGATCACCTCAGGACTGGTATTTCGGCTCGATCCACCGGATGACGCGATTCGCATGCTCATTCTCGACAAACTGGCTGCGGACCGGCATGTCCGAATCGGTCCGGAAGTCTGCCGCTATCTCGTCACGCGGAAGTCACGCAACGTGAAGGAATTGAACAGGATCTTCGATACCCTTGACCGCGTTTCTCTCGAGTCGAAGCGCAGGATAACCCTCCCGTTCGTGAAGCTGCTCGAAGCACAAGGGCTGCTGTGATACGAGCCGCCATGCCTGCCGCCGGGCGGGCGGGCGAAAACGAATTCCGCTCCGGGCAGGTGAGCATCCGGAGCGTGGGGAAGAATCCCCCCCTGCTCCCATGGGCGCCAAAATAGCCGAGCACTCGGCCGTCTCCCGACCAAGGGAGCCGGCGGCCCCTACCAGGCGTCGCAGGATGCTCTGATTTTAGCACCTATGAGGGTTATCCGAGCGGAATTCACTGCACGGGACTGTACGGCTGCTGCTCGGATTCCGCACCCGCGTTCAGGGCCGCTGCCACTTCGAGAATAAACCTGATGTCGTCCTCGTCGATAAAGGGAATGCACTTGCCGCTCTCGAAGGGAAGAGGATGATCCGCGAGGTGCAGGGGGAGTCGGCCGAGTCGAGGGCTTTTGGACAGATTAACGGGCAAGCTTTGGAGGGCCTCCGTGGAAATGAGGACCACGTTCTCCGAATCCGAGATAAAGGCCATGGGAGCCGGCATGTGCCCCCGTTTGGTGGTCGCCCCCTTGAGCCCCTTCGTCAACCTGGCCCTCAATTCCGCCAGCCGTGATCGAATCTCCGCGATGCCTGCAATCGCGTCCAGCGCCTGGCGGCGCTGAACATCGGTTCCCATCACGATCGCCTCTTCGAAACATTCCTGGGCCTCGAAGAGGTGTTTGCGCAAGAGATGGGCTCGGGCCTCGATGAGCATGCTTCGAGCCTCAGTTTCGTCCAGGGCTTCGGGATCAAACGCCTTCTCGTAACACTCGACCGCGGCGGAGAGGTCACCGCGCTCCAAGAGCTCCCTCGCCCTCGCTATGAACGAGAATTCCGTCGAATCTGCATTGGTTTCTGCCATGGTTCGCTCGTCACGGTGAGATGGGATCGTATATGGATGAGCTCCCGAGGCGGTTTCCGTCGGGGGCCGCCGCAGGAACTGCTCAGCATGTTGTGGGAAATTGGCATCGATTTTAAAATCTTTGCCACATTTAATGATGTGTTGCTTAACATATTTGGTGTCGCTTTTCAACTTGTTTCGCTCGTGCTGCGATATGTTGCCCGGGAACGACGCTCCAGGAGGGCTCGGGCTCTGAAGGGCGGGTGAAACTCTTTTGTCAGTTCGATCCCGCGTTGGGCCGTCCGATTCCCCTCCGGCCGGGAATGGGGTAGAATACCGGTTGAAGGTCGCCGGGGAAGGTGATAGGTGTCCAGCGTTCCTATGAAAAGGCGGATGCGGGAGGAGACCTTTTTGAAACAGGGTCCTCCCCCTGCGTCTCCCTTCGAAAAACTTTAAACATATCGGCGATTTCAGTAATGGATATGTGCGCATGAATATTCGGTCGTTGCTCAAGTACCTCCCCGTCCTGTCGATTGTCCTCGTCGCTGGCACGCTTCTGGTGATCGTTATCTTATTCACGTTGCGGAACATCAACGCTCAGAACGAACGGATGGAGGAATTTGCAGGCCGACAGGGCGTGTCGGTGATCCGGACCCTCGAGGCCGGCACGAGGACCGGCTTCATGGAAGGGGACTGGGGCATCGAGCACCTTCAAATGCTCATCGAGCAGGCTGCCAAAGATCCGGACGTGGAATGGGTGGGCCTCATCAACAGCGACGGGATCATCGTCGCCCACAGTGAGCCCGCGAAGATCGGTTTACGGCTTCTCATGGGCGCGGAGATGAGCACGGTGAGAACCGTCATTCGAACCGGCGAACCCCTGGCGTTCAAGCGTCAAACGCCCGACGGCCGGACGATCTTCACGATCTGGAAGCCATTCACGCCCTTCCCCGACCAGATAGCGCAAACCGAGATCATCGCACGGCACACCCGCATCGGAAAAGAGCTCCTTGACGTGTTCGACCGCGAGCAGAAGCAGATCCTTGTCGTCGGCCTGAAGATGGACCGGTTCAGGGAAATACGACAACAGGACATTATGTTTGCCATTTTCATGGGCGCAATCCTCTTTGTAATCGGATCGGCCAGTGTCTACTTCATCTTTGTCGTCCAGAACGCGTACCTGGTGCGGCGCACCCTCGACGAGATGCGCACGTACACCCGCAACGTCATGGAAAGCATGCCGAACGGACTGTTGACCGTGGACAGGTCCTTGCGGGTGGCGACGTACAACCCCAGCGCGCTGGAAATCCTACGCAAGTCGAAGGAAGAGGTGGAAGGTCGCCCCGTTTCCGATCTGCTCCCGCTCGAAGGGGAAATCAAGCGGATCCTCGCCGATTCGGAGTCGATCCTGGAGAAGGAAGTCAAGATAGCCTACGAAAACAAGGGAAAAACGTTCCTTCATCTCTCGGTCTCGCCATTGAAGGAGCCCGATTCTCTCATCGCCCGCGGTGCAGTGGTCACCGTGCGGGACATGACCATGATCCGCGAATTGGAACAGAAGGTGATCGTCAGCGAGAAGTTCGCAGCATTGGGCAGGCTTTCGGCCGGCGTTGCCCACGAGATTCGCAATCCGCTCAATTCCATTCGCGGCTTCATACAGTACTTTCAGAAGAAGTTGCCTCTCGAGGAAGAGGACTACCGGTACACCGATCTTATGTTGACCGAGGTCGACCGGCTCAACCGGGTCATTTCCAAGCTCCTCGCCTATTCCAAGCCCCGGGAGCCCCGCCTCACCATCAGGTCGGTGGATGAAGTCCTCGATCATTGCATACGCGTCGTGGAACGGGAGGCTGCCGAGGCGGGTGTGGAACTGGTTCGCAGGCCCCGCGGGGACAACACGCCGCTCGTGTTGATGGATATGGACCAGATGACCCAAGTGGTTCTCAATGCTCTGATCAACGCCCTGGAAGCCACTCCAAAGGGCGGCAAGGTATTCGTGACCTGTGAGACCGGCGAGAGCGGTCGATGCTGCATCATCGTCGAGGACACGGGTGAAGGGATCCCCCGAGAAAATCTGGACAAGCTCTTCGATCCGTTCTTTACCACGAAGAAGAAAGGAACCGGCTTGGGGCTTGCGATTGTCAAAACCATTGTCGAATCTCACGGCGGAGAAATCGAAGTGGAGTCCGAGCCCGGCAAAGGGACTCGCTTTATCATTACCCTGACACCTTATGAGGCCCAGGATCCGACTGCTGCGGAAGCGACGCTCGAGGGACTCAATCCGCCTGCGGACGCTCGGCCGGGGCAGGGATAACACGGAACAGAACAGCAGGTTGGAAAAGGAATGACACGAACCAAGGCTAAAATCCTCGTTGTTGACGACGAGTCCTCTCAACGGAAAATGCTCAAGGCGAACCTGTCGCTTGACGGTTACCAGGTGTTCGAAGCTGATGACGGATCGGACGCCATCGGCAAGGTGACGGCGGAGTTCTTTGACCTGATCCTCATGGACAACCGAATGTCGCAGATTGACGGCATCGAGGCCCTCAGGGAAATCAAGAAGATCTCTCCGGGCATCCCGGTGATCATCATAACTGCCTATGCTTCGGTGGAGACCGCGGTGGAGGCGTTGAGGGCCGGCGCTCACGATTACCTGACAAAGCCGCTCGACATCGACGAGTTGAGAATCAAAGTTCTGCAAACACTCGAGTTTTGGAGGCTCAAGGAAGAGAATCTCATTCAAAAGAGGCGAATTGAGAACCTCTTCGACGCCTCGAAGATCATCGGTCGATCGGCAAAAATGCGAGAGATCCTCGAAACCGTCGCCATGGTCGCTCCGACGGAAGCGTCGGTTCTGATTCTCGGGGAATCGGGGACCGGCAAGGAGTTGATCGCCAACGCGCTCCATCAGGGCTCGAACCGGGCGGACAAGCGATTCATCAAGGTCAACTGCGCGGCGCTCCCCGAAACCCTTCTGGAAAGCGAGCTGTTCGGGCATGAGAGAGGTGCGTTCACCGGCGCGGTGGGACGGAAGCCGGGCCGGTTCGAGCTGGCCGACGGGGGAACGATTTTCCTGGACGAGATCGGTGAACTGACTCCCGCCACGCAGGCGAAGCTGCTGCGAGTCCTGCAGGAGCGAGAATTTGAACCCCTTGGGTCGACCCGGACGGTCAAGGTGGACATCCGGATCATTTCCGCCACCAATCGTCTCATCAAGGAGGAGGTCAAGAAGGGAGCCTTTCGCGAAGACCTCTTCTACCGGCTCAACGTCGTTCCGATTGACTTGCCGTCGCTTCGAGAGCGGAAGGAGGATATCCCGCTCCTCGTGGAGCACTTTCTCAAGATCTATAACGAGAAGAACGGCCGGAAACTTCAGGGATTCCATCCACGGGCTCTCGACGCCATGATGAGGTATTCGTGGCCCGGAAACATCAGAGAGCTGGAGAACGTTGTCGAGCGTGCCGTCATCCTGACCCGTGATGAGTACGTGACATTTACGGAGCTTCCCGAGGCGGTCCGTGGATCCTCGGGAGATTCGGAAGGGATGCTGGTTCGTCAGAGCTTCCGCTTGGGCATGACGATCAAAGAGATGGAGCGTGAGCTCATCGTCAAGACCCTCGAGGACCATGATGGGAACCGGACCCGCACGGCGAGGATTCTGGGCATAACACGCCGCACGCTCCAACACAAGTTGAAGGACTACTCTATCGATCAGTCCGGGGGTGATGAGCTCTCGGAGAATTGATGCGCCACAGGAATGATATCGGCTGTAGAAAGCCGAGCGCATGAGAAATGCACCCGACCGATTGCGATGAAACACGGCAATCGGTTATGATGGGTGGAAACCCAATCGGACGCCGGCAGGTGCGCGATGGCCAACCTTTTTTCCGTGAAGTCTCCCGAGCACGCTCAGGCCCTTCAAGACCGGGACCGTTTCCTACGTGAGCACCCGGAGCTGGAGCAGCTTCAGAGGCACATTGATGATAGGTTGAAGAAGGCGTCCTCCAACCACAACCGGTTGGTTATGATTCATACGTTGATGATGGATTCTTTCCTCGAGATGCACCGACAATTGCGATCCTTGGCGGGTCGGCGAACCGGGAGAAAGCCGAAGCACTGAGGACTCGATTCACCCCCCGCGGCCCATACCTGCCCCGGTGAGTCCGCCGCGGAGAGGCTCCCCTTCGGAGTCTTATCGGGACGCGTGGGCAAAATGAATGTCATTTCTTATCCGGTGATTTGATATTGGCAAGCGCCTCTTGAGCTTTCTCGAGAAGCTCGGCGAATTCCTCTATGTTGTCGTTGGGAACCATGAACCTCCCGTCATCGGAGATTGCGTCTGCGAGGAATTCCGGAGACCCGTCCAGTGCATCGAGAACATCGCTCAGAGCAGTCACATAGGCTTCCGCTGCAATTTGCTTCAGCTCGTCCCATGTGGGATTCCTGACCTCCTCGTCCGGAAGGAACAAGTAGAGCGAAATCCCCTCGTCCACGCAGCGTCTCATCAATTTGACGGCCTTTTCTTGTGAGGTGTGTTTCTTTGTCACGGGAAAACCTCCTGGGCATCGGCCTGTTCGCATGGGGTCAGCGGGGGACCCGGGCCGACGATGCTGAGAATGGGGTGCAAGTGTGGAAACCTCTCATCAATCTCTTTGAGCCCTCTTTCGCAGGTCAGCCTGTTCCAATCCTGCAGCCGGTCATTGAGTTGTTGTCAATGTGCCTGACTTTTCCCTCATTGTAAATCGGCAACAGTCAATGACGAATCAGAACTCCGGATAAATGAACGGCCGAATTCCCGCGGGCACAAATACGATGGTGAGCAAAAGGAGAGTAAGAATAACCGCCGCCGCGTACCAGGCTTCCTCTCGAAACGCCAGAACATGAGCCCACCGCGGGATCGACACAGCGTACACCAATTCGACCCCTGCAAGAGCAAAGACCGCAAACCTTCCGGTTTGGGCGTAATATTCCTCGAATCGCGGGGTCAGGTCCACTAACTCTACGTTGTGGCCGCGGCATTCTTCGGCAAACACTTCGGGTCAGCGTGGAGGTGAACGCTCTACCCGTGCCGAATGACCGGTGGCGCTCCGCCGAAAACGAAACAGACCGGCCGGTCGGCGCCATGCCGCAAACTCCCGAGTCCAAATCGCCGTGCATCGACAGGAAGTGGCGGTGGGCTCCCAGCGGCGCCCCTCGTTGTCCCTGTTTATGCCTGTCTCGACATAAGTTCCAAGGACTGTTGACTTTTTGGTCGATTTTTTCTTGACTCCAACAGCGCGGCACGCTACCATGAAACTGTTCCTCCCGACCGCTCTCCAACCCATAGACACCCTTCCCAAGTTTTCTGCGACTTGGCCGATATCGGTCCGTCCTCAAGAGAATTCCATTGAGCATGTCAAGGAAGCACATGAACACTATCGAAACGGAAAAGGTTTGCCTGACCTGGGCGTCGGGTCGGCCCAAGGACTTTGTGGAACTGCTCCAGCGAGGCTTCAAGGTCAAGGCTCGTGCACGGTCGAGCATCCGAGAAGTGCTCTGCGGTCAGTTCGGGGTGCTCGACGAGTATCTCGACCACCGGATCAACACCATCTTCCTGGATGGAAAACCCGTGGACGATGTTGATTCCGCCAAGATTGGCACGGGGTCGGTTCTTGCCCTCTCTGCGGCCATGCCCGGCTTCGTCGGCGCTGCCTTTCGCAAAGGCGGGTACTACGCTCCCATGCGCCAGGCCATTACCCATGTGGAAGGAGCGGAGCAGGAAAGCGGTGGCGAGGGCTTCTTTGTCGTGAAACTGTACAATATGGTGGCCGATGAATTGGGGCCGCTCTTTCTCGGCTCCGGCGTCTGGCTCGATCGAGGAGTTCTGGCGGATTTCCTCGGCAGTCGCTCCACGGGGTTTTGGTCGCGGTGCCTCGAGTGCCGGGCAAACGGCCGGCAGATCGATGCAGGCAATGTTCAGAGCCTGGATTGGCTGGGAAAAGGTGAGCTCGTTCACCTCACGGTCGAAACCACGGAAGAAGGCAAACCGTAGCAGCAAGGGCACAGGGATGTTTAAAGCAGCCACTGTCGTTTCCAAAGAACGATTCACGCGCACCACGGGAGAGAAGCTGGGAAATGCTCTTATGGAGAAGCTAGGTCAGGCTCCTTCAGCTTGCTGGCTCTTCTGCGCTCCCTCGCCAAAACTGCGGGAATTGGTCCGGGGAGTGGCGTCTTCGGTGCGGCAGGTTAACCTCGTCGGGTGTACCACAGACGGCGAAATATCCACCACAGGCTTGAGCACCGGCTCGGTTGTCCTCGGCGGTCTCGTCAGCGATTGTGTGGAGTTTCACCTCGCTCATACCGGCGGCCTTCGTAAAGACTCCGAAGCCGCAGGGAAAAGACTCGGGAAACTGTTGCCCCCGAGCGTGCGCTATGTTCAAGTCTTTTCCGACGGTCTGACGGGCAACGGCTGTGCACTCCTGCGAGGCCTCACATCGGTCTTGGGGACGCACGTGCCCATTGCCGGGGGGACCGCAGGCGATGCAGGAGCCTTTCGAACCACCTGGCAGTTCGTCGGCGCGGACGTGCGCAACGACTCCGCTGTGGCCATAGGTTTCTCGGGTGATTTTTCGGTCGGAACCGGGGTTCGAAGCGGCTGGTCGCCGATCGGAATCGCAAAAAGGGTAACCAAGGCCCGGGGCAACGTTGTGTACGAATTGAACGGACAACCCGCCCTGGAAGTGTACGGGCGTTTTCTCGGCAAGCACGCGGACAAGCTGCCTGCGGTAGGGGTCGAATATCCCCTCGGTCTGGTACACAGGTGGGGAAAAACCCGCGAGGAAGAATGCCATGTGCTGCGCGCCACGATGTCGGTCAACCGCCGGAACGGGTCCCTCGTCTTCGCCGGTGATGTTCCCGAAGGCTCGATGGTGCGCCTTACCTGCGGTGATGACACTTCAATCCTCGAAGCCGCTGAGCAGGCGGCCTGGGCAGCCCTTGCAGAACTGGGAAACAGCGTTCCGGCCATGGTCTTCTTCTACTCGTGCATGGCCCGCAGGATCGTGCTCGGGCGGCGCACGAGGGAAGAGATCGACAGGATACGGATGGCGGTAGGCCCCGAATTGCCCATTGTGGGTTTCTATTCGTACGGCGAGTACTGCAGAGTCGCGTGCGACGGGCCCAGCCTTCTGCATAACGAAACAGCTTCCGTGTCAGTCATCGGGTCGTGAATGATGCACGAAGTCAGAGGGCTGAAAGAACGAATCAGGGAGCTGGAAGATCTGCTGGAGATCTCAGATCGAAAGGCGGACATCCTTACCAACCTTTTGAAAGAGGCCAACGCGGAATTCGAACGTGCCCTGGAATTGCTCACGAGGACCGAAACCAATTTACGCGCGGTTTTTGAAAACGCACCTGAAGCCATCTACATTATCGACACGGATACACGGCAGATTCTTGACTGTAATCCCTTTATCGTGGGGTGGTTGGGGTACAGCCGGAAAGAGCTGCTGTCCATGAAGCTTGACGACATCGTCGTCGCCGATACCGCGGAGGTTCAGGAAAACATCAAGACTGCCATAGATCGGGGGATGGTGACCGTGCAGGAGCGGCGCTACCTCAAGAAAGACGGCGCCGTCGTCGACGCGGAGGTCACCGGCACCCTGGTGGCATACGAAGGCAATACGTGCCTGGCAATCCTCGTGCGGGATGTCACGGAGCGAAAACAGCTCGAGGAGCTGTCGCGGTATAAGGAGCTCTTTGCGAACGTCAGCGATCCGGTATTCATAAACGACTTTGACGGGAACTTTCTCGAAGTGAACGAGGGCGCGTGCCAACTTTTCGACTACTCGCGCGAACAACTGCTCGGGATGCGGGTAAAGGACACCGTCAGATCGGATCAAATAGAGAAGCTCTCGGCAAGCGGCAAGAGAATACAAAGAGGAGAGTCCCTCACGTTTGAAACCGCATTGATCACCAAGAAAGGTGAGCCCATTCCCTTTGAATTCCACGCTCGGCCGATCGTCTTCCAGGGACAACCAGCGCTGTTGAGTGTGGCTCGAGACCTGAGTCTCCGAAAAAAGCTCGAGGAGACGCTGATTCGGACGGAGCGTCTCACGGCCGTCGGGGAAATGGCGAGCGGGATAGCCCACAATTTCAACAACTTGCTTCAAATGGTGATGGGCGCGAGCGAGGCCGCCCTCGTGAAGCTCAAAGCGGGAAAGGCCGACCAGTGCGAGGACGCAATTGCGGCGATTCTCACCTCGTGCGAACGGGGAGCGGACATAGTCAGACGTATCAAGGAATTCACGGACGTCAGAGCGGAGAAGACGACCCAGTCGCGCAATTTCGATCTTGCGGAACTGGTCCAGGAGGCGGTGGAGCTTACCAAACCTCTGTGGAAGGATCTCCCGACGCTTCGAAAATATCAGATAAACCTCATCAACACCAGGTCGGCTTACGTCAAAGGCAAGCCTTCCGAAATCTATGAGGTGTTGGTCAATCTCATCAAGAATGCCGTTGAGGCCATGCCCAACGGAGGAAGCCTCACGATTTGTACGAACAGGGAAGAGGAAAAAGTCCACCTCAAAGTGTCGGACACCGGTCACGGTATTCCCGAAGCGAATCTCCAGCGAGTATTCGAGCCTTTTTTCACGACGAAGGGATTGAAGAGCACCGGTCTGGGGTTGTCTTCCAGTTACGGCATCATTAAGAAGCATCGTGGGGAAATCCACGCGGAGAGCACGGTTGGCAAGGGCACGACGTTCACCGTGACACTCCCCTCGGCGAGAATGCAGCGGACGAAGAGTCCGCTCAGCAGGAAAAGGGCGGCTCCCAAGGGATCGAAGATCAGATTCCTCGTCATTGACGACGAGATCAACATCCTGAAGTCTATCACCATGTTTTTCGAAGGCTCTGAGATCGAAATCGTGGCAGCTCTTTCCGGCGCGGAAGGGCTCAAGATGTTTCAAGCGGGAGGCGTGGACGTAATTTTGTGCGACCTCGGCATGGACGATATGAACGGATGGGAAGTAGCTGAATCCATAAAGCACTATTGCGAGTCCACAGGAATCCCCAAGCCCCCGTTTCTCATCTATACGGGATGGGACGCGCAAATCGAGCTCCGGGAGCTGGCGGAACGAGGAGTCGATCGCGTCGTCACCAAACCCGTGCCGTACGATGAATTATTGCATATTGTCCAGGAAGAAACCGCCAAGAAACGGGGGCATCGAACCTCTCGCGCGGGGCGGTAATTTGAATCCGGTCGCTGGCCAGTACTCTGCCGCGGTAACGGCATTCAATTTACGCGAATACTGTGGGTGGCCTGGACGTTCTGCGTCCACATGTCGAGGGCACAAGAGGTCCGGACCTCTTGTCGCTGCGCGACCCGGACGTATAACGTCCGGGCCACCCGCGAAGCTTCGTTCGGGGTTTCGGTGGGACAGGCATCGTGCCTGTCCCACCAAGATGGCCGGCGGAGTCGATCTGTCAGCGGGGTCGGGCGACCACGGGTGTCGGAATACGTCACCGTAATCATGGAAGACTGTGGTCAGGATTTGACTTGAGTGATCATTTCCCAGAGCGTGATCTCGACCGGTTGGGCCAGGATGGTGTCCGCCGTGCCCAGGAAAGATTTCAGATACGGCATGTTGAGATGGTCATCCAGGTCCTTCTTGCTGGTCCAGTTTTCGTAGAGCATGAAGAGACTCTTGTTTTCGGACGACTGGTGCAGGTCATAGTTGATGCAGCCCGCTTCGCTTCGCGTCGGCGCGACCAAGGCCATCACCGCCTTACGCACCTGCTCTTCCATTCCCGGCTTCGCAACAAACTTGGCCAGAACGGTCACCTTTTGGTTACTCATCCTCGTCCCCTCCTAATGGTGTCCAGTTGTCGCATCCTCCATGGGGAGGCTTGGCCTTGTTGAGCTTTCCGCAGACCCCCCGTGCGGAAGGGCTCACTCGGCAGGTCTGATCCTCACAGACTTCTCGCTTTCCGCGCCAGTCCTTGCACGTCCCGCAAACCTGTTTGCTCTTTTCCAGATCCATATGATCGCACTCCTGCAGCAGTTGCCAAAAGTAATGTCGGATTCGAGGGCAGTCGGCCGAGGAGCTCCTTCACTTCGGACAACGCAGACCCGTTAAACCTGCGTTCGGGAGCTCCCCGGCCCGTTTCGTCAAACGGTCGGAGCATTGAACAACTGCTCTATTCTGCCTTCTCAAAGAACTCTTTCCCCACTCCGCAGTTGGGGCAGAACCACGAATCGGGAAGGTCCTCGAAGGCGACACCGGGATCGATCTCATGTTCCGGATCGCCGACCGCGGGATCATATACATGCCCGCACGCGGTGCATTCCCATTGGTCCATGTCGTGTCCTCCCTTAACCGGACAAGGCCGGGGTCAGGTCGATTCCTCGAGGCCAAGCACCCTGAGAAAGCGCTCTCGCCCTTCTTTCTTCAGGATGACGCCGAGCCTCATGTTTCTCGTCGTGTGTCTGAGCGATGACGCGCGGTAGTATTTGAGGATCGCGTCCATGAGATCCAGCACTTGGTCGTCGCTCATGTTTCGGGCGATGACTTCCCCAAGCATCGGGTCCTTGCCGCCCGCTCCTCCGGCCATCACGATCCAACCCTTGGGGAGTCCGATGAGTCCAATGTCCTTGATTGCGGGCTCCACGCACGAATTGAAACAGCCCGCAACGCCTATTTTCACTTTCGCGGTTATCTTGGGAAACGGGTGAAAACGAGCGGTCAACTTCTGCGCAAAAGAGATCGTATCCCTCTGACCTCTGGTGCAAAATGAATTGCCGGGACAGACCTTCACATATTGCTGGCAGAGCGCGGCGCCGACTTGAGCCTTTGTACCGAGGGCATCATAGGCTGCATCGATGTCTTCCTCCTTGATGCCCAAAAGCGCCAGACGCTGGGCTCCGGTGACTTTGAGCGTTTTCACCCCGAAGGCTTCGCCAACGTCAGCAATACGTCGAGCGGTCGGAAGATCCATGATTCCGCCGATGAGCGGCGCCATAATCGCGTAGCTCTCTCCGTCTCGCTGGAGGATTGCGGCTTTGGACAGGATATCGTCTCTCATTGTCGCGGTTCCCCTCAGACCTGGATGGCCTTACGAAATTCGTCCAAGCCAATTTTGTCGATTACCCGCCCCAGGCGCATCTTCTTCGCCCACGTGCAGCCTTCAAAGAAATGAATGATATTGGCAACAATGGCTTCAGCCTCCGCGTCGTTCAGGCCTGGGGCGATGAGGTCTCCGAACCTGGGTTTTGCCCCGCAAGTTCCTCCCGCGGTGAGCGTCCAGCCGTCCGGCATCCCCTTCAGGCCGATCTCTTTTACCAGCGGGGCTGCACAGGCATACTCGCAGCCCGCGACGCCGATCTTGAATTTGGCCGGGAGAGGATAGCCATGGTAGAGGCGGTCCAATCTCATGCCCATGCCCATGGCGTCCTGTTTTCCGTGGCGGCAGTAGGTTGTTCCGGGGCAGAATTTCACCATCCGCACGCACAGACCGATGGCATACCCGATGCTCATTTCCAGATCGCGCCAGATAGCGTCCAAATCCTCCTCTTTGATGCCGATGACTGCGATGCGCTGACCCGCGGTGATCTTCAAGGCCGCTGCGTTGTATTGTGCCGCCACATCCACGAGCTTCCTGAACGTGGCCACGTCAATGAAGCCGCCGGGGATGTGCGGTGCGATGGCGTACGTGTCCCCGTCCTGTTGCAGGATGGCCCCTTTTTCAACCAATATGTCGGCTTTCATGGTTCACCTGTGGCCGCGGGAGCCGCTGATATATTGAGAGTTTTCATGAAAGAAGCGTGCGGGGGAGACCTTTTTGGAAAAAAGGTCCTCTCCCGCACCCCCTTCCAAAAACTTCAAATATATTGGCCCTTCGGGCACAATCGAGGCCGCTGGACCCGTCTCGGTGAAATTCGGAAACAGTGCCCCCGCATTCACCCTGTCAGAGGAACGGTCAGAACTGAAAGCCGTTCGGGTTCATTCAGCGCTCGTGGGATCGATAATTCTCTTCACCTCGGAAATACGGTTTGCCGGGAATCCGCCCTGCCGGGCGTGCCTGGCGATCAACTCGGCATTGGGCGCGATATAGACGCAGTAGATCTTGTCATCGGTTACGTAGCTTTCCAACCATTGGATCTCAGGGCCCAAGTCCGCCAGTACCTGGCGTGACTTTTGGGAAATGGCCTGAATCTGATCCGGGGGAAGGGCCCCTGCACCCGGCAATTCTCTCTCAATGACGTACTTCGGCATGAATTTCCCTCCTTGCTGTGTGGGTTGTCGGACTATACCGCGCACTCGCGTCACGGTTTTCCCAGCACCTCGTCGGCAACGTCCTTCAGGTCGAGCTCTTCGAGCTTTTCCCTCGTCGGAATTCCCGTCTTCTTGTCCCAACCACGCAAGTCGTAGTACTCGTCTTTCATCTGCTCGAATTTCTCGCGGTCGATGACCGCGCCCTCGTATTTCCCCTTGGTAAGGGGTTCTTCGAAGAACTTCTTGGGCAATGAGTCATCGGCACGAGTCAGACCCTGTCGCACGTCGAACATGCGTTCAAGGTTCCTGACCCTTTCAGAGACCTTGAGAAGCCGGTCCACTTCCCAGTCCTTTCCCGTTACCACGTTGAAGTAACGGGTGGCCATCTCCACATCTTGAAAAATGAACAGGCCATACACCCACTTGCAGATCCCGAGATTGTCCGGGACCCGCTCCATGTGCTCCGAAATGATTGTGGCAAGAGGCTTGCCTTTGTAGGAACTGGGTATGGCTGCTTCTTCGCTGCCGAATTGTTCCTTTGCCACCTTTTGGAACCATTCCGGCGCGTTGTGCCAGTCGACTTCCAGAAGCGCCGACCGCAAGGGCAGGGGGTCTCCACGGTGACCGACCGCCTGCCCCAGTGCTGAAGCCTTGAATGCTCGAAATTCGTACGGATGGGGAGCCAAGCCTTTGACCTGATCCAGCTTCTCGACAGCCTCGGGTCCAATGCTTGAAGCGAAGGCCTTTTGGCCCTCAGCCAGCAGATCGCCGTACCCCTCCCTGGCTCCGATCTTGCGGATGGTGGTGAGAATGGCTTCTTTGCTTCCGCGCTCCATGGCTACGCCGTCGGTGTCCTTGGAGGTGATGATACCGTCATGGTAAAGCTCCATGAGCAGGCCGATGGACGCGGACGTTTCCGTGTGGTCTATCCCGAGCCGATTGTTGAGAACGGTTGCTTGCCAGAACACGTCCATGTCCAGGTTCCATACTCCGCCGGTGAAACCGCTGAACGGCTCGCACGAAGCCACCCCTTTGCCGACGCCCGGCACCGAGAGAAAGTTCATGCAGCGGTTCGGGCAGCAGAAGCACCCCATATTTCTGATCTTGTACTTCTCGACAAAAGCCGGTCCCTGGTATCCTTGGATGATTTCCTGCCACGCAACATCCTCAAAATATCCCACGGGGAAAAAGCTCAGGTCCCACATGACGGTCTGGAACCTGACATCACCCCAGTTCGAGAGCTCTTGGAACGCGGGGTGCTCCTTTATTCCCCGGATGACGTCTATGGACAGATCGAGGAGCTCCTGGGGTCTGGCCACCTGCACTGCGCCCGAGCCGCGGACCGCGATGGCCTTGAGGTTCTTTGACCCCATCACGGCTCCCATGCCGGTGCGGCCGGCAGCATCCCCGGTCTCGGTGATCAGGCAGGCAAAACGCACGAGCCGCTCGCCAGCGGGGCCGATGCAAACGACCTTGGTTTCCGGATCCCCGAGCTCCTGCTGGATTGCCTTCTGGGTTTCGAGGGTATCTTTGCCCCACACGTTCTCCGCACTGCGGATTTGAACCGAGCCGTCTTTGATCGAGATGTAGCAGGGCTCTTCCGATTTCCCGATGATCACGATGTGATCGAACCCCGCATACTTCAGCTCAGGACCCCAATAGGCGCCAAAATTCGATTTTGCCCGCAATTTGCTCATCGGCGACACCGCGGTCACATCGACGCGGCCCGATCCGGGCATGGCCGAACCGGTGAGGGGACCGGTATTGAAGATCAGGGGGTTACTTGGGTCAAAGGGATCGGTTCCCGGCGAGTAGTGGTCGTAGATCAAACGCGCGCCCAGTCCCCGCCCTCCGATATATTTCTCAATGTACTGCTCAGTCGGTTCGGTCGAGATCTTGCCTGAGCTGAGGTCTATTTTCAGTATCTTGCCAATCCACCCGAACATGTCATTCCTCCCCGAGGGCTGTCTTCACCAATGCAGGTATGCGATCTGCGTTTGCTATCAACTTCAGATAGGTTTCCTTGGACAGTTCTTCATAGGTCAGCGCACCGGTGGGACACACCTTCACGCAGGTGGGATCGCCGTCACACAGGTCGCACTTCAGGACCCGGCCGCTGTCCTGGTCCACAAACGTGGCCCCGAAAGGACACGCGGACACGCAGCTCATACAACCGATGCACCGGTATGGGTCGACTTCCATGGCTCCGGTGGAGTAGTTCCGATAGGTTGCACGCTTGGGGCAGACCATTTCGCAGAGGGGTTCCTGGCATCTCATGCAATTGACCGGGACGAAGATCCCCTCCCGTTCCCACTTGACTACGTGGATCCTTCCTTTCGAAGGAGCGCAATATCCTTCGTGCTTGAGGGAACAATAGGTCTCACACGCTCTGCACCCCGAGCACTTGGCCGCGTCGACAATCAACGTCTTTATCATGGGATTCACCTTCCCTCGTTCCGAATGCGCGACAGACTGCTCATTGCGCCTTCGGAATCGCATATATAGACCTTCATGTCTGTTATTGGGCACAACGAACCATGAAAGTCCTTGCCTTCTGTCAACACTCCGTGGCTGCGCCTCGGAGATCGGAGGCTAAGAGCGCCTCGATGCGCCATAATTTGGAGGGGAGACTCATCTCCCCTCCAAACCTCCCCATACGTGGACCCGCACCGGTTGCTGCTCCGAGCGGGCTCTCATGAGACTTTTTCAGAACGGCAGCAGGCTGATCTCGATCCTGCGCTTGGTCTCTTCAGGGCCGAGGTTCCTCTCGAACGAGGCTTCAACGGCCTTCCGGACCAGGAAACAGCGCAAGGCATTGTTTTCAGCCGCAGCGTCCAGGATTTCAATCTCTTCGATCATGGCTCGGTCGTCGGTGCGGTACCGGTGGGAAATAAACCCTTCCGGCGATTCGAGGGACGCGTATCCCGAATCCGCTCTTTCAGAGGGCAGATTTCGGATCGCCGGCCCTGTGAGCTTGTCTTGATTACAGAGCTCCACCATGTTCTCCGCGGCTTGCAACACCTCGACGACGAGCGACCAGTACGCGGCAGCGACACTGAAATGGGGAAACGGTCCCAAAGTCTCGATCAGGAGCTGTCTCTCCTGTTCCGCGAGGGATGACGGAAGCTCTTCCCCGCGGTTCAACCGCGCCAGCGGTCCCACAAAGTAGAGGCTGCCGGAATTCTCCGCGTCGCTGGTCTCCCAGCCCGGTTTCTTGAGGAACGCGAAGGGCTCGTAGGACCAGGCTTCCTCGTGAAGTCCGATCGTCTCGAAAACCGCCTCCGGAGCGATCTGTTCCGCTTCTTTTCCCTCCGGGTCCCTGAGAACCGCATTTCCGCTTCCGTTCGCCATTGTCAGCGACCGCATGGGATGCAAACGGAGCTCCTTGAAATCATCCATCAAAGCGGATCCGCGGAAGACGGTCTCCCGAACCATGGCAGCCAACCGGGAGGCGAATTTCACGCACTGTTCCGCGATTTCGGAGAGCCTCGGATAGTGCGGCTCCTTCAAAAATCGACCCACACCGCCCGGAATCGCGGACATCGGATGATCCGCCCGGCCGCCGAGGATGGCCGCGGCCTCCTGGGCCAAAGCCACGCAGCGCATGACCTCGTCGAGGAATTGATTCGGAACGGTCGGCCCCATGGTCGGCGTTTGCCGCAAAGAATAGTCCGGAAACGGGCTGGCCACCGATGCCAGGAGAAAAAAGAGCTTTCGAGCGTGATGCCGGAAAAACTGCGTCTGGAGGAATGCCTGTCTCATGTTTACGGCCAGAGGCGGCGGCTCCACCTTGAAGAGCCGATCCAGAGCCATGGCGGAGACCAGATGATGGCTGGGGGAGAGAATCCCCAGGACGCGCGGCAGCTCTTCGGCCGGCCGACCTTTTGCCATTTCACCGACATCCCGTGGGCTGGTGACCTGAAAGTAGGCCCGCTGGTGGCCGTTGTTTTCGACGATTCTGACTCGGGCAGGCTGCTCCAGCCACCTCAAGGGCTCCAGGGTGATCGTTTCCATTATCTCATTCCTCCGCCGGAGCCGACATCAGGGCGCATTGGGTGGGGAGCGTGTATCGATAGAACGAACCCGCAAGATCCACAAACTGAATCGCAATCCGCTCCAGTTCGGCCGCATCGGTGGAATCGAACGTCGAGCTGATCGCGGAAACCATTTTGGCCCCTGGGTCGAAGATGGCCTGGGCCTTGCCGAAGCAGCCCCGACAGCCCGCGCCCACGGCAGTGCACAGTCCTCCGCAGCCTTCACGGGTGGCAAGGCCCTGGCACATCAACCCTTGCTCGAGGAGACACCGACTCGGGTCGGGGTTCATCTGAAAAGGGCGTTGAAATGTCGAAAATTTCTTTTCCTCTTTGACACGGGAACAGCTCGCGCACACGGCCTTTTCACCGGCAAAGACGCTTCCCCGAGGGGGCAGGACGCCGGATGCGGCGCACAGGCCGATCGCCTCAGGCAATCTGGAAACGGCATAGGACACCCTCGCCGGCGCCTCTCCGCCGCTGAGGAGTATTTGCAGCGCGGCCCAGAGCAGGTTCTGCGTGGGCGGGCACCCGGGAATGACGTAGTCTACTTCCGTTATGGAACCGAGGCCGGAAACCCGGGACTCCCTGCACGGGAGCCGAAGTTCTGCGTCCGCTTCGGCCGACGGCACGGACGGGGCGAGATTCACCAGTCCGGGTAATCCACCAAAGGCCGCACAGGCTCCGCACGCGACAACGATCTTGGATTTCGCGCGCAATTGCAGAGCAGCCCGGCGGTCTTCTTCCGTGGCGATGGCCCCGGCGAAGACACAGACGTCTATGCCCGGAAGGTTTGAGAGATCTTCCCAATTCGACCCCAACAGGTACGGCCAGAATGAGAGCTCGGCCCATCGGGTCAGAGAGGTTACCTGATAATGTATGTCCACGACTGCGTTTTCACAAGCCGAGCAACCTGTCGAAGTGTAGACCGCGAGTTTCTTTTTCGGCAATTCAGGCTACTCCTTTCGTCGCCCTGCCCGCTCGGGGAACATAGGGGCCCAAGGCTCGAATATCTTCGATCATCTCGTTGACGAATTTCGCATAATGGGGCGATTCCGATGCGGCGATCCATTCGAGGCGAAAGCGCTTTTCCTCGACACCGAGCTCCGACAGCAACCTGCTCAGGAGAAACGACCGTCGGAGTGCCTTGATATTGCCGGACAGGTAGTGACAATCGCCGGGATGACATCCCGCGATGATCACGCCGTCCGCTCCGGAGGAAAAGGCCTTGATGACATAGCTCGGATCCACCATACCTGAGCAGAAGACCCGGATCACCCTTACATTGGGCTTCTGCACGAACCGGGCTACTCCCGCCGCATCCGCGGCCACGTACGAGCACCAGTTGCACAGGAACGCGACAATCCTGGGTTCAAAATCGTTCATGCAAGAATCCCCTCAATTTGAGCGAATATCTGATCGGGAGTGTAGTGTCTGACTCCGATCGCGGCCACGGGGCAGGCGGCCGCGCAGGTCCCACACCCCTGGCACAGCGCTTCATTGATGAAGGCAACCTTCTTCTGTTCGTCAAAAGAGATGGCGTTGTACGCGCACAGCCCCGCGCACGTCTTGCACCCCGTGCAGAGTTCTTCGTCCAGGCGGGCCACGGTGGGATCGATCTCCACCTGTCCCACACTGAAGAGGGTCAGCACTTCCGCAGCCGCGGCCCCGCCCTGAGCCACGGATTCGGGAATGTCCTTGGGACCTTGCGCTCCGCCTGCGAGGTAGATGCCGGCCAGCGACGTTTCCGCGGGCCCCAGTTTGGGATGCAATTCCATGAAGAAACCGTACTTGTCGGTGGAGAGGTTCAGGGCACGGGCAACGGTCGCATAGTCTTTCTGAGGCGTGAGGCCTGTGGCCAAAACGACGAGATCCGCCTCGATCTCCACCGGCGCGCCTGCGAGACTGTTCTCTCCTCGGACCACCAACCGACCGCCTTCTTCAAACACTCGTGCGACCCGGCCTCGGATGTACTGGGCCTTTTCCTCCTCGATGGCGCGACGGAGGAACTCCTCGTATCCCTTGCCTCCCGCTCGGTTGTCTATGTAGAAGACGTAGGCCTGTCCTTCAGGATTGTGATGCTTGAAGATGCTGAGCTGTTTTGCGCTGATCATGCAGCACACTTTGGAACAGTATTCGTTGCCTTTGGCTCGGTCCCGGGAGCCAACGCACTGGACGAACACCACGCTGTTGGGAACCCGACCGTCGCTGGGCCTGAGAACCTTGCCGCCCGTTGGGCCGGAGGCGTTGCAGAGGCGCTCGAACTGGAGATTGGTGATGACGTCGGGGTATTTGCCGTAACCGTATTCGGGGTATTTCTTGGCGTCAAAGATGTCGACGCCCGTGGCCACCACGATGGCTCCCACTTCAAGCTCCCGAGCTCGCTCCCGCTCATTGAGGTTGATCGCCCCAGGGCCGCACTTTCGGACGCACTCCCCGCATTGACAGCACTGACCGCACCAGAGACATCGCTGCCCCTCTCGCTGTGCCATTTCCTCGGTGAAGCCCAATTCGATGGGATCAAAGGATTTGGCACGGGTTTCCGCGGAGAGCACGGGCATTTCATTGCGGGGAATGGGTTTGGCTCGGAGCCGTTCCGCCTCGTTGATTTGTTTGTCTACCGGCCGTTCCCGAGGCTCGACTTCCCTGAGACCGCCAAACTCGAGGTAATTATGGATTGACATCGCGGCCTGGCGGCCTTGTGCGACAGCCTGAACGAAGGTGGCCGGCCCAAGGGCGGCGTCGCCACCGGCATAAACCCCCGGCCGGGTGGTGGCGAGGGTATCCGGATCGGTGAGAATCCTCCCACCGGGCGCGAGTCCGATGCCCACGTCCCCGAGAAGCTTCTCGGATGCCTGGCCGATGGCCACGAAAACCGTGTCGCAAGTCAACTGCATGAGGTCGTCTTCATCGTACTGAGGGCGAAACGCTCGGTTTTCATCGAATACCGCGGTGCAGCGCTTGAACTCCACACTTGTCACTCTGCCGCCTTCCCCTACGAACTTTTTCGGGCCCCAGGAATTGTGAATCACCACCCCTTCTTCGATCGCCTCATGGATTTCCCGCTCCCACGCGGGCATCTCATGTCGGGCTTCGAGGCAGACGAGCTCCACACTCGAGGCCCGGAGTCGCACCGCAGAGCGTGCCACGTCCATGGCGACATTGCCGCCGCCGATGACCACAACTCGCTTCCCGATAGGGACGTCTTCCTTGAGAGAGAACTTCCGCAGCATTTCAATGCCGCCCATGGTTCCCTCGAGGTCTTCGCCCTCAATTCCCAGTCCACGACTCACGTGCAGACCGGTGGAGAGGAAGGTCGCCTGATACCCTTGGCTCTCGAGGTCATCGAGGGTGACATCCTTTCCGAAGGTCACTCCCGTGCGGAAGGTGACGCCCATCTGTTTAATATTCTCGATTTCCGCATCCATGGTATCGCGGGGCAATCGATAATCAGGGATGCCGACGGTCAACATCCCGCCGAGGACGGGAAGCTTCTCGAAAACCGTGACCTCATAACCTTCGATGGCCAGGTAATACGAAGCGGAAAGGCCTGCAGGACCCCCGCCCACCACAGCCACCTTCTTTTCACGAGGCTCTCTCATGGGTGGATTGGAGTGGAGCCCGTGCTCGCGTTCGTAATCCCCGAGGAAGCGCTTCGTATGGCAGATCGCGGAGGGAGCGTCCACCTGGCCTCGCTTGCACGCGTCTTCGCAGGGTCGCACACAGATCCGGCCGCAAATCGAGGCAAACGGCATCCGCTCCCGGACCAGCGCGAGTGCTTCAGCGAATTTGCCGGCTCCGGTCAGGGTCATGTACCCCTGCACGTTCACGCCGGCCGGGCAGGCCGCCTGACAGGGAGGCATTCCGGCCCGCAGAATGGACATGGTGTTGGGGATGGCCTGCGGGAAGGGGCGATTGATGGGATGCCGGGTCGTCACGCCCAGCTCAAAGGGGCTCGGTATATCGACGGGGCAGACCTGGAGGCAGTCACCGCACCCTGTGCACTTTTCCATACTCACGTATCGGGGCTTCTGGAGGACCCGGGCCTTGAAGTTGCCCACAAAGCCGCTCAATTCAGTGACTTGAGACTTGGTGAGGATTTCGATATTCGGGTGTCGCCCGACCTCGCTCGTCTTGGGGGTCAGAATGCAGCCGGAGCAGTCGAGGGTGGGAAAGGTCTTGTCGAATTGGGCCATCTTACCGCCGATGATCTCTTCCTTTTCCACGAGATAGACCTGGTACCCCGCCTTGGCGATCTTCAGCGCAGAGGTGATCCCCGCAATTCCGCCGCCAACCACGAGCACCTTGGGTATGACCGACTTCCGCGACCCCTTGAGCGGCTCGTGGTACACGACCCTGGAGATTGCTCCCCGGATCAGGTCCTTGGCTTTTCTTGTAGCAGCGTCGGGATCGTCCGACACCCAGGAGCAGTGTTCCCGGATGTTGACCATCTCGAAGAGATACGGATTCATACCGGCTGCGGCTACGCAATTGCGAAAGGTAGGCTCGTGCATCTTCGGCGAACAGGATGCTTCAACCACGCGATCCAGCCCCAGCTCCGCAATGTCGTCCCGAATCATCTTTTGACCGGGCTCGGAGCACATATATTTATAGTGACGCGAGACTGCGACTTCCTCCAGTTCAGAGCCGAGCTCTTCGGCTATCTTGCCGCAATCGACCATTCCACCGATGTTTGTGCCGCAATGGCAGATGTAAACGCCGACCTTTTTCATTATCAAGACTCCGATGCCTGTTATCAGGCACAACGAACGAGAAAAGTGCCTTGCAGGGGCTCGCAATTCGCGCGGCGACCCGCGGCCGCCGATATTGTTATCGTTTTTTCAAGGAACGTACGAGGGAATCACCTTGTCCCTGAAAGTCTCTCCTCTCAGCCGTGTCATTACAGAAATCCTTTTTCCTTCAGCATGGCCAGAGGATCGACAAGGTGATGGTTCAAACCCAAGTCCCGAGGAGAGTTACCGAATGCCAGGCCCAACAACTGAGTGACGTAGACGATGGGCACCCGGTAATCCTTGTGGTCCATCGACCCGATCTCCTGCTGCCGCATGTCCAAATTCGCCTGACAGAGCTGACAGACAACGGCGATAGCATCGGCCCCGCGCCACTTGGCTTCCCGGATCAGTCGGCCGCTGAGCTCCACCACTTTTTCGGTCTTGCTGAGAGAGAGACCCGCGCCGCAGCATTCAACCTTGAAATCCCAGTCAAGGACCTCTGCCCCCGCAGCTCTGAGAATTTCATCGAGTGACGTCGGATTCTCCGGATCGTCGAACTGCGTGACGCTGGGTGGCTTCACCGCGTAGCATCCGTAATAGGGAACCACTTTCAACCCCGCGAGGGGCCTCGTCACCTTCTCGCGTATGGCTTCCAGGCCCACCTTTTGAGTGAGGAACCCCAGCACATTGTGGATCGTCAGGGCTCCGTTCGTCTGAGCCTCGATAATCGTCTCTACCCTCGAGCGGAGCAGCGGATCTTCCGCGATCTCTTCCTGTGCGCTCTTGAGGCGCCGGAAGCAGAACGGACATGGAGCCATGACGTCGGACAGGCCTTGGCGCTCCATGAGAGCGAGATTGTGCGCGGAAAGGGCCGTAGAGAGCAGCCGATTCATTTTCAGCGCAGGAGAAGAACCGCAGCACGACCAGCCGTCGGGCTCTTCAAGGTCGACCTCCAGGCCTCGGCAAACCTGTCTTACCGAAAGATCGTACGGTTTGGCGGTCCCTTCCAGGGAACAACCGGGATAATAGCTGACCCTCATACCTGTCATTCCTCCGTTCTGCGCCGTGCCAGGGAAAAGATGCGGGAAACCTTCGGGTCCTTCGTCCAACCTCTGAGGATGTCGAGCGGCGACATAGCGCCCTTTCGCATTAAGATCAGGGCCTTATCGACATCTTTCAGGGGATTTTTCGTCACCATGTTGTACACCGCGACGGTCCGCACTTCCTTCACGCGACCGTATTTTTCCACCGACTTGAGGAACAAGTCCTCGAAGCGATGGATATCCGGTTCCGAAGGCGCGACGCCGAATTCCTCGGAAATCTCGCACAGAGCGGTGGCGACCCGATACATGTTGATTTCCACAGGGCATCTGGTCATACAGGTTCCGCAGCTCACGCAGTACCACCAGGTGGGATTGGTCAGAGCCTCATCTCTCATGTTGGAGAGGATTTCAGCGATGAGCCGTCGCGGGCCGCTGACCTTTTCCGAGGCGATCGGGCAGCCGCCCGAGCATTTGCCGCACTGGAGGCATTCCAACAGGTTCTGTCCGCTCCTGCGCATTACCTGGTCCAGGAGGTTCTTTTCGGAGGGGGCTCCGGTGAGTCTCAGCATGATCCCTTCCTCATTCGAGCGCTCTGGCTATTTTCAAGGCCACTCGTTGCCGCTTGTCCTGAATGACCCGAGGGGCGGCTCCGAAGCTCAGGGCGCCTGTGGGGCACTTCAGCGCACAGGAGGGCGAAAGTCCTAGATCGACACGATCTCTGCAACCGTCGCATTTGGCAATCTTTCCCATTTCCGGATTCAGGACGGGGACTCCGTACGGACAGGCAACCGCACAGGTCTGACACCCGATGCAGAGGTCGAGGTTGGAAAACACAATTCCATCGTCCCTCTTCTGCATTGCTCCGGTTGGACATTCCGCGACGCAAGCCGGGCGATCGCAGTGAAAACACGTTATGGGCAGGAACGACATGATGAGGTCGTCCCCTTGCTCGTACGGGCCCAATTGCAGCACGTTGACCGTTCTCGCACAGGCAGGCAGGTCGTGCTCCATTTGACAGGCAGCCTGACAGCTCGAACAGCCGATGCAGAGGGATGGGTCCACCATCAGCACGTTCTTCGGTTTCTTTTCGCTGTTTCGGTCGGTCATGAAAGCAGCTCTCTCAGGATGGTGAGAGCCTCCTGGCTCGATTGTCCCTTTTTGCAGACCAGAGCACGCTTCTCGTTGGAACTGCCCTGAAGGTAAACCAACCAGCGAGGCACCATCCGTGTAACCCAGGCGCGCGCCTCGGTGATGCGTCGGGGCTCGTGAACGAGCACGTCGTCCCCTGTTCCGATTCCCAGCGCCCCGGCAGTTTCGGGGTTGATCTGCACCAGACAGCGGTCGTTCCTGAGCCGGCTGTCCACACACACTGCCGCACAAGACACCGGATCAGGAGTCTCGATATGGAGGGGGTACAATTCATCCGGCTCTTCGGGAGCATTTTCCGCTGTGCCCGCGGGAGTTGGGAAGATTGTTCCCGATCCGCTCACGAGAGAGGCGGGGATCGCCGCGGTCGACGGTTGCCCTTGAAACGGCCAGAAAACCATTTCTCCGCAATCCGATGATGTTCGCAGCGCTTCCGGCCTGCATCCCTTCGTGAGCGGGCTCATGCCGAGCAGCCATTCGTAGAACGCTTCGTGGTTCGCGCTCCCGTCGTCGGATTTCCAGGGGAATTGCTCTTCCCATCCCAAGCGCCCCGCAAGTCCCATCCAGAAATCGAGCCCCGAGCTTGCCTGTTCCGGTGGCTCCACGATTTTCCGACCCCAGAGCATTGCCCTGTCGTTGCTGAAGAAGAGGCCGTTCCGTTCGGCCCAGGCCTGGGCTGGAAACACCATGTGAGAAAGGCTCGACGTCTTGTTGGCCCTGAGCCCGAAATAGACCCTCAACCCTGCGGGCCGGTCGTGCGGTGTCCCCGCGAGGGGGAGATCGCCGAGGCAGTCTCCGGAACAGATGATGGCCTTGGGCCCATCGGTCCGGCCCGTTGCGGCGTCGCACAGGAGATCGTGCATGGAAACGATCGCATTGGCCTGCCCGGCTGAGGCGATTGCCGGCTGACCCTCGGCCTGCACATCCGTCGACGAGCTCAGAGGCGGCAGTCCGGAATCGAGCGGATACCAGCCTCCGCCCGGCTTTCCGGTCCACCCCATGGCTGTAGCCATGGTTCGCCAGATGCCGTACGCAGGCAGATGCGCAAGCGGTTTGCCCGTGATCACCTGTACGGGGCCCCGCTTGGAAAGAAGGCGGGCCGTTTCCTTCACTATCATCGAAGGCAGGCCGATTATCTCTGCCGCTGCCTCCAATGACATCCCTTCGAAGGAATTCCGCCAAGCCTCTGCATCACCGAATCGATCCCCGATTCCTTCTACAGCGGGGAGCTCGTCTTCCAGGATTGCCTTCATCAGTGCCATTCCCAGGAGATTGGCGGTGTCGGGTCTGATCCTCAACGCGAAATCCGCTTTGGACATGGTTTTCGTGAACCGGGTGTCCGCAACGACGATGTCCGTGCCGTTCTTTTGCGCCTTGAGAATCCAGCGAAAGGCCACCGGGTGAGTCGCAGCCGGGTCAGCCCCGATAATGAAGAGGCATCGGCTCTGAGTCCAGCTCAAACACGGACTATCCGGCGTATTGCGGACTCCGGTTGAAAGCGAAGATTTGGGATCGTCCAGGGGACTGTAAACATACGGAGTCCCCCAGAGTGCGGCAAAGCGTCGAGCGGCAAAATAGAAGTCCAAACCCGCCGCTGGATGACACTCGATGAGGAGAGACTCCGGCCCCTGTTGATCCCGGATCTTTTTGAGACGATCAGCCAGGAGGTCCAAAGCCTCTTCCCGGCTATCCAGTTCCCTGAAATCATCGAGGAGGGAGGTGCGATCCATCGGTTTTGCGAGCCGTTCCGGATGGTACAAGTCCCGAACGAAACTGGCGCCTCGGGCGCAGAGTCTTCCCTCGCTCACCGGATTCCCCTCGTCGCCCTGGACGTCGATGAGTCGGCCCTCGCTGACGTAGGCGCACAGACCGCATCCGACGGCACACTCCCGACACACCGTCGTGACCATGAGATCGTGATCTCTCCTGGTGCCGTTGAATCGCATCATGGGAGAATAATCAATCATGAGTGTCGTGACCTTCCTTGTTTCCCAAGACCGCCAGAAGCAGTGCCTCGGGAGAAGCAAATACCATGCCACTCATATCCCTCTGGTAGGAACGATGGGACGACGAACCCGCGTCGGAATCGGTTGCCGAATCAACACACTCCCCAAGACCCTCTGAGATCGAGGAGCAAAAAATCC
>Ga0172371_10002854_pt1 | contig 27153 bp, 30 predicted proteins | sample Lak12m_FD_114543 | JGI IMG/M metagenome (GOLD analysis project Ga0172371, IMG submission 114543) | Freshwater microbial communities from Kabuno Bay, South-Kivu, Congo - kab_022012_12m | ecosystem: Environmental > Aquatic > Freshwater > Lake | place: Democratic Republic of the Congo: South-Kivu... | reverse complement strand
TTCAGGGTTTTGAAAAGTTCGGGGTCAAGGTTACGGAAGATGCTGATGGATATCATTTCAAAACAGATAAATTGCGTGGCATGAAGTTTGTTTTTCCAATAGTTTCAGTTACGGTGACTGAAGTTCTAATGATGGCAGCTACATTGGCGGAAGGTAAAACAATTTTGAAAAATGCTGCCTGCGAACCAGAAATTCCTGCCTTGGCTAATTATCTTAATCGTTGTGGTGCAAAAATTACAGGAGCCGGTACTAATACAATTGAAATTGAGGGTGTTGAATCATTGTCTGGCGGGGAAGATAAAATTATGCCCGATAGAGTGGAGGCTGGGAGTTTTGCAATTTTAGGTGCCCTATGTGGCAACCCAATCAAAGTAACACACTGCAATCCAGAGCACTTGGAAGCACTTTGGACTATGTTCGATCGTTTGGGAGTTGACTATGAGTTGGGAGAAGATTGGGTGGAAGTTCGCAAAACAAAAGATATTAAGGCTGTTGATGTGGTAACGCATGAATACCCTGGTTTTATAACAGATTTACAACAACCGTTTACAGTATTATTAACACAGGCGCAGGGGATGTGCTTGGTACACGAAACTATTTTTGAGGGACGTCTGTTTTATACGGACAAGTTGAAGCAGATGGGGGCGCAAATCATTATGTGTGATCCCCACCGCGTCATCGTTAATGGACCAAGTAAACTTTATGGTCGCAAGTTAGAAAGCCCAGACCTCCGTGCTGGTTTTGCTTTGGTCTTAGCCGGGTTGGTGGCTGAGGGTACAACAATAATTGAAAACATTTATCAAATAGATCGCGGTTATGAACATATTGAAGAGCGGTTACAAAAATTAGGCGCACATATAAAACGTGAAGAATAATATGGAAAATACAAATACGAATGGAACAAAAAAAATAAAATTACGAATTATTCTCGGTTTTTTGGTGGTGTTGCTTTTAGCTATATTTTTTGCTGGTGGTTTTACTTTGGGCAAAATAATGGATGGGAAAATTTCCTTCAAGGGAGACATTGATTTATATAAGCCAACCAAATTATCAAACCTTTTTGGAAGTAAATTATTAGAACAGGTTTGGACTATTATAAAAACAGATTTTGTTAATAAGGATAAAATCGATGAAAAGAAGCTTTTTTATGGGGCTTTAACTGGCTTTGTCGCTGGCTTAGAAGATCAGCATACTACCTTTCTAGATCCAGAAACCACTGCGGAGTTTGAAGATTCTATTTCTGGAGCTTTTGAAGGAATCGGAGCGGAAATTGCGCTTAAAGAAGGACTTTTAACCGTCGTTTCTCCAATCCAAGGCTCTCCAGCGGAGCGTGCTGGCGTTCAACCTGGTGACATTATTATAAAAGTTGATGGGAAAGATATAGTCGGTTTAAGTGTTGAAAAAGCCGCCAGATTAATACGCGGTCCAAAGGGGACAGAAGTTACTATAACAATTGTGCGCGGTGAGGATGATCCCCAGGATTTAAAAATCGTCCGAGATATTATTACAACCAAGAGTGTTGAATGGCAATTCCGTGATGATGGAATTGCGCATTTGAAGTTAAAAGCATTTAATGATGATACGGTTGAGCTAATGCAAAAATTTGCCAAAGAGGTTAAGGCCAAATCTCCCAAAGGGATTGTCTTAGATTTACGTAACGACCCAGGTGGTTTGTTGGACGCAGCTTTATCTGTTTGTTCTTTGTGGATTGAAGATCAGGTCGTCCTAGTTGAAAAATTTGGTGATGGTAAGGAAACAAAATATCAAGCCGAAAAGAACGCTCCTTTTAAAAAGATACCGACTGTCGTTTTAATTAACCAAGGGAGTGCTTCCGGTTCTGAAATTGTAGCAGGCGCGTTGCAAGACCACGGTATTGCTAAATTGGTTGGTAAAAAGAGTTATGGCAAGGGGTCTGTTCAGGAGTTAAAAATGTTGCCAGATGGATCTTCATTAAAGATTACAGTGGCGAAGTGGTATACGCCTAAAATGCGAACTATCGATCAATTGGGCATCCAACCTGATGTTGAGGTCGATTTAAAGAAAGCTGATGTAGAAGCGAAAAAAGATCCTCAGCTTGAGGTCGCGTTGCAAGAGTTGAATAAAAAATAAACTAGAATTTATGCAAGTAGTTTTTACACAGAATGTTGCTAATATTGCCAAAAGAGGGGAAGCAAAAGATGTTAAGGAGGGATATGCAGTAAATTACTTGTTTCCTCAGGGTTTAGCTGTGCGTTTTAGTGAATTCAATAAGGCAAAGTACACGCAGCCTACGGTTAAAGAAAAAGCCCGAGGCCAAAAGAAGTTTGCTGAACCTAATAAAGTTGCCCATCAGATTCGCTCTATTAATTTGAATTTTAGTGAAAAAGCTGATGATAAAGGGACTTTCTTTGCTGGTGTCACTAAAGACAAAATTTCGGCCGAGCTTCAAAAACACAACATACATATCAAAGCCAAGAATATCCTTTTAGATGAACCTATTAAACACGCTGGTGACTTTAAAGTCTCGGTTGAAGTGGCTCCGGGCATGGTTTCTGTTTTAACTGTTAAAACAAAAAACACATAATAAAGTAATCACAGACTAGTAATGGGGCAAGTCAACCATTACTAATTGCTGGTTACTGGTTACTAGATTTATGCCAAAATACATTTTTGTAGTTGGTGGGGTCATGTCATCCGTAGGTAAGGGGGTGGCTGCAGCCTCAATTTCTAAGATTATCCAATCGCGTGGTTACCGTGTCGCCAATATTAAATGCGATATGTACGTTAATATTGATGCCGGGACTATTCGCCCAGCAGAACATGGGGAAGTCTTTGTGGGAGAAGATGGAGTAGAGGCCGATCAAGATTTAGGTAATTATGAACGTTTTACAGATCAGACTTGTACACGTGACAATTACATTACCACTGGGCAGGTTTATCAAGAGGTCATTAAACGTGAGCGTAACCTTGAATTTGAGGGAGAAGACGTGGAAGTGGTTCCAGATATTCCTAATGAAATTATACGTCGCATAGAGGTTTGTCAAAAGAAGAGTAAGGCTGATGTCATGGTGGTTGAATTTGGGGGCACGGTTGGTGAATATCAGGTGCTCTTGTTCTTAGAAGCTGCTCGCATGATGAAAATTAAATATCCACAGGATGTGTTGTTCGTTATGGTTAGTTACCTACCAACGCCGCGTTTGCTTGGTGAGCAGAAATCAAAGCCGACTCAGTACGCTATTCGTACATTAAATTCCGCAGGAATTAATCCAGACTTTATTTTCTGTCGTGCGGACGATGCTGTTTCAGAAAATATCAAAAGAACAATTAGTACAGTTTGCAGTTTGCCTCAAGATCGCATTATTTCTGCGCCCAATGTGGAATCAATTTATGATGTTCCAGTAAATTTTGAAAGAGAGGGTTTAGGAAAAACATTATTGAATGCCTTGCATCTTAAAGAGAAAAAACAAAACATGCCGGCCTTTATTGCTTTGGCCAAAAAGGTTCATGGAATTAAAAAAGAAGTTAAGATTGGTGTTATTGGTAAGTATTTCAATTTTAAATCTTGCAAGGACACATACATTTCAGTTTTAGAAGCTATTAACCATGCTGCTTGGATTAACAATGTTAAGGCCGACATTATTTGGTTAGATTCTGAGGTTTACGAGACAACCCCGGCTAAGTTGAAGGAGCTTTCTGGTTTGGATGGGGTAGTTGTCCCTGGTGGGTATGGGACACGTGGGGTAGAAGGAATTATTAGCGCTATTAAATATATCCGTGAAAAAAGCATACCATTTTTAGGTCTTTGCTATGGTTTGCAATTAGCAACGATTGAATTTGCTCGACACGTATGTGGTATCAAAGGAGCAACATCAACCGAACTTGATCCTAAGGCCGAGGACCAAGTCATCCATGCGATGCAGGATCAGATTGAGAAGATTCAAAAGAAAAATTATGGAGCAACTAACCGATTAGGGGCTTATCCCTGTGTGTTAAAAAAGAATTCAAAGAGCTACTTATTGTATCAAACAGCCAAGATTTCCGAGCGACACCGTCATCGTTATGAAGTTAATAATGCTTATCGCGCACAGTTAGAAAATAAAGGAATGCTTTTAGCTGGGACCTCCCCAGATAACTTGCTAGTTGAAATTATCGAGTTGCCTAAGCACCCATTCTTTATTGGAACTCAATTTCATCCCGAGTTTAAGTCGCGACCACTGACCGGGCACCCGTTATTTAATGGTTTTATCAAAGCAAGTTTAAAGAAAAGAAAATAATCAAAAAGAGCTCCTTAGTCAGGAGCTCTTTTTTAGTATTGAAGATTGGCTTTTATTTGGGATGTTGTATCCTCTTTGTGACACAGAATTTTGCAGATATTACTTACACCTTTCGTCGAGGCTTCTAGAAAACCTTGGACAGCTGCTTCGGCAAACCAACCAGTTTTAAGCCAGTCAAAAAGCCATTGGTGGGTATAGCGTGGATCTTCCATAGATGTCCCAGCACCGATTGCCTTGAGCCAGCTTTTATTGAATAGTTCTTGGGAACCTATAGGATCAGCGATAATTACAGGAAGACCAAGCGCAGCGTAAAAGCTAAGTTCACTTGGTTTGGTCCAGAGAATATCTGTTCGTTTTAAGACTTTGTTGAATTGATTAAAATATTCTGGCTTTGTTTTGGCGTAGAGAATATGAACTTTGTTTTGTTTTAATTCTTTACTTAAACCAAGAGCTGTAATTTCTTTCTTAAAAAATTCATATACTTGTTGGTGAATTCCGGCCACCAGTATCATTTGTATGCCGTTATGACGCAATTCATCTTTAAGACTTTTAACAATTTCGATGCCCAATTCACGCTGGGCACCAGCACCTCCAACGGCAAAGGTTAGCGTTAAGGGATGTTTTTTATGTGGAGGGTAGTTTTGAGTTCCAAGGTGTTCTCGCAAAGAATCATGGAACCTTTTTAAGTATGTTTTTCTAGGATCAAGATTAAACAAACGTTCACCCAAGAAGCATCGAGCATAAATTTCTTTTTCTCCACCAACCAGTTCGTCTGGAAGAGGGAAGCCTGTAACAAAAATATTGTCTGGTTTAACTCCATACATTTGGAGCCGTTGTTCAACTCGATGATTGGGAGCAAAGTATTTAATTTTGCTTTTATGCGGATCTAGTGGCGCCCAAGCGCGGCTGACGTCTGTATCGGTACATAAGCAATAGATTTCACCGGGATAGTCGAAAATTTCTGCCATAAAGGCAGGGATGAAAAAAGTTGAAACAATAGGTAGCGGTTTCTTGGCTAGTTTATCAATCAAGTGTTTACCCCATTTTTTTCTTTTAATCAGCGAGTAAGTCGAAGCTAGTTGTAGTGATGGTTTAGATAAATCACGTTTGGGATAGAATGATTCTATTTTTTGGAAATGGTCAAAGATATCCCAGGCGACTTCTCCGACAAAGGGCACATTTTTAAAACGAGAAAAGAATTCATACATTTGTCGGCTTTGTTGCCAGATAGCTTTATCGGTTTTGGGAATGCCAGCATAAGTATTAGCGTTGATGATGTTTTTATTGATACTTAAATCACGCAGTGAGAAGGCGGCACGTTGATGTCCATAGCCCATATCAACAGCAATAACATATGCTTTTTGTTGTTTTTGTTTCATATACCAATATTTTATCATAGGTGAGAGATAAAAAAAACCGGTCCTCCCCGCGGGGAAGGACCGTGTTGGACAGGTTGTCCGGACAGGGCTAGCCCTGGGCGCCCAGGAGCAGGCGGGCGAGCCAGGGGAAGCGACGCGCCAGACTGGTCTGAGTCTTGGCGCTCAAGGCCATCATGGCGTCGTTGGTGCGGCGCATGCGTTCGGCCATCGCGATGTTGATGTTCCAGAGGATCTGGATGGCGAGGGCCGGGTGACCGCTCTGGATGACGGCCATCTGTTCGCGCGAGAGGTGCGCGATGCGCGTGCCGTCCTCGACCGCCAGGATCCGCGCCGAGCGGGGCTTGCCGTCGACGAAGGCCAGCTCGCCGAGGAAGTCCCCGGGGCTGAAGGTGGCCTCGAACGTGCCCAGCTTGATCATGACCGAGCCGGAGAGGACGATGAGCAGCGCCGTGCCGGAGTCGCCCTTGAGCGTGACGACCTCGCCGGCCTGGTACTGCTGGGTCGTGGTGAACCGACGGATGAAATCGTCGTGCTGGAGTTCGTCCAGCCCCTCGAGAAGCCTGATCCGCAGCATGGGAGCCTCCTGGGTTACGAGGTACACTAGCCTCAAAGTAACCTCATTTTACCATATCGCTTGGGGATGTTAAGGCTTGCCAAGAGGGGTGTTGATAAGTCTATTTTTAAAATAATTTTTAATGTTTTATTATAATTCATGAAAGCTCCATTCGGTCCATATAAAGGGATAAGTTATCGCATCCCTTCTCCGGATTGAGCTTTCTTTTTATTTGTTTTATTATGTCTTTGTATGCAAATCCCAAAAAGAAGATCAGAAAATCGTCGACTTGTTCCAGTCGATACTTTTATTACGCAGGAGAAATTTGATGAACTAAAAGCCAAGTTGGATAAAATGAAAAAAATAACCCATCCGAAATTAGCTGAAGAAGTAAAAAGGCTGGCGCAGTTTGGAGATTTTTCCGAGAATGCTGAATATCAAATTGCAAAAGGAAAACTGAGAGGGCTAAATCAACGAATTTTGGAGATTGAATATCAAATCAGTCATGCCCAAGTTATTAAACCCAGTTCTAATACCAAGCGGGTCAGTGTAGGACATTTTGTAACAGTGGAATTTCAAGGACAAAGGAAAACATATCAAATATTGGGGTCAACTGAATCTAGCCCAGGAACCGGGGTGATTTCGAGAAATTCTCCGCTGGGTGAAGCTCTGCTTGGTGCTAAGGTAGGCGAGGAGGTTTTGGTAAAACTAAAAGATAGGGATAATAAATATCGTGTTGTTTCGATAGATACACGAGCCTCTGGATAACGGAGGTTCGTTTAATTTTAGATGTTATTTGCTCCTTGGATATTGGATAGAAATATGTTAAAATATGTAAAATTAGATAAATGTGGTTGATATACTTAAAAAAATAAAAAAGTATTGGGAACTAATTTGGTTCCTGGCGAAGATGGACGTTAAACTTCGTTTTCAGGGGTCTATTTTGGGCTATCTATGGTCAGTACTCAGTCCATTATTGCTTTTTGGCGTTCTATACTTTGTCTTTTCTAATTTCTTTAAATTAAATCAGCAACATTACTCGATTCAGTTGATAGTTGCCATCATGATGTTTGGCTTTTTCAGCGAAGGGACTTCTGCTGGGATGATGTCTATATTTGCCCGTTCCAATTTAATCACCAAGATTAATATTCCCAGATGGACACTGATTATTTCTTCTACCTTGAACAGCGCGATTATTTATTTATTTAATGTCATTGTTATTGTTGTTTTTTTTGTAATCAATAAATTTTTACCTAGTTGGCAATCAATTTTGATTTTTTTGTTGTTTTCTTTACTGTTGTATGTTTTTATCTTGGCGTTTTCTTTTTTTGCCGCACCTTTATTTGTCCGTTTTCGCGATCTGTCAATGATTTGGGTGGTCCTTATACAAATTCTTTTTTACGCCACGCCAGTAGTCTATCCTTTGAGTTTGGTGCCTGTTTCGACCCAAAAAATATTATTGTTTACCCCACTAGCTTTTATGATTCACTTTACTAAAACAGCGCTGGTGGATAAGCATTATCCTGAGTCAGGGCAGCTTTGTGGGTTCGTGGCCGCAGCCCTGATTGTGTTATGTTTGAGCTTTTTGGTTTATCGTCGGTTAAATAAAAGGTTAATAGAATTACTATAATATGGATTTTGTTCTGGAAGTAGAGAATCTTTCTAAGTGTTTCGAAATCCCGCATTTGAGAATTAATACTTTGCGGAGTGCATTTGTTAACATTTTTCGTAAAAGGACATTTGAACGTTTTAAAGCCTTGAATGATGTCAGTTTTGATGTTAGAAAAGGTGAATTTTTTAGTATTATTGGAAAAAATGGTTCAGGAAAATCAACTTTACTTAAGATAATTGCTGGTATTTACACTCCAGACAAGGGGAGCGTTCGGGTCCATAGCTCATTGTCCCCGATGTTAGAACTTGGCATTGGCTTTAATCCTGAACTTTCCGGGCGGGATAATATCTTTATGAATGGGATGATATTGGGTTTGTCTAAGAAGCAAATTTATGCTAAGTTTAACGAGATAGTAGCCTTTGCAGGCCTTGAGCGATTTATTGATCAAAAGCTAAAGAATTATTCCAGTGGCATGACTGCTCGCTTGGCTTTCTCAGTCATGATTCATAGCGGCAAGGAGTTTCTCTTAGTTGATGAAGTTTTGGCTGTAGGGGATTTGGAATTCCAAGCTAAATGCATGGACTATTTTGAAAAAGCTATTAAGGAAGGGAAGACAATTGTTTTTGTTTCGCATGGGCTAGAAATTGTGAAAAAATATTCGAGTCGAGTGATGCTTTTGCATAAAGGCGAAGTATTGGATATCGGCACACCGGATAAAGTTATAGATACCTATTTTAAAAAATGTAATTAGTGCGATTACTGGATGGGGAGGGCTAGTAATCAAATGCTATGCAATGGGAGTATTTTCATCCAGTTTTTGAAGTCGGACCAGAAGATGTCAGCTCGCCCTGGAGTGGGCATCGATTTTTTGCATACGATTTAGTTAGAAATTTAAAACCACGTCGAGTTGTGGAATTGGGGACCTATTTAGGCACCTCTTTTTTTAGTTTTGCTCAGGCCGCAAAAGATGGGAATTTAGCGACAGAAGTTAATGCTGTCGATAATTGGTTAGGAGATATTCATGGTGGATTCTATGATGAAAGTGTCTTCCAACAAGTGCAGCAAGAAAAGGACAAGAACTTCTCAAACATTAAAATTCATCTTCTCCGCAAAAGTTTTGATGATGCTGTCTCTGACTTCGAAAATAAATCGATTGATTTGCTTCACATTGATGGATTACACACTTATGATGCAGTTAAATATGACTTTGAAACTTGGTTTAGCAAGGTGAGCGACGATGGCATAATTCTTTTCCATGATATTAACGAGAAGGGGAATGAATTTGGAGTCTATAAGTTTTGGTCAGAACTTACTCGACAATACGTCACCTTTGAGTTTTATCATGGGCATGGGTTGGGTGTGCTATTTAAAAGTGGTAATAATACTTTAATCCCATTATTTAGAAATTTATTCACAACTTGGCAGCAGTATTATTACAACCTTTATGCCATGGCGAGATTGGGTGATAGGTTGAGGGCTACGAGTGGTTTGCAGGATCAAAATGTGTTGTTAAATAATCAGCTAATTAAAATTTCCGAAGAGCGGGCTGAGTTATTAAAATCGTTTGAAGAGAAGACAGTCGAGAGTGCTTTATTGAAAATGGAATATGAAAAAAAGATGGATGAAATTATTAAGAAGCAAGAGGTACAAAATGCTTTTATAAAAGAGGAAAAAGAAAAACACGCGACGGAGATGAATATCTTAAGACGTGACTTGGATAGCGAGCGAAATAAATTTGCAGATGAGATGAGAATGAAAGAGGTGTCTTTGAACGAATCGCAAGTATTAGCCGGAGAACGTGCAAGGCAAATCGAACAATTTAAAAATGAGAATGTCGTTATTAGGAACGAGTTGAATTTTGTTAAATCATCAAAATTTTGGTCACTCAGAAGATATTATTTAAAACTACAATTTCTGGTCCCAACACCTGGAGAATTCCTTAAAAAATATTTGTGGATAATAAAAAATGAAATTCTAAAGGATGCGGGGCGGAGGGGTAAATTCTGTTGGAGCTATTTTCTCGATAAGGGTTTTTTATCATTTACGATGATGTTTTGGCGTAAATTAATAGAAAAAACAAAAATAGAAAGAAAAAGTTTGAAGGTTTACTACATTTTGCATGCGCTTGATCCAAATTTAGTTACGGGGACAGAGAGGTTTACGCTTAATCAAGCTAAAGCACAAAAGAAAAATTGTTCTGTCAAAATAGTTGCTTATGGCGTAATGGGAAATGAATTTTTTGATCATGAAGATGGAGACTTTTTTATCAAGCAACATGTTTGCGAAGGAGTGGAGGTGCTTTCTATAAGACAGAAAGATCGAGTGATATACAAGGACCCCATGATTGAAATAGCTGATACTTATGACTTTGCCTTAAAGTTCTTGAAAGCAGAGAAGCCTGATTTGTTACATATAACACATACCATCAGGATGTCCGGATTCGTAAAAGCGGCGTTGGATTTGGGCATACCATATATATTAACCTTGACCGATTATTATTTACTTTGCCCACATATTAATTTGTTAACAGAGAAAGGTGCCCTTTGCTTGGGCGCCAATGGAGGAGAGGAGTGTCGTGTCTCTTGCGCGAGTCTAGAGCATGAAAGAATATCGGATCGTTTTGTTAATGCTGCTGCAATTTTAGGCGGGGCCCAAAAAATATGTTCGCCGTCACACTTTTTAGCCGGAATGTTTAAGAAAAAACACCCTGATTTGGAATTCAATGTTTTGCCTCATGGGCTTAATTTCTCTTTTTTGGGAACGAACGAGAAACATTATAATCGAAACAGTCGAATACGTTTTGTATATTTAGGGGTATTGGTTCCATATAAAGGAGTACACATATTGATAAATGCCTTTAAGGACTTGAAAAATTCTGAGGCCGAGCTTTTCTTGTATGGTCAGGCTGAACCACGATATCTGGAGGAGCTCAAGGGGGTAGCGCAAGACAACCCACGCATTCACTTTATGGGTCGGTATAATCAAAGCGATCTTAAGGATATTTTGCAAGAGAATGATGTAATGATTTTTCCGACTATTTGTTATGACAATTACCCCCAAGCGCTTTGTGAAGCCCTTGCATCTAGAGTCCCTGTAATTTGTTCTGATTTCGGTGGCGCTGCCGAGCGCGTCGAGCCTGGGGTTACGGGCTTTCATTTTAAAACAGGTGATTCAGTCTCCTTAATGAATGTTATGAAAGAAATTATAGAAAGCCCGCAAAAGTTGAATGGGCTAAAGCAGAATTTGGATCGCCTAAAAATTCCGACCATTGAAGAAGAAGCTCAACAGTATTTTTCGATTTATAACGCGGTTTTGAAAAATGGTATTTCCAAAACGTGGTTGATAAATTCAGAGGGGGCAGCAGAAAGGGGAACCCGTGGCGCAGAAAGGATAACAACGGATTTTAAAACTTTGCCTTTTCGAATTTTTACCCCCCCAGCAACGCTTTATTTAGCAAGAAATTTACGTTCAGTTTTAAATAGATTCGGTCTTAACGCGGAAATTGTTTCCGAGGTTGATGACCTTTGTGACAATTATTTGTATATCATGATCTGCCCTTGGACAGCCAACAAGATACCAAAACATTATGTGGCTTATCAGATGGAACAGACTATAAGTGACAGGTGGTTTACCGAGGCGTATTTTACGATATTAAAAAACGCTCTCTGCGTTTTTGACTATTCAATAAAGAATATTGAGTTCTTACTGAGCAAGGGGTTTTCGTACAAAGATTTGTTTTATATGCCGGTCGGTTATCTTGCAGAAAATTCAGCCAAGCGGAACAACTCTGACTATGCATATGATGTGCTTTTTTATGGTGATCCCAAGTCACCGAGACGACAGAAAATGTTAGAAAAGTTGCAGGAAAAATTTAAGGTTAAGGTCGTTTGTGGGTTATACGGCGAGGAATTGTATCGCGAACTACCAAGAGCACGTATTGTTGTGAATATCCATTATTATGAAAATGCCCTTTTAGAGACAACCAGGCTTTATGAATGTTTAGCTCAGGGGGCGATTGTGGTTTCCGAGCGCGGCAGCGATCAGGAATATTATGCAGAGTTAGAAAATTATATTGATTTTGTTGATTGTGATGATGTCGAGGCATTGATTAAGCAGGTTCAATTTTGGAAAGAACATGATATCGAGATCTCCCAGCGAGTCGAGAGCTATAAAAACCTGCTGCAGAAAGATTCGGTCATATTTTTCTTGGGGCGGTTTTTGTTGAGTTACGGATTTATCGATTTTGATCGTTTTTATGCAGAAACAAATAGACTTTTTGATTTAAAAAATAAATTTTGTTTTGTTGGTTTGCCAGAAGCATACCCGAGGTATCAGTATTTACTGAAAGAGTTGTTACCGCAGATGACGTCATATCAACCAGAATTCTTGCCTGGAATTAGAAATTCCAATCCTGTGGTTGGCGGAGCATTAAGCTATAAATATTTATTCAGAATGGCGCGTCAAAAAGATTTGAGTTATTTAGCAATTTTAGAAGATGATGTCGGCCTGTTGCCAGGTTTCGATCAGGTTATAAACGCGGTGTTAAATTTTATTAAGTGTCCAGAGAATTGTGATAAGTGGGATGTTATTAGCTTTTTTATGGCAGAGTTTAATGATGACTATGAAGTTAGGGATGTTTTTATGTATCAAGGTGTCAGGTTTGTTGAGGTAAGCAGAATGATTAGTACTGTCTTTAATATTTACAATAAAACAATGTTTGATAAGCTTAAAGACTGGAGGGGGGCAGAAAATTCTACGGAAAATATTCTAGATCGATATTTGCAAAAGCGTGCGAGCAAAATTTTATTGGTTTTTCCTTATGTAGTGGAACATTTGGATCGATTCAATTCCACCACCTGGGCCTTTAACGGTTTGGATTTTATTCCAAACACGAATTATCGAGCTGTGATTGACAGTGCAAAAAACAATATTGCCGCTCAGTTATGGACTCTTGGTCAGAAAAAACAAGATCAACACTATGAGCAATAATTATAAAGAAAGAATACGTAAACAGAAATTGGAGAATTTATCTCTGAGGCAAGAGAATGAACGTTTAAGGCAGGTTCTTTTTACTTTGCAATCTCAAAAAGCATCGGATTTACCTAGAAAGTTGGTGTTTTGGGAAAAAACTCCGACCATAGTGCGTAAATTTGTTTATTTGGTAAAACGTGTTTATTGGCATTTACGAGTAGAAGGGATTGATGTCACTTTAAAACGTATCTATCACTATTTCCTTTTTGGCCGTGGAGTTTTAAATGCTCCCAAGAAGAAGCAATTAGTTAGGCAGGATAACGTAGTTGATATTATAATCCCGGTTTATAATGGCATTGACTTTTTACGACCATGTTTAAATTCTGTTTTTCAATGTACAGACAAATGCCATAGAATTATCGTCGTTGATGATGCTAGCCCTGATATAAAGACTAACGAATATCTTGAAGAATTGGCCCAACAAAAGGAGATCGTTTTACTGAAAAATGAGAAGAATCTTGGTTTTGTTGGTAGCGTCAACAGGGGGATGAGATATAGCACCAGAGACGTTATCTTGCTCAACAGCGACACGGAAGTTTCGCCTGGTTGGGTTGATAAGATGTTGGCTTGTGCTTTGAGTTGTCCGGGGGTGGCCACAGTAACACCACTTACCAATAATGGAACCATTTGTTCAGTGCCTAATTGGTTAGAGGATAATAGCTTACCGCCAGGTCTGAGTGTAAAAGAGATGGCGGATTTGGTCGAAAAAGTGTCTGAACATTTGTATCCCGAGTTGCCAACTGGAGTGGGTTTTTGTATGTATGTTTCTCGGGATGCTTTAAATAAAATAGGTTATTTTGATGAAGCCCATTTTGGTAAGGGCTATGGAGAGGAGAACGATTTTTGTTGGCGTGCTAAAAAGGCTGGTTTTGTTAATCTGTTGGATGACGCTACCTTTATTTTTCATAAGGGAAGCATGTCTTTTGGTAATACCCCAGAAAAACAAGCACGCGTGGATAGGGCGATGACTGTTTTAAGTGATTTGCATCCTGATTATCAACCTGCAGTCGCAGAATTCGTATCGAAAAATAGTTTAAGCGTGGTAGTCGCAAATATTAAGCAGGCAATTATTAAAAGACAGCAAAAGAAAAATTTGTTGTATGTTATACACTCGGAAATAGAAACGCGTGTTGGTGGAACTGAGTGCCATACTTTTGATCTAATCAGCGAACTAGAAAAAGACTATAATGTTTGGCTTCTTATCCGTCGGTATAATGAATTGGTGTTGAGATCGTATCCAGCTAAAGAAGAGTTATTGAAAATTAGTATAAACGATGATCTGGGCGACATGTTCTCCCACCCAACGATTAATCAATGCTTTGCAGACATATTACAGAAACAGCAGATTCAGTTGGTGCATTTTCAGCATCTCTGGAATCTTCCACTTTCATTAGTAAAACAAGCTAAAGAATTTGGGGCAAAAGTTGTTTATAGTAATCACGACGGTTTTTTTTATTGCCCCTGTCCGTCACTTACTGATAAACACAATCATTTTTGCAATTTCGAGAAAGATATAAATAAATGCAATGATTGCTTGGCTGATCCGCGGGAAGATGTTTTTTTTCAGAAAAAGATGTATCCGGGTTATAGAAACGTGCACAGCAATTATTTCAAAAACCTTTTTACAAGTTATGTCGATGTCATTATTTCTCCGTCGGAGTTCCTAACGAAAGCGGTTACCAACTTTTGTCACGATATTAATGCGCAAAATATTGTTACAATTCCACATGGCATTGCTGGCGCTGTGTCTAAGAAGCAACACCGTTGGTCCTCGAAGATGAATGTCGCCTTTTTGGGGGTCTTTACTAGGAGAAAGGGGAGCGAGCTTTTTGCTCGTTTAGTTGAAGAGAATAAAAAATTAGTCAATTGGTTTGTCGTTGGTGTTGTAGGTGACACTAAATCGTATCTGCGCATCGCAGAAAATGTGAAGCAAATAACTTACGCACGAGACGAATTAGATAAAGTTTTAGTTGAAAATAATATAAACTTGGTTTTGCTTCCCTCAATTTTCCCGGAAACATATTGTTATACCTTGTCAGAGTCGATGAGAAACAATATCCCGGTAATTGCGACTGATTTGGGCGCCTTACCGGAACGTATTACTGAATCAAATGCGGGTTTTACTTTCCCAGTTGACGATTATATAGAGGGCTGTGTGGATTTAATACGTAAGTGGACACCAAGCGGAAGTTTTGCTGAATTAAAAATCAAGCCTAAGTTATCGACTATTAAGGAAATGGTGGATCAGTATCGTAAATTGTACAATTCATTAATATAAAAAACGGCTAGCAAAACTAGTCGTTTTAATGCAGGTCATTTTTTATGCCAATAGCGTTTTTGAGGGGTATTTGATACAATGAAAATATAATACAAATAACTATATCATTATGGAAAACCCTATTAAAGCAACGCCTAAAGACGTTTTTTTGTATCTTTTTAACATTGTAACTTTTTACTTAATCGTAGTTGGCTTTATCATGCTTTGTGTTCAGTACGTTAATGCTTTATTCCCAGATACTTTGGATTATTATTTTACGGGAATAGCCGGAACAGTACGAACAGCTAGCTCCATCCTGTGCATTGCGGTTCCAGCTTATATAATTTCAGCTTGGTTATTAGGGAAGGACTTAATTAAAATTCCAACTAAGCGTGATTTATGGGTCCGAAGATGGCTGACGTACTTTACTTTGTTTGTTTCGGCTATAACGATAATAATTGATTTGATGATTTTTGTGTATAATTTCCTAAATGGCGAAATATCAATTCGTTTCTTCTTGAAGATTTTCGTGGTGTTGTTGGTCGCGTGCGCTGTTTTTGGCTATTATCTCTGGGATTTAAAACGGGCGGTGGTTAAAACAAAAGTAAATAGAATATTCGCCATCGCCTTGGCGGTTTTAGTGTTTGGAAGTATCATCGGAGGGTTTTTCATTGTGGGTACACCAATAGAGCAACGTCAGCGCCGCATGGATGAACAGCGTATAGCCGACTTACAAAATATCCAGATGCAAATTATTGATTATTGGACGCGCAAAAGTAGTTTGCCAAAAGCGCTTGTGGATCTCCAGGATAATATTTCTGGTTTTTCTGTGCCGCAGGATCCGGATTTAAAGAAAGACTATGAATATCGATCTGTAGAAAAATTAAAGTTTGAGCTTTGTGCAGAGTTTGCTCGGTCTAATTTAAACGATCCGGTTAATGGAAGAAATACTATGGGGGCCTACCCTGTTGGTCCAGCTCAGCAGAGTTGGGGGCATGAAACCGGACGGGTTTGTTTTATAAGAACCATTGACCCGGAGTTATATAAGCCACTACCAGCTACACCTGAAGCATCAAAACAAATAAAATAGTATAAAAGAAAAACACTCATGACATCATGAGTGTTTTTCTTTGGCTCGGGGACCCCGCACCGTAAAGGTGCGGGGCAGGTAGGGATTCTCGCCCAAATGTATTGGGGTTTGCATTGTGATCTTCCGTCATAATAAAAAATCTCCACATAACTGTGAAGATTTTTTATTGGCTCGGGGATAGGGATTCCTGTAAACTAAAATTATCTTCCGCTAATTTTGTTTACAGCCCGGCCCTCGCGGCGCTCCTCACATATACTCGTCGCGCATCGCTCCGGGCTTCGAATCCCTAGCGCGGCACAAGCAGTTGTGTCGCTTCCCCTCGCACAAAGTAAAAACTCCCATGATAGCATGAGAGTTTTTACTTGGCTCCTCGTTAGGGATGCGTTTAGAAAAATTAAATGTGAAAAATTGATTTTTTCCCTTGACAAAAGATGTTGTTTTGATAAAATAAAATTATTATTTTCTTAATATAAGTTGCCCTTATATTTAGAAAAGGCAAGCTTTACCAGAAAGAACCTCTAGGTTGGTGTCTCGCAATCAGATCATGTGGTATGATTGGCGGGGCAATCGCTAATCTTCTAACTTTTTATAGAATATTAAGCGGGACGCTTGCCTAGGGGTTTTTATGTTTGTTTCTTGGGATGAGAGGGAAGCCATATTTGCTTTTCCCAGGAAACTAAAGAACACCTAGTTCTCTGGCTAAGTTTAATAGGTGTATAATGATTACTGAAATGTCAGAGAAAATTTTTTCTAAGTATATAACGCTTAAAAATGGGCGAATACTTAGAGCAGACGAAGTTGGACTGTCGGTATTTTGTTTTGATTCTGACCCAGATTACTGGGCACGGAAGAAAACAAAAGAAGCCGATAAACTCGACTTCTAGTATTAAACTTACAGAAACGCTTCAATAATCGGGGGCGTTTCTGTATTTATTATAGCAAATTTTCACGAACCTTTCGAATAAAGATATACACACTTTCAAAAAAAGATAGTATCAACTTTATCATAAAACGTCAAACTTGATTGATTTTTTGTCTAAATTTGCTAAAATTGATTTAAGAAGATGGAAAATGAAATATGAAGGAAAAATTAATCAAATTAATTTCTGAGGGGCGGTCTTTAATAGATTTGTTGGACATTGATCCTTTAGATAAAAATTCTTTTTTTCCGGTTTTTGACGGTACGTTTTCCATTTCTTTTGTCTGCCGTAGTCAGGATATTGAGGCTAAATATAAAAAATGGTGTAATGACGCCAAAACTGTGATATCAGAATACAAAGACAAAATGCCAGCGGCTATTAACATATTTTGGATGGATGACACACAGATCACTTTCCCGCACTCCGTGGGGCTTGTATTCCAACAGAGTTATAACAATTTTTTTACGATCTTACATAACTTACGAAAAAAAGTTACAGTGTTGTCTGAAATCGCTGAAGAATTAGATAAAAGAGGAAGTAAAAGGGCAGTAATATGTATTTCAAGGCAAAGGGGAATATATTGGGAGAATTGTAGTGGGGGTTATCCTTTATCGGGGAAGCGATTGAATATGTTACTTGATTTTAAAGAATTAGGCATACAAAAAGGTCCAGAGTTAGCGAGCAAATTTTATAATGATAATCTGAGCGTTTTAAATAGCACAATTAAAGAAATTAATAAACACTTTAAGGGAAAACTCGACACATCTTATGACTTAATATGCCGAGTTCCTACTCGTGGGTTTCAGTTGAATAAAGAAAAATTTAATTTTAAATTTCAAGATTAGTTTAACTATACTGTGAATATCTAAAAAAAGTGGCTTTAATTGGCCACTTTTTTGTTAGTGAAAGTGAAGTAAGAGTGAATGACAAGTTTTTTTTGTATTTATTAAAATAAAATCATAATGAGTGAAATAATTGAAAAATTGAAAAAATGAAAAATGAGGCTGAACAACTTGAAAAACTTGAAAAAACGGCCCAGTCAAACGCTGTCGGATTTTTCAATTTACTTCTACAAATTGATAAGCGATTAAATCCACAATTATATAAATCTTGTAAATTAAATGTTTATGAAAGAACAAATGTACAAAAAGCTGTACAAAACTAAAGATTTTCCGCTTGCATGTACCATTTATGAACTTGGCGGGAAAATAGATAGTACAGAGTGGGACTATGACCAATGTTATTTCGTGTTTGAAGATGAAGAAAAGTGTTTAGAGTTTGAAGTTAAGTATGTTCGAAATGAATTAAAGGTCAACCCACGAACTTACAATGAAAGCATGAAAGTAATTAAATCGTTTTTATACAAATAATATGAAATCATTAGAAAGAAGATTCAAACTAATAAGAGCACGTCATGAATTTTGGAGCGACTCTACTTGTTTTGCAGAAGCTGTGAAAAATGGTGGTTTTGGCAAGAAGACGATTAAGTATTGGCATAATAAATTAGTTTCAAAGGATGAGTATCGTTGTGATGAAAAGAAGGAGATCATTGCTCACCTCATATCTCTTTCAAAAAGGTCTGAGGACGGTATAAAATGAAGCCTTTTCGTCGCTATAAAGCCTTAAAAATTGGTTTGAATATAAAGTGTCATGATAACGTCAATCGCTATTGAGCGGGGCTAAATAGATTTAGCCTCTGACAATGCCGACCGACGAACTCACCTCAAGGAATAAACTTGAGAACCACTTTGACCCAGACAAGATTCTGGGGGTGGGGAGTAACCATGGACATAGATATTGCTGCTTCTGACGTATTATTCCTTAGGATAGATTCGGAGGGAGGCATATCAGTATACTTATGAGAAAGACAAGATTTAAAACATTAATTAGAATTGATCCTAAGACAAAAGAATGGATTAGAAAGAATAAGGATTGTAAAACAATGGCTGGATTTTTGGATAAGTTAATTAATTTTTGTAAAAAGAGATATGGGCTAAATGCTAATTTTAGAGTAAAGAATAGAGTTAATGGGGAAAAGCGAGATTGAGGTTTAAGTTGACATAATATGACAGAGTGGTACGCTATATTTGTATTATAAATTTTATGTGGAAGATTATAGGTCATTATCTTTTGCGTGTTTGGGGGGGGATAAATAGCGACTCTTTCAAAATGTTTTTCTGGTCTTTATTGTTAAGTCTATTCGGCCTAAAGTTGATAGATTTAGATTTCCCTTATTGGGCAATTTTAATTTTTTCTATCCCAATATATGTTTTCGGTGAAATTTGTTTCACTTGGGGAGAGAAAAGTGTAGATAAAACTAACAAGTTTAAATGTAAGTAATTGTGAATATTTATCTAGACATTGATGGTGTTTTAATAACCAAGGGAGGTGAGCCCAAGGAAAATGTTGCTAGTTTTTTAGAATTTATTATTAGTCACCATAATGTTTATTGGTTAACAACGCATTGTCGAGGCGGAGAAAGTAATGCTATAGAATATTTGAAAGATAAATTACCAGAAGAATGTATTGAGTATCTGTATAAAATAAGGCCTACGGATTGGAAAACCTTAAAAACGGAGGGGATTGATTTCACACAAGATTTTCTCTGGTATGACGATTATGTTATGGATGCGGAGAAGAAGGTCTTGAATGAATATAATAAATTTGATTGTTTACGGTTGATTGGTGTTAATGATAAATTACAACAAAGTTATTAACAATGAAAAAAATATGGAAGAAGAACCAATTTCACGTGTCAAAGCTAGAACTAGTGCAGTTATGGCTGCATTACATTTGATTGTTTATTATGGCGCTGCTGTTGGACTTTGGGGATTGGCATTGAAGATGAGTCTTATTTTGTTCGTATTGGTTGGCGCTATAATTGGATTACTTATTAGTTTGTTATTCGTTTCACCAGTCGTCGCTATGCAACGGACCAAAGAAAAAGCTAGAGACATGATGTTTGCTGCTAGCTCAATTTGGGGAGGAATATCAATTATTATCGGCGTTTTAGCACTAGTCATTTGGATTATTAGAGTATTGTTTTTTAAATAAATGTTATCCGAAAAAGACATTGAAAAATATCGGGAATTGTATAAAAAACGATTTAAGAAAGAAATTAGTATTGAAAAAGCACGAGAGGATGGAGACAAGTTGATTGATTTAATGAAATTGGTTTATAAGCGAATACCAACGGCAAATAAGAAAATGATTAACAATATATGAAGGTGAAGCTAATAAATAATTAGAGTTAATATGTTTTGCTCACAATGTGGTAAAGAGTTAAGCGAAAGCGCAAAGTTTTGTTCCTCCTGTGGGAATAAGTTTAATGCTGTAAAGCAGCATGTTAAACAGGTTGACAAGGAAGAACGTATTGTCGAGATAACTTCTAGTGATTATGTCCAAGAGTCTAATGAGGGGGTTGCTCATGTTGTCTCTAAACGCAATAAAACGAAAGCAATTTTATGGTTTACTCTCCCTACCGTATTTTTGTTTGTTATCTTGTCTGTATATGCAATTACTTCTTTTGTGATGCAACAAACGGCTGATTATTCATCTTATTCTGTAGAGTCAACGGCAGGGAAACTTATAAAAGTTGCTTTGGGGTTTTTGGGAACGATTGACGTTATTATGATTATTGTTGGAGTTATAGTAGGAATTATTTTATTGAATAAAAAAGATAGGACTCTTACGGACTATGATAAAAGATCGGGAAGAGGAACCTACTCTGTACTACCAGAAGAATTAGAAGGATGGAATTGGGGTGCGGCTGGATTATCTTGGATCTGGGGTATTTCAAATAGTGTTTGGATTTCTTTATTGGCTTTTGTGCCATTTTTAAATTTAATATTTTGGATTATTTTAGGAATAAAGGGAAATGAGTGGGCCTGGGGAAATAGCAAATGGAAAAGCGTATCTGAATTTAAGAGAGTACAAAACAAGTGGAAACCATGGGGTATCGCGGTGTTTTGTATACAAATTCTTTTTATTCTTATTAGTGTTTTTAGTGAATAAAACTTTATGGATTCTGACAAAATAAAATTATATACAACTCAAGAAGTTGCCAATATCTTGAAAGTTCATCAACGAACAGTCTTTAGATATATTAAAAGTGGTAAGTTGAAAGCTGTGAAGATAGGGACATGGAGAATACATGAAGATGATTTGAGAAAACTATTAAAGTAAATTATATGTTTTGCGAAAAATGCGGCAATCAATTAACTGCGGGTGAGAAATTTTGTGCAAGTTGTGGGGCACAAGTTTTAACAGAACAAAGCAGTAAACAGTATGGAAATCTTGAAAAGGAACCCCAGAGAAGAAATGTATGGAAAATCATTTCTTGGGTTATTGTGGTTTTGGCAATAGGAGGATTTAGCGTGTATAGCAGGCTTGATAATCAATCAGTTGAACAGAATAATAAGGCATTGGAAAGCTTTGATTCTGGTAATAGTGATGATGCAATAAAGATGTTTGAGATAGCTAAAGAGACTGCTACCAGTAACGAAAACAAACTTAATTCTTTAAAAAATTTGGGATATGTATACAGTAGCGAATATGATGAAAAAAGTAAGGAATTAGCATTGAGTACGTTTAAAGAGGCTTTAGAGTTAACAACGGCTAATTCATTTGATTATTATTTGGTATCTGCTGAAATTGCACTACTTGAGGGAAAGCCGACGGCGGCTCTTTTGGCATATAATAAGGCATATGAGTTAAATCCAAAGGATTTTCAAATAAATAATGCATTAGCATTATTTTACCTTGATATAGAGGATATAGCTTCAGAGCATTCAGATTACGTTAAGGGTCTTACATATGCAAAAAAAGCATTTGAATATGATACAGAAAAACTCGAGAATACAAAACAAAATTTAGCAATTGCTTATTTTTTCAATGAAAATTATGATAAGGCTATTGAGTTATTACAAACAACTGATTTCGTTCAACAACCAAACGTTCATCTTTGGTTGGGACTTTCTTATGCTGGTAAAGGGGATAGGGAGAGGGCTGTTTATCATTTTCAAACAGCTATGAATAGCGGCCTTGATTTGCCCCAAGAAATAAAAGATTATTTAAATGAACAATAATATGTATTGTGAAAATTGTGGGACAAAATTGAATGAAGGAGATAGCTTTTGTTCCGAATGTGGACATCCTAAAAGGTTAGAGAAAACACATGGGAAAGATTTAGTCTTAAGCAATTATGAGCAAAAAGTGTGGTTTCGATTAGCTAAGACAATTTACGTATTATTATATGCTTTTATTCCGTTCGCAGTGGTGGGAATGTGGTTATCAGTTGATCCATACACCAAGTATCTAAAGTATTCAGATACTTATTCTTATGAATTATATTGGGAGGCCTTTGTCCTTTCTTTTTTGACGCTCATTGTTAGTCTAGTTGTTTTGAGGTTGGGGAAAATTGCATTTTTTTATATTGTTTTCGCACAGAAGCCACAATGGAAGGTAGAGATTAAAAAGTATTTTTAATTTATGATTATTTTTGGTTGGGGACATCAAACAATAAAAAAAATTGGAGTGGTTTACAAAAATAATTGTAGTCATTGCAATAATGAAGTTTATTTGGAATTAGCGAGATATAGAACTTGGTTCACCTTATTTTTTATTCCAGTTATTCCGTATAAAACAAAATATTTTTTAGGTTGTCCTATATGCCAATATGGGGTGACTTTGAGCGGAGATCAACTTGAAACAATCCGTCCCTTGGCAGAAGCGAATAAATTGTTGATTGATGGACAAATATCGGAGGCGGAGTATAAAAGAAAAATTGATCAATTGGGAGGGGAAAAGACTGAAACAGAAGAAGTTAGAAAAAAGAATTTAACTGGAAGAGCGAATCAAACAGAACGAATAAATTTTTGTTCTGTTTGTGGTGCGAAGATTAACATGAAAAGCAATTTTTGCGGGAAATGTGGCAATAAAATTACAACCGAATAATTATGTTTTGTGAAAACTGTGGGAACAAAATGGAAGAGGGCTTGGCGTTTTGTGAAAACTGTGGAACAAAGCTTAACGGGATAAAAGTACTAAAAACAAAAAAACCACTTTTTTTCAAGAAGAAACTATTTGTAATACTTGGGGTGGTTTTGTTTGTTTTACTCGGTTTCACTTACATATATTATTATTTATTAAAGTCAGACGATTTTAATGTTTCATCTGCTGTTGTAAACATTTATTGCGAAGGGGCGACAGATGAACAATCTACTGGAGGTTCTGGCACCATTTTTTCAGAAGATGGGTTGATTATTACAAATGCCCATATTATTCCCGAAGGAGCTTTTGATGCTGAGGGGAATAGTATTGTTACGTGTTTTGTGACTTTACCGAACCCAGATGACGGCTCTGCAGAGGAGATCTATTATGCATATCCGCTACAACCTGGAGAACTCGGTGAAGAGTATGATATTGCATTTTTTCAAATTGACGACGTATATTATGATTTTGAAGAGAAAAAAGCATATGGGGAATACCCCAAAAAATTTCCTGCATATACTGATAAAAAGGTTTGCCATGAAAGTGAAATAAAACTTGGTGAACCCGTGAGAGTTTACGGATACCCTTCTTTAAGTGGTGGTGAGGTGTTAACAATAACTGATGGGATAGTGAGCAGTCTTCTGTTGGATGAGGGTTTGATTGTAACTTCTGCGAAAATAAGTTACGGCAATTCTGGCGGATTGGCGGTGGATAGCCACGGTTGCATGATTGGAATCCCATCTATGACTAATAGTGACGATAATGAAAGCTTTGGAATTATTATTTCTAACGATTTGATATTAGAATTTTTAGAAAAGATTACAAAAGAATAACTAAGATTGTATCCATTGATTATGTATTGTGAAAAATGTGGTAAGAAAATGGATATAGATTCTGTGTTTTGTGCATCTTGTGGTGAACAATTACACAGGGACAAAAAAACTTTGACGCATAACAAACATAAACCTATTGTTTTATCGTGGCCACTGTATGTTGCAATGGTTGTATTGTTTATCACGTTGTTTCCTTGGGATTATGCATTTTACATGTTGGGTAAGGTAGTGATTTGTGCTGTTTTCGTGTACTATTGTATAAAAAATTATGATAAAAAATTGTTCCGTCAAAGGGAATATTTTTGGTATTTTTTAGTGCTTGCTGTTTTGTACAATCCTTTAATCCCAGTGCATTTATTTTATAGGATGCTTTGGATCATTGTAGATTTAGTTGTGATCGTTTTTTTGTGGGTAAATAGAAGTAAAATAATTAAATAGTTTTTTATGTATTGCAAAGAATGTGGTAAAGAACTTCAAAATAAAAATAAATTCTGTGCAAAATGCGGGACAAAAGCACTAAATGGAGAAAAAGAGAACAAAGGAATAAGTGAAACAATTGAAAATGGCAAAGAATATATTGATGAGACTCAAGACAAAACAAAGGTAATGTTTGTTGAATGCAAAAAATGTAATCATATCGATAAGCCATATCGATGGTCAACAAGGACGGTGTTTGGTGTTTTGCTACTGGTTACAATACTGAATGTAATTGGGGTCCTTCTTTTCTTCATGTTTTCAAACCCGTATATCTGTGAAAAGTGCGGGCAACGGAATAAGTTAGTGAAAATATTAAATAACAAAAAAAGAATTGTGATTGATTGCATGTCAACACGGAGTTTCCTTATTGTTTGGGGAATCGTTATTGCTCTTGGGATTACGCTTCTTTATTGGCGGTATAGCGTATGATAAAATTAGTAGCGATATTTTATGAATAACTAATAAATTAGTATGTTTTGCGAAAAATGTGGGGTAACGATTACTATATGATATTTTTTTATATTATCATCGTTGGAGTAATATGTTTTTGTCTGTGGGCAATTCGTACCCTGTATGCTAAAGCTTGTGTTGAAGCCATACAAAAACAGTTTGGTGATGTTGTTACATTTGGAGCAATCAAATATTTTCAAAATCAATTATCGGATTTGGGGTGTTTAGTCAGTAATCTATATGACAAAAATTTTTGGCCAAAGGATAGGGACATTCTTGAAGAACTAAAAAAAAGATATGCAGACGATGTTTTAAGTGATATACATTTTTATTTAGCCTTGGTTGATTGTTTTGATAATTCTATTTCTGGGAGTGATTGGACTAAATATTTTGTTCAAACAAAACGTGGTTGGGAAATTGTTACCAATGTTAGATCCTATCGATTCCCAATTCTTATTGAAAGTAATTTGTTTGAAAAGATGGTCATAACGATGCTTTTTTTTCTATATTATTATAATGATGAAACAAGAAAGATTGGACATGAAATGTTAGAGCAGGCACATCCCGAAATTAAGTGTTATGTTTTAAATCTGACTCGGCATCCAGAGTTTAATAAACTCGTTTCTTATAAAATAAAAGAATAACAGATGAAATCCATAATCCTTGCACGAGTCTCAACAGAAGAGCAGAAGAAAGAGGGCCAATCTATTCCAGCTCAACTTCGTCGTGCTAGAGACTATGTCCAGATGAAAGGCTTAGAAATTAAAAGTGAATATCAGTTTGATGAATCTTCGACAAAAGACAAAAGAAAAAAGTTTGAAAAAGTTATTGATGAAATAAGAGCAACTAAAGAGCAGATTGCTTTAGTTGTTGAGTGTGTAGACAGACTCCAACGAAGCTTTAAGGAGTCTGTTTTATTAGATGAGTTTAGAAAACAGGGGAAACTTGAGATTCATTTTATTAGAGAAAACTTGGTATTGAATGACACAGCAAATAGTGCGGATTTACTGCGCTGGGATATGGGTGTGATGTTTGCTCGCAGCTATGTTCTCCAATTAAGTGATAATGTTAAACGGAGTATTACAGAAAAGATAAAAAACAAAGAATGGTGTGGCCCTGCGCCAATCGGATATCTTAATGCAGTTAATGCTTTTGGGAAGAAAACTATTATTATTGATGAAAAACGTGCGCCTTTTATTCGTCAGATGTTTGTTTTATATGCAACAGGACAGCACTCAATCAAAACAGTGCTTGAGGCGGTATCAAAATTGGGGTTAAAGAGCCATTCTAAGGCCCCAAAACCGCTTACGACGAGTATGGTTGATAGAATCCTTAGAAACCCCTTTTATTACGGAGAAATGCGTATAAAGGGCAAGTTATATAATCACGGATATAAGCCAATTATAGATAAATCTTTATTTGATACAGTTCAGCAAGTAAAAGCGGGCAGAAACAAGTCTCCTGTTAAATATGCTTCCAAGCCCTTTCTTTTTAGAGGGATGATTAAATGCGTTGAATGCGATTGCGCTATAACGCCAGAATTACAGAAGGGTACTAATTATTATAGTTGTACAAATCATAAGAAGGTACACCCTAAAAGACTTTATGTCCCAGAGGAAGAAATTGAGCAACAAGTTTTGGCAGTGTTGGATAATTTAAAATTACCTGATTCTATTGTTGCGAAAATAACCAATAGTGTACGTGATCTTACTAACTACGAGGCTGATTTTTATAAATTGGAAACCAAAAGGCTTATAGCAGAGCGAGAAAGTTTAGATAAAATGATTAGTAATCTGATTGATATGCGAGCGCAGGAAGTTATGACTGATGAGTTGTTCCAGCCAAAATTTAAAGAATACAAAAAAAGACAAGAAGAAATTCTTGTCGAGCTGAATAAGCATGATAAAGGAGATGAGGATTATTACTTGACCGTTAGTGCTGTTTTGAGCCTTCTTCAGAGAGCTGGGAAAATATTCAGAGGTTCGGAAATGGAAGAAAAGCGACAACTATTAGCTTATTTATTTCAGAACTTTACTCTTCAAAATAAATCTCTGCAATTTAAGCTAAAAACACCGTTTGATACGGTGCTTTCAGTGAATATTTCAAAAGATTATTCTCAATGGCTCGGGGATAGGGATTCGAACCCCAATAGCCAGGACCAAAACCTGGAGTCCTACCATTAGACGATCCCCGAACAACTGCTAATATACTACCTAAAAAACCCTTTTTGGTCAAGTTTTGGCAAGTTTAAGCTAGTCTGCTAAGATTAGTATATATGTTGAAAAAAATAGCCTTAAGTTTAATTAT
>Ga0172371_10002853_pt1 | contig 27164 bp, 28 predicted proteins | sample Lak12m_FD_114543 | JGI IMG/M metagenome (GOLD analysis project Ga0172371, IMG submission 114543) | Freshwater microbial communities from Kabuno Bay, South-Kivu, Congo - kab_022012_12m | ecosystem: Environmental > Aquatic > Freshwater > Lake | place: Democratic Republic of the Congo: South-Kivu... | reverse complement strand
GTAGTCTTGACGGTATAAAAACTTCGCCGTAACTCCTCGCGGACATTTGGCAAAATTTTTCCAATGCGCCTCAGACCCCAGCCTGGCCAAGGGCGAGCGAGAATTGGCGCGGAGCGAAGGACGTCACGCCGGGGCGTTTGAGCGCCCTTCGTCAAGCTTAAAAGATTGCGCAAGTCCCGAGACGAAGCCTAGGGACGTCTTTTCGAAGGCCTGTCGGGCTGGCAAAAGTCTGATATTGAAAGCATTGCAGGTGGTTTTCTAAATCTGCTTGACACAACGGAAAAACATGGTATAATTTAAAATTAACAGATACCTTTAAATCAGCACAGAGAGGCTGATAAGGGAGTAAAAGTGAATATATTGAATTTTATAATTTTGATATATAATGGGCTTAATCAGAAATGGTTAAAGCCCTTTTTTGTTATAACTAACCCAACTTGCGAGATTATTAAAATGAGGTCAATATGCCGTTAAGACAGGTTTTTACAAAAGAAGAGATAGAGCGCGCTATCACAAGGATAAGCCACGAGATCATAGAAAACAATAAAGGCATCAAGGGGCTTGTTATAATCGGGATAAGGACAAGAGGGTATGTCCTTGCGGAGCGCATTGCAAAAATGATAAACAGCTTATATGGTACAAAGTTAGACGTGGGCGCGCTTGATATAACATTTTACAGGGATGACCTGAGCGCTATATCGGAACAGCCTGTGATTCATAATACAGAGATAGATTTTGACATAGAGAGCAAGAATATAATACTTGTGGATGATGTTTTGTATACAGGCCGCACTGTAAGATGCGGCCTGGACGCCCTTATAGATTTTGGAAGGCCGAAGACAATACAATTGGCAGTCTTAATTGACAGAGGCCATCGCGAATTGCCTATACGGGCTGATTATGTGGGGAAAAATATTCCTACGTCGCAAAAAGAGCTTGTGCAGGTGAAACTCCAGGAAACAGACAACGAAGACAGTGTAACCATTGTCGCCGAAGTCGAAAATGGCCCTGAATGAGCATAATGAGGCGATGAGTAGGAGCCTCATAACGAATCGAAGGGCCATAGAGGAAACGCAGGATGACAAAGAAGAAGACGGCAAAATGGGTTCATAAAGATCTTCTGGGGCTGGAATGCCTCTCAAAAGAAGATATTGAGTTGCTTCTGGATACAGCAGTTTCATTCAGGGAGATCCTTGACAGAAAGATTAAAAAGGTTCCGGCTCTTCGTGGTAAAACAGTAGTGAACCTGTTTTATGAACCGTCTACAAGGACTAGGGTATCTTTTGAGGTGGCGGCTAAAAGGCTTTCAGCCGATGTTATAAATATAGCGGTAGAGTCTTCAAGCGTCAAGAAAGGCGAAACATTAAACGATACAGGCAGGAATATAGAGGCGCTTAAGGCGGATATTATTGTGGTAAGGCATAATTGTTCCGGCGCAGCTACGATGCTTGGCCGTAATGTGAATATAAGCGTGATAAATGCAGGAGACGGGTGGCATGAACATCCTACGCAAGCGCTTTTAGATATGTTTACATTAAGAGGAAAATTGGGAAAGCTCGAAGGGTTAAATGTCAGCATAGTAGGGGACATCGCGCATTCCAGGGTGGCGCGCTCTAATATATGGGGCCTGACTAAATTCGGGGCAAATGTGACTGTCTGCGCGCCGAAGATTTTAATTCCGCCCGGGATAGAAAAGATGGGGGTTAAAGTCACTGATAATATAGATGAGGCATTGAGGGAAGCTGATGCTATAAATGTCCTGAGGATGCAATTTGAGCGGGACGACATGAAGGCATTTCCCAGTCAACTGGAGTATTTTAAGAATTTCGGGATTACAGAAGATCGTTTGAAAAAAGCCAAGAAGGATGTTATTGTTATGCACCCAGGGCCTATAAATAGAGGAGTTGAAATATCAAGCGAGGTTGCAGACGGCGGGAATTCTGTAATACTGGAGCAGGTTACAAATGGAATTGCAGTAAGGATGGCAGTACTATTCTGGGTGTCGCAGGCAAAACTGCAGTAGATTGCGTAGATTCCCGTTCGGCGATCGGGATAGGTGTGAGGTTGTTAATGAAACTGCTTATTAAAAATGGCCATGTAATTGACCCTGCCAATAAAATAGATGGGGTGATGGATATTCTTGTAGAAGGCGGGAAGATATCCGTAGTAGCCAGGGACATAGATGCCAAGGTTGAAACAGTCATTGATGCTGCTGGTAAAATTGTTATGCCTGGTATTGTTGATATGCATGTTCATCTAAGAGAGCCTGGCAGAGAGGATAAGGAAACTATTTTTAGCGGCACAAAGGCTGCGGCAAAAGGCGGGGTTACGAGCGTTCTTGCCATGCCAAATACATCACCAAGCCTTGATTCAACGGGAATCATTAAGACGTTGAAAGATATCATTAAAAAAACGGCAAATGTAGACGTATTTATATGCGGCGCAATTACAGTCGGAAGAGTTGGTAAAGAATTAACGGATATCAGTGCCTTAAAGAAAGAAGGGATTATCGCGATTTCAGACGACGGCGCATCGGTTGACAGCGACGAACTGATGCTAAAGGCCCTTAAGGAAGCTAAAAAAGAAAAGATTCTTGTGATATGCCACTCGGAAGACAAATCGCTTTCCGGTCACGGCGTAGTCAACCGGGGCTTTACCTCTACAAGGCTGGGCCTGAAGGGGATTTCAAAAGAGTCCGAGTATAAAAGGGTGGGCCGGGATATAAAGCTTGCGGAAGCTTCCGGCACAGCTATGCACATTGCTCATGTGAGTTGCGCTGAATCAGTTGAGATTATAAGAAAAGCAAAGAAAAACGGAATCAAGGTAACAGCAGAAACAGCGCCACATTATTTTAGTTTAAGCGAAGAAGATCTCCTGGGCTATAATACAAATATGAAAATTAATCCGCCGCTACGGACAAAAGACGATATCTTGGCGGTAATAGAGGGGTTAAAAGACGGGACGATCGATGCTATTGCTTCCGACCATGCGCCTCATACTGAAAATGAAAAAGAGATAGAGTTTGAACATGCGGAATTCGGAAGCATAGGCTTGGAAACAGAGCTTGCTGTGAGCATTGCTGAGCTTATAGGCAAAAACTTATTAACTTGGGCTGGGCTCGTAGAAAAGATTTCTTTAAATCCCGCTAAAATTCTGGATATAGATAAAGGAACTTTGGGTCCTGGCAAGGATGCTGATATAACTATTGTATCGCCTGAAAAGGAATGGGTTGTCAGAAAAGAATATCTTGTGTCCAAATCTAAAAATTCAGCTTTTATCGGGAAGAGGCTTAAAGGTATAGTTGAATATACTATGCGCAGAGGTAATGTTGTGTATAAGAGTAATTAAAACCGCATCCCGGTTGCAATCGGCATGCGATTGAGGTGATTAAATGAAATTTGCAGCTGATTTCCATATACATTCCAAATATAGCCGCGCCACAAGCCCTGATATGAATATAAAAACGCTTTCGGAATATGCAAAACTTAAGGGTATATCCCTTCTGGGTACAGGAGATTTTACGCATTATTTATGGCTGGAAGAGTTAAAAAACACTTTGAAGGATTCAGGGAACGGGTTGTTTGAATATAACGGTATAAATTTCATGCTTACGGGTGAGGTATCCAGTATATATTCAAAAAATGGTAAGGTGAGAAAGATTCACAATGTTATTTTCGTACCGAGTTTTGACATCGCTGATAAAATAAACTCTGTACTTTCAGGCTATGGAAATATTGCGTATGACGGAAGGCCTATTATAGGTATTGACGCAAAGCTCCTGGCAGAGATTCTGTTTGGAATTAGTAAGGACATATTTCTAGTGCCTGGGCATATCTGGACGCCATGGTTTTCGCTTTTTGGTTCCAAGTCAGGTTTTGATTCAATAGAGGAGTGCTTTGAAGAATACACTAAAGATATATATGCTCTGGAAACAGGGCTTTCTTCAGATCCTGGTATGAATTGGCAATGGAGTAAATTGGACAAATTTAGCCTCATATCGAATTCTGATTCTCATAGTCCGCAGAAAATAGGAAGAGAGGCGAATGTTTTTGATACTGAGATGAGCTATAAAGCTGTTACGGATGCTTTGAAGAAAAAAGACAAAAAGAAATTTCTTTATACTATTGAATTTTTTCCTGAAGAGGGCAAGTATCATTATGATGGCCATCGTTTGTGCAATGTCAGGCTAAGCCCTGTTGAAACAAAAAAAAATAAAAATATTTGCCCTAAGTGCGGCAAACTTCTTACGATAGGGGTTATGAACAGGATTATCGAACTTGCAGATAGGCCGGAAGGTTTTATTCCGGAGAATAGCATCCCGTATAAAAGAATGATACCTCTCTCAGAGATAATAGCTGACACATTGGGCGTAGGGGATACTTCTAAAGCGGTTGATAAAGAATATCGCGCTATAATCCCGCGGCTTGGCGCAGAACTTGAGGTATTAATGGAAGTCAGCGAAGATAAACTCTTGAAAGAGTTGCCGGTAAAAATAGCAAAGGCAATTATAAATGTCAGATCCGGAGATGTAAATATCCTGCCAGGTTTTGACGGAGAGTATGGTAGAATAGAAATATTAAAAGAAAAAGATGCTGTAACTGAAAAGCAATTAGATATGTTTTGATTATAAAAGACTGCATAAGTTGCCATACGGCAACCTACGCGGTTGGGGTGGTTAGAGATTAGGGTGGTTACATGAAAGACATCAGAGCAAAAATTTTATCAAATAAAAAAATCAGCCATGCTTATTATAAAATGGCTCTTGATGCACCTTATATTGCAAGGATAGCGTTGCCGGGGCAGTTTGTGCAGATAAAATGCAGCGATTCTTTAGAGCCGTTTTTAAGAAGACCTTTTAGCATACATAGAGTGAATGGGAATATAGAAATTTTATATGAAACAGTAGGCAGGGGAACGGAGATTCTTTCAAATAAAAGAGAAGGAGACGAGGTGGATATTTTGGGCCCGCTAGGCAATGGTTTTACATTGCCACGAACCCCGGCCTTCGAGCGACGAACGGCGAACCCCGGACGACGAGCGACGAAAGCCGAGCCCAGAGCAATTATAATCGCCGGAGGTATAGGCGTTGCGCCACTTGTATACCTTGCTGAAGAGTTGGCCAAAAAATATATAAAGACAATAGTATTAATAGGCGCGAAAACAAAAGACCTTATTTTATGCGAGAAAGATTTCAAAAAAGCCGCTCCTGAAGTTTATGTCTCTACCGATGACGGTACTTACGGCTCGCAGGGTTTTGTGTCGAAGCTGTTTCATAAGATTTTAAAAACAGCAGAAAGCCGGTTTAACACGGTTGTTTACGTTTGCGGGCCGCACGGCATGCTCAGATGTATTGCTGAGATATGCGAAGAGCGGAACTTTGAATGCCAGGTATCTCTGGAAGAAAAAATGGCCTGCGGAATCGGCGCGTGCCTTGGGTGCGTAGTTAAAACAAAAACAGGCAATAAGCTTGCCTGTAAAGATGGCCCAGTCTTTGACTCCAGCAAACTTCTATGGTAAAAACTTGACACTTTGACAATGTTAGTTTTGTCAAGTTTTTGGGGATTATGATGAATGTTAGGATAGGAAAAATTAAGCTAAAGAACCCGGTGATGGCCGCATCCGGAACATTCGGGTACGCTCAGGAGTTTGAAAAATTAGTTAACCTGAAAGGCATAGGCGCGATTATTACAAAGACAATTACATTGAATCCCAGGGTTGGAAATCCAATGCCGAGGATATGTGAAACCGCAGGCGGGATGCTCAATGCAATCGGCCTTCAGAACGAAGGCGTAGATAATTTTATAAAAGAAAAAATTCCATATCTTTCTAAGATAGGCACGCCTATTATTGTAAGCATATCGGGGAATAATATAGATGAGTTTTTTATTCTCGCAAGGCGGCTTGATAAAATAAAACTCATAAGCGGCTTGGAGTTGAATATATCATGTCCAAATATAAGAGGCGAGGGGTGGAGCGTTAAGGGCGGAGGGTTAGTGGCGCAGGACAGCAAAGCAACGTATGAGGTTGTAAAAGCTGTCAGAAAGATAACAGGCAAAACTATTATTACAAAACTTTCTCCCAATGTAACAGATATAATTGAGATTGCTAAGGCATCGGAGAACGCTGGTTCGGATGCAGTAAGCCTGGTGAATACATTTTTGGGGATGGCCATAGATATAGATACAAGAAGGTCCAAGCTGGGGAATATTACCGGAGGTTTAAGCGGACCTTGTATAAAACCAATAGCCCTGAGAATGGTTTATGAGGTCTCGAAGAATATCGATGTCCCTGTTATAGGCGTAGGTGGTATAATGAACGCTGATGATGCTATTGAATTTATGCTGGCCGGCGCTGTGGCTGTACAGGTAGGTACTGCTAATTTTATAGAGCCGGGCGTTTGCGGAAAAATAGCAAAAGGCATAGAAAATTATTTGAAAAAGCATAAAATAGATAAGATCCAGGATCTAGGGCTAACTTAGGCGGGCCGGGAGATATGAAGGACAGGGTAATTGTAGCGTTGGATGTAAATACATTGAAAGAAGAAGAGAGGCTTTTGGATATCTTAAGCCCGCATATCCGGATTTTTAAAATAGGCATTGAATTATTTTATTCCTGCGGCGTAAAAGCGGTAGAGCTGGTAAAAAAATATGATAAGGAGATCTTCCTGGACCTGAAATTTCACGATATCCCTAACACGGTTTATGCAGCCAGCAAGGTAGCTGCTAAGCTGGGCGTATTTATGTTTAATGTTCACGCTTCAGGCGGAATAGACATGATGAAAAAATCAGTTGAAGGGGCGGAAGAAGAAAGTGAAAAGTTGGGTGTAACAAGGCCTAATATTCTCGGGGTGACAGTGCTGACAAACATGGATTCAGAAGCTTTAAAGAAAACAGGTATAGATAAGTTACCGGAAGAACAGGTGTTGAATTTAGCCAGATTGGCTAATGAGGCGGGCTTGGACGGTGTGGTGGCGTCTCCCGAAGAAATAGTTTCGATAAGAAAAAATACAGGAAAAGATTTTTTAATAGTTACTCCTGGCGTAAGGCCTGAAGGAAGCGAAACAGGTGACCAGAAAAGAACGTCTGCTCCCAGGGAAGCATTTGAAAGAGGCGCAGATTATATTGTGATAGGAAGGCCTGTTACAAAAGCAAAAGACCCTGTAAAGGTTCTTCAATCGATTTAATTGTTATCATAATCTTGACAAAACTTACATTGTCAGAATGTCAAGATTATGGTGGAGGTGGGGAGGATGGAAGAGGTGGAGATTCTGGAGTTATTTAAGGAGACGGGCGCGCTTTTGAGCGGGCATTTCAAGCTTTCCAGCGGGCTGCATAGCGGGAATTATTTTCAATGTGCGCTTTTACTGCAGCATCCAGACATAGCCGAGAGATTATGTTCGGAGCTGGCAGATTATTTTAAAAGCGACAAACCTACGTGCGTAGTGGCACCTGCTCTAGGAGGAGTGATAGTTTCTTATGAAACTGCAAGGTCTCTCGGTATAAAGTCTTTATTCACAGAGCGTGTAGAAGGCAAGATGGTGTTAAGGCGGGGATTTGAGCTGAAAAGAGAAGACAGAGTACTGGTAGTTGAAGACGTTATAACAACAGGGCTTTCTACAGGCGAGGTATTGGAGGAAGTAAAATCAACCGGCGCCAAAATAATAGGCGTGGGCTGTATAGTAGATAGAAGTAGAAAAACCCCGGATTTTGGTGTAAAATTAAAAAGTCTAGTCAGGCTTGATTTTCCCGCATATAAGCCGGAAGACTGCTTTTTATGCAAAGAGGGCAGAGCGGTAACAAAACCAGGGAGCCGTTAAGTCATGAAAGATGTGATTGAAAAGATTCTCAGGGAAGAAGAAAGGGCCGGCAAAATACTCCAGGATGCAAAAGAAGAAGCGGACCGTATCGTAAGAGACGCCAAAAAAGAAAAAGAAAATATAATAAACCACTCGGTGATAGAAGCGGATAATCTCAGCTATAAAGAAAAACAAGAATCAGAAAAAATATTTATGTCGGAAAAAGAAAATGTCCTTAAAGAGGTCAAGGAAGAAACCCTTGCCATCAAAGAGAAAAAGGACAAAAACATCTCTGAGATTTCCAAAAAGGTTTTTTCCAGGATAATAACCATAGAAGACTAGGTATGCGAGAACTCGCCACATATTCTTTCATCAATGCCAAGATAAGGGCTATGATATCATTTCTCATAAACCCTGATTTATTTTCCAGAATACTGGAGGTGGAAGATATTTATAAGGCCATGGAGCTGTTAAAAGAATCGCCATATTATAAAAATGCGATAGAAAAAGCCCCTAAAGAAATCACGGATCTCAGGATTATTGAAAAGCTGTTCATAAAAAATGACCTGGATATATACAGAAGAATATACAGGTCTACGCCGGGAAAAACAGAAAAAGAGCTTATGAACCTTCTTATAGAAAAGTACGAACTTGAACAGCTGAAGACAGCATTGAGGATATGGAATAAAAAAACAGCGGTTAATACCGATGATTTTATTTTAGGAGAGAAGATAAATTTTGATATAGATTATAAAAAAATCATATATGCCCCGAATATAGAGGAAATAATACTTCTTTTGGAAGACACGCCTTACAGAAAACCTATTTTAAACGCCCGGAATAAATTCAAAGAAAAAGGAGCTGTTTTTTATCTGGAGGCCAGCCTGGATATTGATTATTGCCAGAGGATTTTTTCCTGCATAAAATTACTTTCTCCCCGGGATCAGGAGATAGCCAAAAGGGTCATAGGCATAGAGATAGATACCGAAAACATAAACTGGCTCATACGGATGAGGAAATATTACAGCCTGGCAGCCGGCGATATCCTGGAATGGATGATCCCGGGCGGAGCGAGGATTAATAAAGAAAATGTCGCAAGAGTTTATACGACTGACGGGCTTACGAAGATTGTGGATAGCGTCGCGCTAGGCCCTTACACCAAAGTTAGAGAGCTCATAGAAGAAAACGTGTCTTTTATAGAAAATTTTCTTCACGAGGTCTTATTAAAAGAAGTCAAGAGAGCTCTTTCCGGATATCCTTTTACAATAGGCGCTATCCTCGGGTATGTAGTGTTAAAGAGGAATGAAACAAAGAATATCGTTTCTCTTTTATACGCCAAAAATCTTGGCTGGAAGCGGGATGAGACAAACAGCCTATTAAATATATGCTGAGCGCATCAAGTATGGAGTTAGTGAGCATAGTTGTTTTAAAAGAAAGGATAGAGGATATAACCTGCCGTCTTTTAAAACTCGGGATATTCCATCCTGTTGATATACGCCATATAGAGGATGACCTGAGAGAGCTGTCTCCTTACGAGATAGACAAGGAATATGCCGAATGGGATGAACTGGACGCTAGGTTAAGGGATAATTTAAGGAAGCTCGGCATTTCTCTTCCGCCAGCCAAGGATATAAAGGCTTTTTCCGGCGATGATATCAAAAAAATACTTACTGGGATAGAAGACGATGCAGCCCGTTTCTTCGTCCAGAAAGAGGAGCTGGAATCAGAGCTGCAGAATAAAAGCGCTATCTTTTCGCAGTTAAAATCCTACCCGCTGTTTTCTCTAAAAAGAGAATCGGTATATAGTTTTTTAGAGGTAACGCTTGGCAAAGTAGCAGAGAAAAACATCTCAGTTTTAGAAAGGAGTCTGAAGGATATCCCGTATATATTTTATCCTTTTAAGAAAGAAGGCGATAAGATAACAGCTTTATTTATAGCCCTGCGCCGTGACAGGGTTTTTACGGACAGGGTTTTAAAAGACATATCCTGGGAAAAGATAGAATTTCCGAAGCATACGGAAGATATTTCCAAAGATGTGGAAGACAAACTGTCCGGAGAGATAGGCGCCATAAAAACGAAACTTCAGGATATGCAAAGCCAGGTAAAAAAGATAGGGGAAAGCCGCAGAGACGATTTGTCCGGCATACAATCCCTGATAAAGTTTAAGAAGTCTCTTTTAGAAGCTAAGAAGGGCTCGTGCATAACGGACAAAACAATTCTTCTTTCAGGCTGGGTTCCAAAGGAAGAAAGAGAAAATGTTATCAGAGAAATAAAAATGATAGATAGAAGATCTTACATTGAATCAAAAGATGCGGGAGAAGTAGGTATACCCAAAGAAGAAATACCCGTGAAGCTTAAACATAATGCATTTTTCAAGCCATTTGAGCTATTGATAGATTCTTACGGCATACCGCGGTATGGAACGATTGATCCTACGATATTCGTTGCAATAAGCTTTCTTATCATGTTTGGCGCTATGTTTGGAGATATAGGGCATGGGCTTGTATTGGCCCTGGGGAGCCTGTTTTTGAGGATGAGTAAAAATGGAAAAATCAGGCAGGCATCCGCGCTTTTAGTTTACTGTGGGGTAAGCTCAATTATATTCGGCGTGCTTTATGGAAGTTTTTTCGGCATAGAGTTCCGTTCTTTATGGATAAAGCCTATAGAAAATATCATGGAGATTTTTACAGTAAGCGTCATGTTTGGCATGAGTTTTATAAGCCTCGGGATCCTGATAAATATAATAAATGCCATGAGGGACAAGGATTATCTGAAAGCACTTTTTGACAAATCAGGCCTTATAGGCGGAATCATCTACTGGGCGGCTATAGGGCTTTTTACTAAAATGGCTATGGCTAAAACCCAAGGCATAAATGTTTATTTCGGTATTATATCAGCCGGGGTTATCCTGCTTTTCCTGAAACCTTTTATAGAAGTTATTTTTAAAAAAACCAGACACAATATTTTAGTAGCGTTCATGGAGAGTACCATAGACATCCTGGAAGTAGGTATGAGCTACCTGGCGAATACAGTATCCTTTATACGTATAGCCGCATTTGCTCTGGCGCATGCAGGGCTGTTTATCGCTATATTTGGGCTTTCGCGGATTGTAAATGAGACAGGCGGCGCAGTTTTATCTTTTTTAGTTGTTATTTTAGGAAATATACTTATAATTTTTCTAGAAGGACTTGTGGTGACCATACAATCCCTGAGGCTGAACTATTATGAGTTTTTCTCAAAATTTTTTATGGCAGGCAAAGAGACTTATAAACCGGTGAAGATGTGAATAGTGTTCCTCGTCCGCCACCTTCGGTGGCGAGACTCGGGATCAAATTTACTTTGCAAATTTGGCCCCTCGCCGCATGAACTATAGATAAAGGCGGTTCGGGATCAAAATTTTGCAAAGCAAAATTTTGGGAGGCAGGCATGGAACGTATAGTGAAATGGTCGTGGCGCATTGTAAAACTTAGTATATTTTTTCTATTTGTTTCTTTTTGCGGTTCTGCCTGGGCGCAGGCGCAGCAGGCTGCAACTGATCCTACAATAGTAGGATGGGCGTTTTTATCAGCATCGCTTGCAACAGGCCTTAGCGCGATTGCGGCAGGCATTGCAGTGGCGCACGTAGGAGCAGCAGCAGTAGGCGCAATAAGCGAGAAACCAGAGATGGCCGGAAAAGCGCTGATATACGTAGGCCTTGCAGAAGGCATTGCGATATACGGCTTGATTATAGCTATAATGATATTGGGGAAAATATAATATGTTACCTGGTCAACCTGGCAGGTTACCCAATTGGGTAACCTGCCAGGTTGACCAGGTTAATGAGAGCAGCTTAGCATGACATTTTTCTGTATTGCTGATAAAGAATCAAGCCTTGGTTTCAGGCTGGCCGGCGTGGAGACGAGAGAGGTTGCCAGCCGTTCTAATGCCTTGGAGGCTTTAAAGGTGGCGTTGGCAACAGAAGAAGCAGGGGTAATTCTGGTGACTGAAAAAGCAGCGCTATTTCTGAGGCAGGAGCTTGATAATCTTATGTATAAGAACCAGAAGCCTCTTATACTTGAGCTTCCCTCAAGGGGAGGGTCTGCTAAAAGAAGAAGCGTAGGCGATTATCTGAAGGATATAATAGGAGTGAACGTTTGATGGACAAGCACCTTTATTCAAAGGCAAGGATAGAAGATGCGGGAGAGATATGCAGAAAGATAGTAGAGGATGCGACCGCTCAAGCTGATTCTATCCTTACAAACGCCAGAAAAGAAAAATCCAGGATTCTGGAAGAGGCGAACCAGGAGGCGGAAAATAAAAAGAAAGAAGCCCTGAGAAAGAATAATATCGAGATAGAGAAGATGAAACAAAAAATATTTTCTACTTTGAATCTTGAAAAGAAAAAACTTTTTCTGGAAGAAAAGGGCAGGTTCGTAGAAGCAGTGCTTGAAAACGTAAAAGAGGAAGCTTTGAAATTCAGAAAAGATCCGGGCTATAAAGCGTTTCTGGAAAAAGCCATATCAAAAGGCGTTGAGGTTATAGGAGAAGAAGAAGTTGACGTCCTGTATTCAGCGCTAGATGAAAAAATAATAAAAGAAGATTTTATAAAAAATATAAAAGGCGCTACGTTTGAATTTAAAAAATGTGATTTTAAGGATATAGGCGTGATCGTGCAATCAAAAGATTCCAGGCTTATTTACAATAATACGTTTTCTGCCAGGTTTAAAAGGATGTATGATGATATATATATGGATTTATTGAAGGGAGCGTTCTAGAAAATGTTAAGAGCTGCGGGCAAGGTGTACAGGGTAACGGGGCCTGTTGTTGAAGCGGAAGAGGTTACTTTCTTGAGGATGCTGGACATGGTGGAGGTGGGCCAGGAGCATCTTGTCGGAGAGGTTGTAAGGTTAAAAGACGACAAGGCGTATATCCAGGTTTACGAAGACACTACATCGCTTAAAGCAGGAGACCCTGTTTACACGCAGGGATTTCCTTTGTACGTTGAGTTAGGGCCCGGGCTATTGGGAAACATTTATGACGGAATACAGCGGCCGCTGGAGATATTAAAAGAAAGAGAAGGTTTTTATATCAATAGAGGCGTTCATGTCACTGCCCTGGACAGGAAAAAGAAATGGCATTTCATGCCTTTGAAAAAAGAAGGCGATTATATAAAGCAAGGAGAAGTTATAGGAGAGGTTCAGGAAACCCATTTGATAAAACACAAGATCCTGGTTCCACCGGATGCTCATGGAAAAATTAAATGGATTGCCGGCGGAGGAGAACATTCTTTGGAAGAAAAAATCGCGGTATTAATAGAAAAAGATTCCGAAAAAGAGATTTTTATGTATCAAAAATGGCCTGTCAGGCAGCCCAGGCCTTACGGAGAAAGGGTCCCTGTAAACGAGCCTCTTATTACCGGTCAGAGAGTTATTGATACGCTGTTTCCTGTTGCAAAGGGCGGATGCGTTGTCGTGCCAGGAGGATTTGGTACAGGCAAAACAGTTGTCCAACATCAGATTGCCAAATGGAGCAATGCGGATATAGTTATATATGTAGGCTGCGGGGAAAGAGGAAATGAGATGACCGATATCCTTTTAAATTTTCCGAAGCTTATCGACCCCGCTACTAAAAGGCCTATTATGGAGAGGACTATATTTATAGCAAATACGTCTAACATGCCTGTTGCAGCGAGAGAAGCCAGTATCTATACAGGTATTACGCTTGCAGAATATTACAGGGACATGGGCTACAATGTAGCGCTTATGGCAGACTCTACTTCAAGATGGGCAGAGGCTTTAAGAGAGCTTTCAGGCAGGCTGGAGGAGATGCCTCTCGAAGAAGGATTTCCCGCTTATCTTCCTTCAAGGCTCGCTGAATTTTATGAAAGGGCAGGCAAAATCAAGACACTCAATAATGAAAGCGGATCTATCACGATTATCGCTTCTGTTTCTCCTCCAGGAGGAGATTTTTCAGAGCCTGTTACGTCGCACACAAAAAGATTTATACGTTGTTTCTGGGCGCTTGACAGGGATCTCGCAAATGCAAGGCATTACCCTTCCATAAGCTGGATAGACAGCTATTCAGAGTATCTGGATGATGTCAAAGGCTGGTGGCATAAAAATGTGGATAAAGACTGGCTTTCTATAAGATATGCCATAATGGAACTTTTGCAGAAAGAGCAAAGGCTTCTTCAGGTTGTGAAGCTTGTAGGGCCTGATATATTGCCTCACAGGCAGAGGCTGATACTTGAAACATGCACAATGTTCAAGAATACATTTTTGCAACAAAGCGCTTTTGATGATATCGACGCGTATTCTTCAAGCCGCAAACAATTTTTGATGTTGAAATCAATAATGAAGTTTTACGAGAAAAGCGACGGACTTATTAAAAAAGGCATAAACATAGGCGAGATAAAAGAGAACAAAATTTATCAGGAGCTTACGAGAATGAGGTTTAAATATTCAGAGTCAAAGGAAGATATGGATAAATTAGCAGAATTTCCTTCTGAAGTGGAGCGTTCTCTCGGAGAGTTGGAATTTTAATCCTTAAAACCGCGTCCTGATTGCAATCGGGACGCAGTTGAAGTGGTTAAGAGGAGTCAGAATGAAAGAATATAATCTAAGAGAATACGTAGGGCTGGAAGAGATAACAGGGCCTATCTTCATCATACGCAATATTCACAATGTAGGATATAACGAAATTGTGGAAATAGTAGATGACGAAGGAAAATCCAGGCTGGGGATTACGCTTGAAGTTGGCAAGGGTTTCGCGGTTGTGGAAGTCCTGGGAGGAACAAGCGGCCTGGCCATAAAAAATTGCAAAGTAAATTTTAAAGAAAAACCTCTTTTAATGGGGGTGTCTGAAGATGTCCTGGGCAGGGTTTTTGACGGACTAGGCAATCCTCTGGATGGCATGCCAAGGCCTGTGTATGATGAAATGGTAAACGTAAACGGCCTGGCTATAAATCCTGTTTCAAGAAATTATCCCGAAAATATCATAGAAACGGGAATTTCTTCAATAGACATTATGAATACGCTCGTAAGAGGCCAGAAGCTTCCGATATTTTCAGGCAGCGGCTTGCCGCATGACCTTCTGGGCACGCAGATCGCGCGCCAGTCACAGGTCAAGGGGGAAAACTTCTGCGTTATTTTCGTAGCCATGGGTGTTAAATATGATACAGCAAGATTTTTCCAAAAAAGTTTCGAAGAATCAGGGGTTCTTGAAAGGGTCGCGATATTTTTGAGCCTGGCTGACAGCCCGTCTACAGAGAGGCTTTTAACTCCCAGGCTGGCTTTGACTTGCGCGGAATATCTGGCGTTTAAAAAAAGCATGCACGTACTTGTAATCATGACAGATATGTCGAATTATTGCGAGGCATTAAGAGAGGTTTCTACAATAAGAGGCGAGATACCCGCAAGAAAAGGCTATCCGGGATATCTTTACAGCGATTTAGCCAGCATATATGAAAGAGCTGGCATGGTAAAAGGAATCAAGGGTTCTATAACGCAGATTCCAATTCTCACAATGCCTAATGACGATATTACTCATCCTATCCCTGACTTAACAGGCTATATTACAGAAGGCCAGATTGTCCTTGAAAGAGAGATGTACAACAGAGGCATATATCCTCCTATAGCAGGTCTTCCATCTCTATCAAGGCTTATGAAAGATAATATAGGAAAAGGCCTCACCAGGGACGATCACCCGTCTTTAGCTTCGCAGTTATTTGCGTGTTACGCCCATGTTAAAGATGTCAGGGCGCTTGCGTCGATTATAGGAGAAGAGGAGCTTTCCAGCCTGGACAAGCTTTATTTGAAATTCGGAGAAGACTTTGAGAAAAAATTCCTGAGCCAGGGGCCTATGGAACGCAGGACCCTGGCGGACGGGCTGGACTTGGGGTGGGACGTTATATCGAGCCTCCCGCAAGAAGAGCTGGTCAGGATACGCGAAGAAGATTTGAAAAACCACTATAAGAAAAAACAATGAACCCGGTAACCGATTCCACCTACGTGGTGGAAAGGTTTGTGATATGAAAATTAATATTGCCGCCACAAAGACAAATCTTTTAAAGTCCAAGAAGCTATTGTTTCTTACAAGAGAAGGCCATGGTCTTTTAGACGAGAAAAGAAGGATTCTTATAAATGAGTTAACTTCTATCGTCCATATCGTGGACAAGCTCCAGCGCGAAGTGGATACTGCCATGCAGAGCGCGTATGGGCTCGTAGATAAAACCATTATCATAATGGGCAGAAAAAAATTAGAAGAATTGAGTTTTTCAATAGATATAAAAACAAGCCTGTCTATTTCTGAAAGAAGAGTCATGGGCGTAAGCCTGCCTGTAATAGACATGAATATCAAGGAAAATCCGCCGTACTATAGCACGTATGAAGTAAGTTTTCATGTGGACGAAATCATAATAAGGTTCAAAGAAGTCCTTAAGCTGATAACTCAGCTTGCGGAGAAAAAGATCGCTCTTATAAGGATAGCCAAAGAGGTCCAGAAAACAATAAGGAAGGTAAATGCCCTCGAAAAAATATACCTGCCTTTTTATGAGGCAAGCGTAAAATATATAAGTGACAGGCTTGACGAAGACTCTAGAGAAGCGTTTTCAATGTTGAAGCTTATAAAGGAAAGGATAAGTTCCGTCGCTCGTCGTTCGTGAACCGTGATCCATTGTAGTTCGTTACGAACTACGAACGACGAGTCACGAACGACGGATATGGAGTATATATGAAGAATATAATTGTTCCGCTTGCCGGCGGGCCAGCCTCTATAGTTACCGCGAAGTACGCGATATATCTCGCAAAACTTCTTCAGGTAAAATTGGTTGCTGTTTACGTTATAGACGAAAACGCAATACAGGAATTATTAAAAAGCAGGGTATTTGTAGAGATTGAAGCAAAGGAATACGAAATAGATATGGAACAGCAGTCCAAGCTTTTTATGCAAAGAATTAAAACTCTTGCAGAAAATAAAAAAGTGGAATTTGAATCTTTGATTTTAAAAGGAGAGGTTCATAGCGAAATAGCCAGCAAGGCAAGAGAGATTGGGGCTGATTTGCTGGTTATGGGAGATTTAAAAGAGGTTTTGTCCTGGAAAGAGGCGCTTTATAGCGAGGGGGAAAGGATATTCAGAGAATCTCCTTGCCCTGTTGTTATAGTCAAAAATCCCCAGGAAGCAGAGAGGCTGTATAAAGAATTTATATAAGGCCTAAAAAATAATATACGATTAAATCCTTGATTTTTTATATGATTTCATATAATATCACATGAAATGTGGTAATATTTTGTAATTTTTTAGTAAAATTAGATAAAAACCGCGTACCGATTGCAACTGGGGTACGGTTGGGATGGTTAAGCGAGGTGAGAGATGTCAGAAAATTTAAAAGACCTTCTTGAAAAAATAAATCAGGAAGGAATAAAATCAGCGGAAGAAAAGGCCAGGATAATCGAAAATAAGGCCGAAAATGATGCGGAAAAAATTTTGGAAGACGCCAGAAAGCTTGCTAATAATATAATACAAGAGGCCTCTTCCAATGCTCAGCGGCTGAAAGCTGCGGCTGAAGCAAGTTTAAAACAGGCGTCCAGAGATACGATACTTTCTTTAAAAGAAGAGATAAGAAGGATCTTGAATAAAATTGCAGCTCTGGAAATAAGTAATGCCATGTCAGGGGACCAGACGGGGAGAATTTTAGCGGACCTGATAGGGAAATATATTGATAAAAACGGCCAACCGGACGATATAAAGGTGCTGGTAAAGAAAGAAGACCTGGAAAAAATAAAAGATAGTTTCATGTCTAAATTAAAAGACAAGGTTAAGGCCGGAGTGGAGTTCAGGCCGTCTGCAAATATAAACGCAGGATTTTCCATAAGTTTTGATGAAGGGAAATCGTATTTTGACTTTAGCGACGAAGGATTATTGGATGCACTGAGCGTTTATCTTAATCCGGAACTTGTAAAGTTAATAAAATGAACCCAGCCCTTCCTTAGGGCTGGGATAAATATAGGAAGGAAGAGCTGGGTGAAAAATAATTACTATTATTTAATCGCAGGCTTACCCATGCTTCAATTTGGCATGAAGCCGCCGATTTCCTATTCGGATTTTCTTGAAGAGTGCGCTCAAGGATTGAGCCAAGATGAAATAAGCGCTTTAAAAGAGGATAAAATTTTTTTACTAAAAAAATGGAAAAATTTTGATAAAGTGCTGAGGAATGAACTTGTAAGGACCAGGGCTGTTAAAAAAGGCAAAGACCCGAATAATTATTTACGCGCAAGCGAAGGAATTGATCCTTTTATCGCGCCTCTGGCGCACTGGGCAGCAAATCAAGACTCTCCGATGGAAGCTGAGAAGCATCTGGATAAAATAAGATGGGAAAAGATAGAAGAATTTAAATCCGGCCATTATTTCGATATGGAATATCTTGCGGCATATGGTTTGCAGCTCCAGATATTAGAACGATGGGACAGGATTAATTCAGGCGATGGTATGAAAATTTTAGAAGGATTGACAGAAAAAATATGAATACGGAAAGAATCGGGATATTAACCGGCATAAACGGAAACATGGCAACGGTCGAGTTTAAGGATCATGTCATGCAGAATGAAGTCGCTTTTATTATGCATAATGAAGAGCGTCTTAAATCAGAGGTAATACGCGTCAGGGGCAATGTTGCTGAACTCCAGATATATGAAGATACAAAAGGCCTCAAGCTTGGAGAAAGAGTAGAATTTACGGGAGAGCTTCTTTCTGTAGAACTGGGACCCGGGCTATTGGGCCAGATATTTGACGGCTTGCAGAATCCTCTGCCGCAATTAGCGGAAAAGACAGGATTTTTTTTAAAAAGAGGGTTGTATCTAAAAGCCCTGGATATTAAAAAAGAATGGGAATTTACGCCAGTTGTTAAAATCGGCCAAAAAATAAAACCGGGAGAAAAAATAGGATTTACGCATGAAGGTATTTTTGAACACTGGATAATGGCGCCATTTATTTTAAAAGGCCAGGTTGAAGTAGTAAAGATAGCCGGCAAAGGCAAATATAATATAAAATATTTAATAGCGGAGCTGAAAGACGAAAGCGGAAATATCTATCCTGTTACCATGTATCAGACCTGGCCTGTGAAAGCGCCCATAACATGTTTTGCAGAAAAATTAAAACCTGTAAAACCTCTGACTACAAAAATCAGGATTATTGATACGCTTATGCCTGTGGCGCTTGGAGGGACATATTGTGTTCCAGGGCCTTTTGGTTCAGGGAAAACTGTTCTTCAGCAGCTTATCAGTAAGCATGCGGAAATCGATATAGTAATCATAGCTGCGTGCGGGGAAAGGGCAGGGGAGGTTGTAGAGACATTAAGGGAATTCCCGCACCTTGTGGACCCCAGGACGAAGAAAAGTTTGATAGAACGAACTGTTATTATATGCAATACCAGTTCGATGCCTGTGAGTGCAAGGGAATCAAGCGTTTATACAGCCGTAACTATTGCGGAATATTATCGCCAGATGAGCCTCAATGTTTTGCTTTTGGCTGATTCTACTTCCAGATGGGCGCAGGCAATGCGCGAGATGTCAGGAAGGCTTGAAGAGATTCCGGGAGAAGAAGCATTTCCAGCGTATCTTGAAAATAGGATAGCCTCATTTTATGAGAGGGCGGGCCTTGTAAAGCTGCACGACGGAAGTTTAGGTTCTGTCACTATAGGCGGCACAGTGAGTCCTGCAGGAGGAAATTTCGAAGAGCCTGTTACACAGGCTACACTGAAGGTTGTGGGCGCGTTTCATGGGCTTTCGCGGGAAAGGTCTGACGCGAGAAGATACCCTGCAATAGACCCTCTTGAAAGTTGGAGTAAATATAAAAGTTTTATAGATGGTAAACAAGTGGTTGCCTCTCAGGTTGTTTTAAAGAGAAGCTATGAAGTGAAACAGATGATGAAGGTGGTGGGTGAAGAAGGTACATCTTTAGGAGATTTTATAGTTTATCTCAAAGGCGAATTTATAGATGATGTTTATTTGCAGCAGAACGCGTTTGACGAAGTGGATGCGGCTACTATTGAAGAAAGGCAGAAATATATATTTCATGTCTTGCATGAAATAATAGAGGCGGAGTTTGATTTTGAGGATAAAGAAAACGCCAGGAAATTTTTTCAGGGCCTCAGGCAGATATTTATCGAATGGAATTCTTCTGAGTGGGGGAAAGACATTTTTTATAAAAAAGAAAAGGAGATAAAAGAGAAGGTTCAAACTAAGCTAAAGGTAAATAAATAATATGCAGAAAATATATAATCGTATAATTCAGATAGCCGGCAATGTAATTACCGTTGAAGCGAGAGACGTTGGCTACAGCGACTTGGCTGAGATTTCTTCCGGGGCGGGAAAATCCCTGTCGCAGGTGATAAGGATAGATGGGGAAAGAGTTTATCTGCAGGTATTTGCCGGCAGCCGCGGCATTTCTACCGGAGATAAGATAAGGTTTTTGGGACATCCTATGAGAGTCTCATTTACGGAAAATCTCATGGGCCGCTTGTTTAACGGGGCCGGCCTTGCCAGGGATAACGGGCCGAAGCTTGAAGAGAATATGGTTGAGATAGGCGGGCCGTCGGTAAATCCCGCAAAAAGAATTATTCCCAGAAAGATTATACGTACCGGTATTCCTATGATAGACGTGTTTAACTCTCTCGTGGAGTCGCAGAAACTTCCCATATTCTCAGTGCCGGGAGAACCTTACAACGAACTTCTGGCCCGTATCGCAATGCAGGCGGAAGTAGATATTATAATATTAGGAGGTATGGGGCTTAAGTATGACGATTATCTTTTTTTTAGAGATACCCTTGAAAAAAACGGGTCTCTATCCAGGGCGATATTTTTTGTCCACACCGCGCAGGACCCTACTGTAGAGTGCCTGCTTGTGCCTGATTTGAGCCTGGCTGTAGCTGAGCAGTTTGCGTTGCAAGGTAAGCGCGTCCTTGTGCTTTTGACTGACATGACGAACTTCTGTGATGCCTTGAAAGAAATATCGATTACTATGGAGCAGATCCCTTCCAACAGGGGATATCCAGGGGATTTATACAGCCAGCTGGCAAGCCGTTATGAAAAAGCAGTCGATTTTGATACGGCAGGATCCATAACAATATTGGCTGTTACCACGATGCCTGGCGATGACGTGACCCATCCTGTTCCGGATAACACAGGATATATTACAGAAGGCCAGTTTTATCTGAGGAATAAATCAATCGAGCCGTTTGGTTCATTGAGCCGCTTAAAACAACTCGTGAACGGAAAGACCAGAAAAGACCATCGCGTTATTATGGACAGGATGATACAGCTGTTCAGCGACTACAGGGAAACCCTTGAAAAGCAGTCGATGGGTTTTCATATGAGCGGATGGGACAAAAAACTTCTTAAATATGGCAGGGCATTTGAAGAAAATATGATGAATCTTTCCGTGGACATACCTTTAGAAAAAGCCCTGGACCTTGGGTGGCGGATACTGGCTGAAAATTTCGAGCATAGCGAAATAGGTATAAAAACTGAATTCATCAACGAATTCTGGCCAAAAAACATAACCTCATAACCTGTCCAACTTCGCAAGTTGCCCAATTGGGCAACTTGCGAAGTTGGACAGAGGTCTAGATTATAGATGTCTAAGATTAAATTCACAAAAGGCGAGCTTAAAAGGCAGCGCGACGCGTTAAAAAGATTCGAGCGCTATCTGCCTATATTGCAGCTGAAGAAACAGCAGATGCAGCTCGAGATACAGCGGGTTCACGAAAGATTAAATTTAAAAAATCAAGCGCTGAGCACTCTAAAAAACAAAATAAGTGAGTGGGCAAATCTTCTGGAGGAGCGAGGAGATTATATATCCGCTTGGATAAAGCCTAAAGATGTTGTTATCTCGAGTTTTAATATCGCTGGTGTGGATATACCGGTATTAGAGAAAATGGAATTTGACGACCCTGAATACGATTTATTTTTAACACCGCTATGGGTTGATGCCGCGATTATAGAGTTAAAAAAATTCATAATGTTTCTAGAAGAGAAAAATATATTAAACAAACAGCTAAGGATACTGAGCGAAGAGCTCAGGATTACAAACCAGCGGGTAAATCTTTTTGAAAAAGTAAAAATTCCGGAAAGCTCTGAGAATATAAGATGTATAAGGATTTATCTTGGTGATCAGCAGGCCGGCGCCGTAGGGCGTTCCAAGATGGCTAAAAATAAAATAGAAAGAATGAGCTTAGAGGCAGTGTTAACATGATAGTTAAAATGAAAAAGATAATTTTAATAACCCAGTCGAAGGATATTAATTCTGCGCTTGAAGCTGTAAGAAGGCTGGGGCTTTTGCATGTAGAGCATGAGAATGCGCCTGGAGGGGCGAATATTGCATCGCTTAAGGAAAAGTTAAACCGCGTTTCAAAAACTATAGCGGTCCTGCCTGATGTAAAAAATCAGGCTATTGTAGATAATAAAGAAGACAGCCTTATCGATGAGATGGCCGGGCTTCTGGATGAAAAGGAAACGATGATAGAAGAATTGCAAATCTTGAAACGCGATATAGAAACGTGGAAGGAATGGGGAAATTTTAACCCCGGCCTTATCGAGGATTTAAAGAATAAAGATATCTTGGTGAGGTTATGTAAAGTAAGCGTTCAGGAAATGAAAGATATTCCGAAAAGTGTGGTTCTGGAAAAAATATTTCAGAAAGGAAACATATTTTATTGTGCGGTTATTTCAAGGAAAGAAATAGGCCTGCCTTTTGAAACGCTGGAACTACCTGAAAAGGGCATGGAAGAAATGTTTTTTGAAGAGAAAAAATATGAAAAAAGGCTTGCCGACATAGAAAAGAGATTTTTAGAAATAGCCGCCTATAAAAATGCTTTAGGTAATTATGAAAATTACCTGAGCTCTCTCATAGAGTTTAACGAGGTGGCCGAGGGATCAGGGAAATTTGAAAAATTATCATATATAAAAGGTTACGTGCCTATAGATAAGATCAACCTTATTGAGACTGTGGCTTCAAAAGAGAAATGGGGCATGTTAGCAAGCGACCCTGGAGAAAATGATATCCCGCCAACGCTGATAAAAAATTCGAAATGGGTGAAAATAATAAAACCTATGTTTGACATCATAGGTACGATACCGGGATATAAAGAGGTCGACATAAGCCTGCATTTTTTGATATTTTTTTCTATATTCTTTGGCATGCTGATAGGCGATGTGGGTTATGGCCTTACATATTTCCTTATGGCTTTAATAGCACAAAAAAAGTTTAAGGCTATAAAAGATAAATCGATTTTTTTCTTAACATATGTGCTGGCTAGCTGCGCCATTATCTGGGGCCTTTTGACAGGCGTATTCTTCGGGCCTCATCCCTGGATAAAACCCATGATGCCTTATTTTACGGATAATACAAATGTCCAGGCGTTTTGTTTTTTGATAGGGGCGGTACAATTGAGCATGGCGCACATCTGGAAAATTTTAAGGAAATTCCCTTCTCTGAAAGCGTTGAGTGATGCAGGATGGATATGTGTTTTATGGGCAGCATATTTTCTGGCAAAGGCATTAATATTGAATTTTGAATTCCCTGGTTTTGGAAAATGGATTTTTATAGCCGGGTCTGCGCTTATTATTTTATTTACAAATCCTGTAAAAAATATTTTTGCCGGTATCGGAACTGGTCTGGGGGATTTTTTATTAAAGCTTGTGAATAGTTTTGCGGATATAGTTTCGTATATAAGACTATTTGCTGTAGGGCTGGCAGGGGTAGCGATAGCGGACGCATTCAACCAGATAGCTGGAGGCATAGGCACGGGTAGTATTTTAAACGGTTTATTGAGCGGGTTTGTGCTTTTTTCAGGCCATACGCTGAATCTTGCGCTGGGGATTTTGTCTATACTAGTACACGGAGTACGGTTGAATGTCCTGGAATTTTCAGGCCATATGGATATGGAATGGTCAGGCACAGAATACAGCCCTTTTAAAGTAAAATGAAAAAGACGCCTCGCAAGTGGCCGAGGGTCTCTTGTGAGACGGGAACGGTTGTAAAAAAACGGGACTTCGCAAATTTAACCCCTCGCCGCACGAAACATAGATAAGGGCGGTTCGGGATCAATTTTTGCTTCACAAAATTTAGGAGGATATATGGACGCAAATACAATATTTCAGTTCAAGGATATAGGAATAGCCGGAGCAGCGCTTGCTTTTTCAGCTATTGGCTCGGGAGCCGGAGCAGGAGTGGCTGGGATGGCAGCGATAGGCGCGTGGAAGAAGTGTTTTGCCCAGAACAAACCAGCACCATTTATATTTCTGGCGTTTGTGGGTGCTCCGCTTACACAAACTATTTATGGAATGATAGTGATGAATGCCCTGATAGAAGCAAGTAAAAGAGTCCAGAATTTGGGAATATTAAGTGCTTTAGGCATGCTCTCAGGCGCTGCGATAGGTTTTTCAGCGTGGTATCAAGGGCTGGCAGCTGCTTCAGCCAGCGACGCAATGGGTGAAACAGGCAAAGGCTTTGGAAATTACCTGATGGTTCTCGGCATTATAGAAACAGTGGCTATCTTTACAATGGTGTTTACCCTGATGGCTATCGGTAAGGTGCAATAGGCGGATAAGTTCTTAGCTGCAAAGCATATTTAAAGGGATCCCTTTTTGCAGCGAATGTATAAATTTATAAACTAGAATGAACGCCTCTGGTAGTAGCGTATCTAAAATTAATAGGAACCAAAGGTAAGGTACTATCAATAATCTGCTGTGCCATATCTCTCGCCTTAATCCAATTAGCAAGCATGGACAATGCTATATTAGGATCTCTAGAAGCTATCATAAGATCGTGCGTATCTGAAATAACTAAATTGAGATATTCCTGTGGATTAACCCTATTTTTCCTTGCACGCAAATATTCTTTTACATCTGAACTATTATAACCCATAGCTAAGCCTATCGGGAATGGTTCTGGAGAAATGTCGCGTTCTGTTGAATATGGCCACGTAACTTGATTAATAGTTACCAAATAATTATCGAGCTGAATAAGCTGGTCTCTTACATCATCTGATCTTCCGCTGTTTATAATTTTCTCTAAATCTATCTTTTTAAAAGCTTCTAAACAAGACTCTTTATTTATAACTCTTCCCAGATAAAAATCCGGAGAAAGCAATTCTTTTCTATGTTCAAAGAATACGCTAGCCAGTGCTTTAGGATTATAAACAAAACATGAGATGCCGCTATTCCTGGAAAGACGATTATAAGAAACAAATCTAAGCCCTAGAATTTCCGAAATATTCTTAACTAAATCAAGCTCTTCATTTGTCATCTTAAATAGCCAGCTCCAATAAGCAGGTTTCATACCTAATGCCACTAATAATAACGTTGTATTCTTGGGATCAAGGAGATACGCTTGTTCTTTAGGGTAAGCCCGAAGAGAGGTTTTGATAAACAGGGCTTGTATGCGAATAAATGTATCATCTTCTTGTCCAACAGGAAGACGCAAAGTATTCCCTGAAGCAAAGGGCGGGCAGGTATTAGCTGTAAAAAATAATACGCCGATTATTATTGTGCACAGAATTCCGAAAGTAGAAACTTTTTTAAACTTTATCATAATGCAGGCAAAAAATACCCCTTTCATAGGGATTTTAAGTTGAGGTGCTTATTCAACATAATTATACCATAAATATAGCTTATCGGGAAGGGTGGACAAGATAGTAGTCTGCAACTACATGTAAATCTAAGTTGCTTAACATCATCAAAAATTTAGTGCTTGAAATAAGCGGATAGATGTTGTATATTAATAAAACACTCTAAGGGGCGGTTAGCTCAGCTGGTAGAGCGCTTCGTTTACACCGAAGAGGTTTCACAGGTTCGAGCCCTGTACCGCCCACCAAAAATTTTGTTTTACAAAATTTTTGGTGAGGTTTCGCCACAACATTTTATTTTGCAAAATGCTGTGGCGGACCCACCGAATTCTGCCGGAAGCGGATTTGTCCCGAACGACCCTTGTTTTTTCATGATGTTGTGAGGGGCAACAGGCTTAATTAAAGGCGATACAGGTTTCCCTCGCCGCATAAAAGGAAATAAGGGGGATCGAGATTAAATTTTTTTATTCGTGATTATATTTATTCCCTCGCAGTGTATGGATAAAAAATAAGGCTGCTCGGGATCAAATTTTTTCTTCGAAAAAATTTGCGGGGACGTAGTTCAGCTGGATAGAACGCCAGATTGTCGATCTGGAGGTCGCGGGTTCGACCCCCGTCGTCCCCGCCAGTATTTTTATCTAAGCTATTATATAACACGCTTCGAAAGACTATGAATAGCCATAACTTAATAAAAAAGTTATGGCTATTTTGTTTATCTTGAATATTTTGAACAGAGCTTTCTTTGGATTGCTGCGGGATAATGCAAGATATTTTCTGTTTGACGGAATAGATTTTTTCATAGCGCGTAATCAAATTGTCTCTTCCAGAGGCTTTATTTCGCAAGTAATTAAAAGGTGTTTATTTTTTTGACCCAAAGTGGTATAATAAAACTGTTATGGAAAAAAGAAAATATCCAAGATATAAGGCTTGCACTTCTATAAAATACAAAAGATCCGACGACCCTCTTTCTTTATGGCAGACAGGTTCTGAAATTAAAAATATCAGCATGGGAGGGTTGTTGTTTACCGCTTATGAAAAGATGCCTTCAGGCACCCCGCTTATTTTTAAGCTGCATATATTTACCAAGGATTCGACCGCGAAAATAATAGAATTAAAAGCCAGCGTCGTGGGATCGGAAGACGGCATAATGAGTTATGATACAAGAGTGATCTTTGTTGATCTTAGCGGTTCACAGAAAGCCCTCCTTAAGCAATTCATTGATTATATAGAGCCATAAAAAATGAGGCGGTATACAGCTGATTTCTCTTTTTCAGGGATTTTATGACCGGATATTTATTTAATATTATTATGAGGATGTTTAAAAAAGATTAAAATTTTAAAATTTTATTAATACTAATACCAACAATATTTTTTTGAGCAGTATAGCTTATAGTATGTAATTGTCCGCTGAAACTAACCTAATGTCGCCTATGATGGGGAATAGCCATTAAGGCAAAGCCAGGGTTAGATAAGCGAAATCTTTAGTTGTAATAGACGCCATTGGCATATTGGCGCAAAATTCAACATCTGAAGCTCTTCGTGAATATGACTTCAACACATACAATGGGGAGATTTATATGAACTTGCTGGTAAGACTTTGCTGCCAAAAGAAGCGCGGAGGCATTTATAAGCATGTTCCTCATGTTTTGATAATGTTAAATATAAAATTGTAGAAACAGTATTAAAAAATGGTATAATGTGCGCTGAGAAAGAAGGTGATATATGGCTGATTTTTCTTTTGACATTACTTCAAAGGTAGACCTGCAGGAG
>Ga0172371_10002852_pt1 | contig 27167 bp, 33 predicted proteins | sample Lak12m_FD_114543 | JGI IMG/M metagenome (GOLD analysis project Ga0172371, IMG submission 114543) | Freshwater microbial communities from Kabuno Bay, South-Kivu, Congo - kab_022012_12m | ecosystem: Environmental > Aquatic > Freshwater > Lake | place: Democratic Republic of the Congo: South-Kivu... | reverse complement strand
TTTGCGCTCTGGCAATGAGGAGCGCTTCTGTTTCTGCGTAGGGGCTTGCCAATTACTTTTCCTTTCTTTCACTTACTTAACGGAATGTACGTTGATTTTATTCGGTGGTTGTAGGAAGTATTTTTCTATTGGTTGGATATGCGCGCAAAGATAAGGCAAGCGCCGCAAAAGCTGTTGCCACAAAGATGAAGGGACTCATCAAACCCATCATCACGAAAGATGATATCAAACGGCTTGAAGCACTGGAAGCAGTAGAAGCTAAAAGATGCGGACTTGAGGAATTCAAATGCTCCACCAACGAAGAGATGCTGCAAATAATGGGGTTGGTCAAGGCAGCTTAAAATGCAAACTTCCGAGTTCTTAGAGAACTCGGAAGTTTTTTATGGTCGAGATTTTATCTATTCCCTAGGACTTGAGCCTAGAACCTAGCGGAGTTGGGTTTTAATCCTATTGAGCTACATTTTTATTATTCGACTCATGACCGAGTGGTTTTAGATTTCAACCAGTAGAAATTACTAAAAGCTTTATTTTGACTGTAATATTTTGAAAAAAATGCCAAGATCATAACGTTGCAAAATTTCTCGTAATAGTTTTACCATTTTTTCAGGAGTATCATATCCGACACGATTTACCCTTTCGATTAGTTTTTTTGCTTTATATGCAATGTCTGGGTATTTGTTATCAAAGAAAATTTGAAATTCGTTATTTTCAATACCTAGTTCAATTGCATCTAAGACATTTGACGCATAGTTTGCCATCCAAAGAAAAACTCCAATTCGATTATTTGGACCTTTAGCATTTTCAAGTTGACTAAAAAATACTGTAGTCCCTTCTTTGTAACTATCTAAAAAATCAAAACCTAATTCTTGAAGCCTTTTATGTGCAATAAGATCACCCAGCATACTATTTATTGCGCTAGCCAAATTATCGAATTCGGGTGATAAAGCTGCTAAGCCAGGGTAACCCTCTTCATCACAAACACAATGTTCTAGTTCCTCTGCAACTAAAATATCATCATTTATTTCAAGCGGTATACGCTTTATACCTATAATATATTGGCGTGGTTCAAATTCAGTTGTAGCTCGTGCGTTTATTCCCTCAGGCAATGACGAATCGCGCATCCAAAAAACTGGATGTAAGATTTTCTTTCTTCTTGAATCATAGTATTGACGAAACTTAGGTGAATTTTTCAACAAATTCTCGAGAAGTTCCCCTTCCTGATATTGTTCCGCCGTAATCATCTCGTCCTCCAAACTTTCAATGTCTTTTATTATTACCATTAGTGTTAAGAAGCTTCATTGTTCATCCTCAGCGTCTAACTGGTCGCCTTGATTCGATTGTCACTTTTCATAAATGCTTCAATATTATCAATTGGTTCGTAATATGTTATTTGGGAGAAGACTAAACCATATTTGTTATGTTTCTCCTTATTTTCAATAGAAGTTTTTCGATTTATGGGCGTTAAATGAAATGTATACACAGTTACATCTTCAAGCAAAAGGCTGGGTGGGTATGAAACTACATCACAAATCTTTCCTATAATTCGTGATTGACTATAAGTATGTATTTCATTCGTTTCGTCTCGGCTTGATACCACTCTTGAAGTGTTAATAGGGGCGTTTATTATTTCTCCGTGAGAAGCGATTTGGAAAATTTCGTTTTCAAAATAGAACCATTTATGTTCTTGGTCAATCCAAAATGAAAGTAGTTTTTGAATATCATCAAATGATGGAATAGGCAATGAAACGCTCATTAATACTACATCCTTTCACTATGTTTTTGATAAAATAGCCATTACCGTAACCGTTTGTGTCAGTAACCTGAGGTAAACAAACGTTGGTCATAGTATAAACCCAATTATTTAGAGTTTGGAATTTTATCCTTTCCATCATTCATCCCCATACCCCAACTCCCTCAACACCTCCTCCGTATGCTCCCCCATCAACGGCGGCGGGAAGCGATATTCCACGGGTGTATCGCTCATCTTCGACCAAAAAAGTGATGAGTTGGTAAAATAACGATTATGAGAACAGTCAAGGAGCAAGGAAATATGGCCACAATCCGTTTTGAAGCCAGCCTGTTTAAGATCGGCTCATGGACGCTGCTTAGGCTGCCCAAGAGCGCCAGCGCGAAGCTTCCATCACGAGGCATGACAATGGTCGAGGGAACCATCAATGGCTTCCGCTTTCAAGCTCCGCTCGAACCCAATGGCAAGGGGAGTCACTGGCTCAAGGTCGATAAAACCATGCGCGATGCATCTGGAGCAGAAGCAGGTGATACCGTAACGCTGGCGATCGAGCCAGTTAAAGAATGGCCGGAGCCCAAAGTACCAGCGGATCTAAAGAAAGCCCTCGCAGCTGTCCCACAGGCACAGAGTCTATGGAAGGATATTACGCCTATGGCGCGCTGGGACTGGATCCGCTGGATAGGTTCGACTAAGAATCCTGATACGCGTAAACGACGTATCGAAGTGACATTCTCGAAGTTCAAGGACGGAAAGCGCAGGCCATGTTGTTTTAATCGAAGCATGTGTACCGATCCCGAAGTATCGAAGAACGGGGTGCTGCTCGAGCCAGCCCCGACGAGGTAAGGACAATGGGTAAGAGAAATTATCTTATCGAGGGAGTCTCCGGCACGGGTAAAAGCTCGGTATGGCAAGAGCTGCGCCGACGCGGTTACGCAGCCATAAATGGTGATAGAGAACTGGCCTACCAGGGAGACCCAACGACTGGCGAGAAAACCGAAGGCTTTCGCCACGAACATCATATTTGGGATGTAGAAAAAGTAAGGAGGCTGGCAGCAAATCAGGACGACGAAGCCACTTTCTTCTGTGGCGGTTCTAGAAATTTCAAGCAGTTCATAGACCTTTTTGATGAAATCTTCATCCTGGACGTTGATGCAGAGACACTCAATGAACGGCTCGACAACCGTACTGATAATGACACGGGCAAGAGCAGGAGCGAGCGGGAACTCATCCTCCGTTTACACGCCACAAAAGAAGACCTACCCAACAGTGGCATCGTAATCGATGCCACACAGCCGCTTGTCAGCGTCGTGGACGAAATCCTTAGCCATGTCCGAGCTTAGAGCACAGCGCGCTGTGCCCCTTGTTGTGCAGGGATAATCGCCATAACTATTATGAGAACAGTCAAGGAGCAAGGCAATATGTCCACAATTCGTGGGGATTTTTACTGAAAAATATTTTTCTTCCTAAAATTTTAGATTTCATCGTCCTTATATCCCAACTCCCTCAACTCCTCTTCGGTATGCTCCTCCATCAAAGGCGGCAGGGCAGGCGGTCAACTCCTCGCCCAAGGCACCCCGAAGATGTGGCAAAGGTCAAAGAGTCCTATACGGGTCAGTGTTTGAAGGAGATGTTGTGAAAGCCAAGACCTCCGATGTTTTGGAAACCTCGGAGGTCTTGGAATGCTGCGCCGATGCATCGAGTTGAGACATATTTTCCCATCCATGAACCATGCTAATATGATTTGCTATTTCCTCTATATCTTCCTGGCTATGACGAAACGCTCAGTTATTGGATGAACAGACAAACTCTCGTTTTCAATAATTTGAAAATTCTCATTCGTAATCGATGCTGCTAATTTGGAAACGCTAAAAAAATTAATACTGGGGAGAATTCCTATTTTAGATAAAAGGAATATGGGAATATTCAGAAGGGTGCCGACAAAAGTCTTCTCTCCCAAGCAGGGTGTCGCAGAGATGAATACGCCTCCAGGCTTCAGCAACTGATTGATCCTATCCATAACCTGCGAGGAGTTTTCCACCAAATGCAATACGCTCAAAGTCAGAATTAAATCAAACGACTCTTTCTTCAAGCTTTCATCGAATATCGTCGCTTTCGTGAAAGCTATATTCTCTATTTTTCGTTCATCGGCTTTCCTTTTGGCAATCTCGATCATGTTTGAGGAGATATCAATTCCGCGGACATCTTTAGCCATGCTGGCGATTTCAATGGCGATTGACCCTGTCGCACATCCATAATCCAGGACGATATCGCTGGCAGTGAGATATTTTTTTGTCCTTTCGATAATTCTGAGATCGTTTTCCCCGAGACTCACGCCTGGCGTATCCCAATTATTTGCCAACCCATCCCACATCGATTCTGATTTCATGTTTTACCTCCTAATGAGTAACGCTTTGCGATGTTTGGCTTTCAGGTCCCGTCGTTATAACGACATTCCCTTTCTTATATCCTTCTTCGATGTATCTGTGAGCCTCGGAAGTCCGTTCCATCGGAAAGCATCTATCAATAACCGCTTTTATCTTCCCCGCCTCGATCAACTCTTTGACGGCATGTAGATCTTCAACACTTCCCGGAGCGATTGCACAGATCACTTTCCTGCCGCCTGTCATGGAAGTCCATAGCATTTGAAAAAGTTGTTTCATCTTGAAGCTGGCTAAAAGGTAACGACCGTTTTGCGTTAGCGAGTTTTTAGATCGTGAAAACGAACCCTTGCCTAATACGTCAAAGATCAGATCATAAGTCTCGCCGCTTTGGGTAAAGTCCTCTTTGGTGTAATCGATGACCTTGTCCGCTCCTAAAGATTTTACAAATTCCAATCTCGGGGTACCGCATACCCCAGTCACTTCTGCACCAAAGTGTTTGGCAATCTGAACCGCCGCTGAACCGATCCCTCCAGAAGCGCCGTTGATCAGGACTTTCTGTCCGCTGTGGATATTTACTTTCGCAAGCAAATTCAACGCCATGATTGCCCCATAAGGAACAACGGCGGCTTCCTCATAGGTCATATTGGACGGTTTTATTGCCAGCACCCCGTCTTCAGGCAGACAGATATACTCGGCATAAGCGCCCATGCTTTGACCAAGATATCCAAAGACCTTGTCGCCTGCCTTAAATCTTTTTACGTCTTTGCCTATGGCTTCAATTTCTCCAGAAAACTCACTCCCCAGAACGGTTGTTTTGGGTTGTTTGAGACCAAAAGATATTTTCGCCAGTAGCCAGAGGAGGAATGGCATATTGAACTCGCGAGGGGAGATCCCCTTGAAATTTCGTGCCACAAGATCCCCGTAATTTACAGATGTCGCATGGTTTCTTACGAGGATTTCATTGTCCTTCGGAGCAGGTTTTTCGATCTCCTCGAGTCGAAGCACATCCGGCGATCCATATTCAGTAAATACAATTGCTTTCATAACGTAATCCTCCAATTTATCTTGATATGTTTATGTTGTCGCGTTTACAGCGGACGAATTGAATCCTTTGACGATCAGCCATATCGCCATGACCATTTCCTGCAAAGCCAGTGGAGCCATTAAGATATCAAGACCCACGCCGAACATGGCGGACAAACCTGAGGCTAAATACAATACGCCTCCAATGAGACCCCAAACCGATATCCATCGAGGAAGGAGTTTTGATTGATGGAATAAATAATAGATCATCAGGGCGCCCAGGCTGAAAACGATTCTCAATATCGAATCCATCTGGTCGGTGGCTTTTAGCAGCAAAGCACCCAAAGTTTGAAAATGGGAAACGTCTGGAGTTCCAGCTTTTACATATTCCTGGCTTACTGTTAACAGTAATAACCAGCAGATGACCACGGCAATATACATAACAGCCTCAAGCGCCCCCCTGAAAAGAACGACCCCAAGAGCCAGGGCTTCATTGTGTCTTTTAAGAATCGGGTACAACACAACAGACATCATGGCAAGCGAAAAGCCCATCGTTAGCACAAGGAGGGATCCTGTTACGATTTGATTTTGATTTTCAGAAACTTTAATCAAGTAATTGGAATCACTTAAAATGGATCCTGTAAAAACAAGGCTTAGTATGCCTGCAACCGTCCCAATGATATATAACACGCCCACAGTTGCGGCTGTCTTTCTATTCGAGCTCATTTTTCATCTCCTTCAGGTTCATAAGAAAATACATCTTGCAGCGGTACGCCGAAAACGAGGGCAATCTTGAAAGCCAGTTCGAGGGAGGGAGCGTACTTCCCGCCTTCGATGGCGATGATGGTCTGCCGCGTCACGCCGACCTTTTCCGCCAGTTGTTCCTGAGTCAGTTCGTTGTTGTGAAACCGTAATTTCCGAACATTGTTTCGGACCTTATATTTGTCCATATTAGAACCCCTTTCGATAGAGATACAACTGCGAAAGGTCGCCAATGATTTCGGCAACGATGGAGGAGAGAATGAGCAGGCTGAACATTACGAGCGGCGGCTGACCAAAGGCAAAGCTCAGCATGGCAATCAACACCCCAATCGAAAACGTAATGTACGAAACCTTGCTGCCTTTCAGACCGATCAAGTTATCCCGCTCGTCTTCGATAAAACGCTCCTCCTGATCCGATCTTGTCTTTATGGCATGGACGATGCTGAGCAGGATGTTGGTCAGAATACTGCCAATGATGTTCACCACAATGATTGCCACGATGACAATTGCCCAAAGGCTGAAAACCTTCGCCGCGACCAGTCCGCCCGCCTGTTGCATCTGAAACAGTTGAGACAGATAGTAGACCCCGATCAGCAGGTGGCTGACCAACGAAACCGTGATGTTTTTCTCTTGATATGACATTTTTACCTCTTTTTGTATGGTTGTGGTTACTTTTTGTGTCTTTTAGTGTACATATAGTAACTCATAACATTCATAATGTCAAGTATATTTTACATTATTACGTCAAATAATCCCAAATTGGCGATTTCGCAGGCGCTTCTATGAAATACAAAGAACGGCTGTGCTTGCGCAGCCGTTCTTTGATTGATTTCTGTTCGTTCTCAACTGTCTACGCAACGCTTTATCAAGTTATGTCGCTTTGCATGACAGTAATGAGCACTTTTCCCCTAACGTATCCTTCTCTCATCTCCATATCCCAACTCTCTCAGCACCTGCTCGGTATGCTGCCCCATCAAAGGCGGAGGCATGCGGTATTCCACAGGTGTTTCGCTCATCTTCAAGGGCGAGCCGACCAAAGGCAACTCCCCAATGGTGGGATGATTCATTTTCACCAGTATCTCGCGTGATTCAGGTGCATTGTTTGAAGCGTCTCCCCGAAGAATTGACCAACCACGCCAAGCAGCACTACTCATCAGAAGATCGATAATGCCAACCGTTAGAAATACATGTCTGGCTCTTTCCAAACCGATGGAACCGAACAGCAATCCTTTGGTTTCCAAAAAGAATTATTTCTTATAATGTAACGCAACAACTCCCGAACGAAACGTTTTTGACCCGACAAGTTTTAATGTAAGGTTCTTGCCCGTTTCGAACAAGCGGGGACCTTTTCCCGCAATGATCGGGTGAACAACAAAGTGATACTCGTCTATGAGATTCCATTGTGCAACTTGCGATGCGATGTTCAGTCCACCAATGGAAATATTTTTTCCTGGCTGTTGTTTTAACTTCATAATCTCTTCTCGAAGATTTGAGTGGAGGAGCGTCGTGTTGTTCCACTCTACGCTCTTCAACATCGTTGAAAAGACAATCTTTGGTATTGAATCGAATGTACGTGCGAATTCGTTGGTCACTTTCGTTTCCGATTGATTCACTGCGACATCGTGCCAGTATGGATACATCAAGTGATACGTGTTGCGTCCGAAAATTTCAACGCCTGAATCACGCAAGAGCCCAGTGAAGTACTCGTGCAATTCGTCGTCGGCGACTACCGATTCATGTCCGCAGCAGCCGTCTATCGTGATGTTGATTGCAAAAATAACTTTTCTCATTTGTTGTTCTTCTGACATTATTTTAATCCTTTATTAACTGAAGGAAAGAGTGCCAACGCAAATATGAAGATTTCAAATGCAATGACTCTGTTCATTACCTTAACCGTTTGTGTCATTGGCTCTGAAATAAAAAATCGTTGGGCATAGTATAAACCCAATTATTTAGAGTTTAGAATTTTATACCTTCCTTCCATCATCCCCATATCCCAACTCCCTCAACACATCCTCCGTATGCTCCCCCATCAACGGCGGATGTAAACGATATTCCACAGGCGTATCGCTCATCTTCAACGGCGAGCCAACCAGAGGCAATTCGCCAATGGTGGGATGATTCATTTTTACGAGCATCTCGCGTTCACCCACAGTTGGCATGGAAAAGACCTGCTCAAAATTATTGATCGGGCCGCAGGGGAATTTATCCTCCATCAAAGCCAGCCACTCATCCACCGTTTTTGTCTCAAAGACCGGTTCGAGCAATTCGATTAGCGCATCCCGATTCTCGACCCGCGCAGAATTAACCGCAAAACGCAAATCAGTAGCTAATTCCGGTTGGCCGATCAGCCTGCATAAAATCTCAAATTGTCTGTCGTTCCCCACCGCAATCACAAACCAGGCATCGCGCGCGCGGAAGCTTTGATACGGCACGATGTTCGCATGCGCATTCCCATATCGCTTGGGGGTATTGCCAGAGATCAGAAAATTACTGGCCACATTCGCCAGCCAACCCAATTGAGAATCAAATAATGAGATATCGAGATGCTGTCCCTGCCCGGTCGATGTGCGCGCCTGCAAGGCGGCCAGGATCGCGATGATCGCATTTTGTCCCGCAAATAAATCCGCTGCAGCCACGCCCACTTTCATTGGCTCGCCTTCGGGTTCACCGGTAATGCTCATCAACCCGCCCAGCGCCTGGATCATAAAATCATAACCGGGCTTGTTACGCATTGAACCTGTTTGTCCAAACCCTGTAATGGAACAATAAACCAAACGCGGATTCAACTCATGCAGGGTTTCAAAATCCAACCCGAATTTCTTCAATGTGCCGGGGCGGAAATTTTCAACCAGCACGTCGCTTTGCAGCGCGAGGTCACGCAAAATCTTTTTGCCTTCATCGGTTTTCAAATTAATAACGATGCCACGTTTATTGCGATTGACACACAAATAATACGCGCTCTCCCCTTCCGCAAACGGCGGACCCCAGCCGCGAGTCTCGTCGCCTTCGGGCGGCTCTACTTTTATAACGTCCGCTCCCAGGTCACCAAGAACCATCGTACAATAGGGACCGGCCAGCACGCGGCTCAGATCCAACACACGAATTCCAGTTAATGGCTGCATAATTCTCCTCAATCGTCCATGTCATTGCGAGGGCTGGTGGTTGAGTAGGGCGAGTGCTTTTCTCGACCGTATCGAAACCCAGCCCGAAGCAATCTCCTCATCGTTGGGGGTTGCTTCGCACAGTGCGCTCGCAACGACATGAAACCAAACAAATATGAAACGCGACTTATATTTTAGCAAACCGCTTATAAATGCGGCAGGGTCGCTTGGATTCGCGCCCGACCCGCATCATGGGATTGCCCTGGATTCATTCGGCGCATTCGTGACGAATCCGATCTCACTGCGCCCGCGCCTGCCAACTGCCCAACCGGCCCTGCTCCACTTCCCCGGCGGATTCCTGCTGCATACCGGCCTGCCGAATCCCGGGTTCAAGGATGCGCTGAAAAAATACTCCGCCAAATGGAAGCGCAGCGACCTGCCCATTATCATCCATTTAATGGCAGATCGTCCGCAGGAAACGCAGCAAATGGTGAGAAATCTTGAAAACACTGAAAATGTGATGGCGGTCCAACTCGGCTTTGCTCCCCTGCTCTCGGACGATATTATTTTATTAAATCTGGAAATGTGCCTGGGGGAAATCCCGTTGATATTTTCGCTGCCGTATGAACAGGTACTAAGCCTGGGTCCGCGCTTGGTTCAACACGGCGCAGATGCGATCGGTCTCGTCTCCCCTCGCGGGGCCTTATATGATCAAGATGGAAAGTTGATCAGCGGGCGTTTATATGGACAGTCCTTGTTCCCGCGCGCGTTGGAGGTCGTTTCCTCGGCGGCGATGCTCGGGCTGCCCATCATCGGCGGCGGCGGCGTATGGACAAATGAAGACGCGGAGGCGATGCTCAAGGCGGGGGCCATGGCCGTGGAAACAGATGCCCGGTTATGGCTTCCGAAGGAGGCGGGCGATCAAGGCCCATCCAAATAAAAAGAGTCCCATCTCTCGACGGGACTCTTTTGGTCAGATTCGGTATTAGAGGACCACTACATCAGCGGCCTGCAAACCCTTGGGGCCTTGTTCGATGGTGAATTCCACCTTCTGGCCTTCCTGCAGGTTCTTAAAGCCTTCGCCTTTGATCGCTGAAAAGTGGACGAAGACGTCCGGGCCGCCTTCGCGTTCGATGAAACCAAAACCCTTGGTTCCGTTGAACCATTTTACCGTACCGATGACACGTTCAGACATTTTTGCCTCCTGAGCAAAAGTAAAAAAATAAGGTGACGCAGTATGTCTTTCATCGGGTGGTAAATAAAGCTACTCAAATGTTGTGCTTTGAGCATTCTTCTTGATACTTCCACAACGAAAACCTACTTGCATCCTACAAACGCAACTTTATCATGAAATTCTCATCTTGGCAATTATTTTACAGGTTCGAGCAGCATGACCGGGATGCGGCGATGCGCGGCGCGCTGCCTGTATTTTTCGTAGCCTGCATAATAGGAGACCGCCAGCTGCCAGTATTTCTCACGTTCTTCACCCTCTGTTTCGCGCGCCAGGTATTTTCCTGAGCGGCCTTTCAGATGGATATCGCATTCAGGATTTTTTTTGAGGTTATGGTATCAGCCCGGGTTGTGCTGACGACCAAAACTTGACGCAATTAGGGCGATCTTTTCGCCGTCGAACATTCCAATCAGAGGCGAGGTATGCAGCCTGCCTGTCTTTGCGCCCGCGCTTTTCAACTGAACGATACGCCAGCCTAAAAGTTCGGATATGGTGTGTCTTTCATTTGTTAATTTCAACAGCACCCCATCCAAACGATGCATGCGAGGGGCAAAGAAGGCAGTGACGGGACGCAGCATGACAAAACCATGAATGAAGCGTTGAAAAGAATTTGGTTTTTTGATCATTTTTCCAGCCAGATGGTTACCGGTCCGTCGTTATGGATTTCGACCTCCATGTGTGCGCCAAATTGACCGGCCCGTGCCGGCACACCATAACCACGCAACAACTCCACAAAGCGATCCACCAGAGGCGCCGCGATTTCCGGCAAAGCCGCATTGATAAAGGAAGGCCGGCGTCCCTTGCGGGTATCGGCATATAATGTGAATTGGGAAACGACGAGGGCTTCGCCTTTGACGTCCACAACGGATAAATTCATCTTGCCCTGTTCGTCTTCGAAAATCCGCAGGTTGGCCACTTTCTCCGCCAGGAATTGCGCCTGCGCTTCCCCATCCCCGTGACCAACCCCCAATAAAATCAACAGACCTTTTCCGATTTTGGAAATAGTCTGCTGAGCGGCGGTCACGCTGGCCTGGGAAACTCGCTGGATTAATACTCGCATAATTTGAGAATCGAAAATTGGGAGGCGGGATTCGGAGTTCAGGAAACCAATTTCGAATCCCGATTTATCGGTCTATGGCAACTGCATCGCCTCGCGCACTTCCACCATTGTCTTTTGGGCAATGGTACGGGCGCGTTTGGCGCCGTCGTTCAAAACATCCTGCACATAACCTTCCTGTGAAGCCAGTTCGATGCGCTTGGCGCGGAACGGCTCGAGATGTTTGTTCAAATTATTTGCAAACCGCAATTTGCAATCCACACAACCAATGCCGGCGGTACGGCATTCGACGTCGATCATCTCCACTTCCGCCTGTGGCGACATGATCTTGTGCATGGTGAATACATTGCACACGTCCGGGTTGCCCGGATCGGTGCGCCTCATCCGCGCAGGGTCGGTGACCATTTCCTTCACACGCTTAACCGTCTCTTCCGGCGTGCAGGCAAGCTCGATATGGTTATTCAAACTCTTGCTCATCTTATCCCTGCCGTCAATGCCGACGACCTTCAATACCTCGGTATGTTTCACCTGGGGTTCCATTAAAACCTTGGTGTTATAGCGATAATTAAAGGAACGCACGATCTCGCGCGCGAATTCAATATGAGGAGCCTGGTCGATGCCAACTGGCACAACATCCGTCTTGTAAAGCACGATATCGGCAGTCATCAGCACGGGATAGCCGACCAGTCCGTAATTGATATTTTCGGGCTGCTGGCGAATCTTCTCTTTAAAGGTGGGCAGGTCTGTGAGCTTGCCCAGCTGAGTAACCATCGAAAGATAGGTGTGCAGTTCCAGCACTTCAGGGACATGCGACTGCACAAACAGAATCGACTCTTCAGGACGAATGCCCGCCGCGAGCCAGTCCAGCGCCATTTCAAAGGTATTCAATTTCAGGTCCTGCGTGGTCTCCACCGTCGTTAACGCGTGGACATCCACAATGCAATACACGCAATCGTATTCATCCTGCATCGAGACATAATTATTGATCGCCCCGAGATAATTCCCCAAATGCTGGCGTCCCGTGGGGCGCGCGCCCGAAAAAACTCTTCCCTTTTTAGCCATTCGTGATCCTCTTAATCAACCATCTTTGAGATGATACTGACGATTTCGTCCGCTTCTGCGTGACGTTTTGTTTCCATTTTGGAATAGATTGTCTGCCCGTTCACGCTGACCTCGAACCTGCCTCCGTCCGAGGGAATCAACGTCACCGACTCAATAACATGCTCATAATCCTTGAGCAATTCCTCCGCCAGGCTCACGGCCCGCTTGGTGTAATGTCAGACCGCGCAATAAACAATCTCGATTTTAAGCATGGATTCCTCCGTAAAAATATGTTAGAAAATTATAACATGCCGCGTCTTAAGGCTTGTCATGCCCCGTCATGCACGCTATAATTCGCTAGTAGTACCAGAAAGAAGCAAGGAGAAACAGTATGCCAGTTTATACCTATCGTTGTGAAGCCTGTGGAATTCAATTCGAACGCCACCAGTCATTCACAGACGCATCATTAAAGACCTGCCCCGAATGTCGCAAAAAATCGCTCAAGAAGGTCATCACCCCCACCAAGATCATCTTTAAGGGTTCAGGATTCTACGCCACAGACCATAAGTCGCCTTCAGGAGACTCATCCAAACTCAAGAAATCCGGTTCTAAAGAGAAGGAAAGCGCCTCGAAAGAAAACGCCAAGGAAAGCAAGCCCGCTTCAAACGAGAAATCGGAGTAAGCCGTGGTTTTATAGAAGCGCGACAAATGTCGCGCTTCTATTTATTTACCTTAACTGATAGATCCTGATCATTCCTCTTTGGCCGAGAAACAACTTGAAATGTCCGCCAAATATCCTTTTCATCAATAAATCCCAAAAGTTATTTCCTGCGCATCCAGATCAACACCACCGTAAAGGGGATCAATGCAAATACGGCGCTGACAAATGCCATCATATTATATCCAAGCGAGGCAAAAATAAATCCGCTTCCCAGGCTTCCAAGCGCAGCAGCAAGACCAATGAGCAGATCATTAAACCCTTGCGTGCGGGCGCGCTCCAGGGGAGAGAGTTGATCTGCCAGCAAAGTCGAACCGCCAACGAAACAAAAGTTCCAGCCAAGGCCAAGCAAAAATAACGCCACCCCCAAAGGTAAAACATCCGGGGAAATTGTGGCGGCGATACAGGCGATCACCAGGGTTGAAGAACCGATCAGGATGACAACCCCGCGTCCCCAACGGTCTGCCAGCCGCCCGGAGATGATCGAAAACGCATACATGCCAAACGTGTGCGACGAAATCACCAGCGAAATATCAGTCAAACCATGGTTATGTCCGCGCATGTGAAGCGACGTAATGACCATGACCAGCACCATCACCATTTGACCCAACACCATGCTGACGACCGCCACAAACGCCGCCGGTTGACGAAGGATTTGAAGCACGCTTCGAACCGCGCCCGAGCCTGTTACTGTTTCAGGGTATTTTTCCGCCACCTCCCTGCCGATCTCGCGCGGATCGGGGCGCAACCCAATAAACACAACCACTGCCGCAATGGCAAACAGAATTACACCAATCAGATATGCACCTGCCAATTCGTCAATCCCCCACGAGCCGACGAGCCCGCCCGCAGGTCCCGCCACAAATGGACCGATTACCGATCCGACCGTCCCGCCGATGACCACGTTGGAAATCGCACGTCCGCGATGTTCTGGAAGGTTCACTTCCGCTGCCGCAAAACGGCCGAGTTGCACGGCCGCGTTTGCAACACCCATCAGCACCATGCCGCCAAGAAATAAGGCTAATGAATGAATGGCAATTGCAAAAAATGTCACGCCGGACCCTATGACGCCTGCACTTAACCCGGTCACCAGGCCGCCGCGGCGGCCGATTGCATCAAAGACATAGCCCCACATAAAAGCAGAGAATGCGCCGGCCAGCAAATACACAGCCGTAGGCACACCCGCCCAGCTTGGGTTTTGACTGAGTTCCTTTCCCACAATTGAATTAAGCGTAGCTGCCGCAATAAAACCAGCCGAGGCCAGGGATTGTTGGGCAAAAAGGACACCTGTAATTTTTCGCGCGGTGGATTCGAGGTTGGTCATATCATTTCCTGATTACAAAATAAAGCCGAGTATAACAAAGCTCACCTCGAAATAAACTTCCGAGGTGAGCCAATCCTATTTTATATTTCTTGTTTTATGGATTAAGCATTACTTTTCTCTCACCACTTATCACTTCTTCTTGCCCGCCTTCTTCGCAACGCCTTTCTCTTCGCGTCCCATGGTATCCATCACCGCCACGGAAGCGATTTGAACGATGGTATTCACATCATCGCCAGTTTGCAAAACATGCACCGGCGCGCCCAACCCAAGCAAAATCGGGCCGATTGCCTTGGCATTCCCCAAACGGGCCAGCAATTTGTAGGCGATGTTTGCAGATTCAAGCGACGGGAACACAAGCACATTGGCATCCTTCACAGCGCTGAATGGATAGCGTTCTTCCACAATCTCGGGAACTACTGCTGTATCGGCCTGCATTTCACCATCCACAAGCAAATCCGGCCGGCGTTCTTTCACCAGCGCAACAGCCCTGCGGACCTTATCCGAAAGCGGATGCGGTGTGGAGCCAAAGTTGGAGAACGAAAGGAAAGCCACATGCGGGTCGATCTCAAGTTTCACTGCATAATCAGCCGCGAGACAGGCGATCTCTGCCAGGTCTTCGGCAGTCGGATCAATATTCACGGTGGCATCTGTGAAGAGGAATACTTTTTCCTCAAAGATCATAATATAAATGCCCGCCGCACGCGCCACGCCGCGAGCCGTGCCATGGATTTGCAAAGCGGGTCGGATCACTTCGGGATAATCATAGGTCAAGCCGGAAATGAAGGCGTCCGCATCGCCCATCTTCACCATCAGTGAGCCGAGGATGTTGGGATCGCGCACTTTCTTAAGCGCGTCACTGGCAATCATCCCCTTGCGTTGACGCAATTCATAGAATGATTTTGCGTAGGCATCCAATTTGCCAAATTTATCGGGATCAACGATCTCGGGCTTGTAATCAATGCTGAGACTATTAATTCGTTCTTCGATCACACTTTTGCGTCCGATCAAAATAGGAGTGGCAATGCCTTCCTCCTTAATTTGATACGCCGCACGGATGATCTTCAATTCTTCGCCTTCTGCAAATGCAATGCGCTTGATGCCGCCCGAAGAACGCGCCTTATTCTGGAAGAAGTACCGAATACGCTCGCCCTTGCCCTGGCGATAGGCAAGCTGCTCGCGATATTCATCGAGATCGATCTTCTTGCGAGCCACGCCGGTCTCCATCGCCATCTCAGCGACTGCGGGCGCTTCCCACAACAGCACACGCGGATCAAACGGCTTGGGAATGATGTACTCGCGTCCGAACTTGATGCTCTCGCCGCCGTACGCGCGGATGACAGAATCAGGCACATCCTCTTTCGCAAGCGCGGCTAACGCTTTGGACGCCGCAAACTTCATATCATCGTTGATTTGCTTCGCGCGCACATCCAACGCACCGCGGAAAATGAATGGGAAGCCCAATACGTTATTGACTTGATTTGTATAATCGGAGCGGCCTGTCGCAATGATGACATCACTGCGCGCTTCCTTCGCCAACTCGGGTCTGATCTCCGGGTCGGGATTCGCCATCGCAAAGATGACCGGGTCCTGCGCCATCAACTTGACCATCTCCGGCGTCATCACATTCGCCACAGACAAACCATAGAACACATCCGCGCCGCGCAGCGCATCGGTCAGAGTCCGCGCATCCGTGTCCACAAGGAAGCGTTCTTTATACTTATTCATGTTTTCCTTGCGGCCTTTATAGACCACGCCCCGGCTGTCGCATAACATGATATTCTCGCGCTTCACGCCCCATCGGATCGCCAACTCTGCGCAGGAGATTGCCGCCGCGCCCGCGCCAGAAATAACGATGCGAATCTCCTCATGTTTCTTCCCAACGATTTCCAACGCATTCGCCAGACCTGCGGATGAGATGATCGCCGTGCCGTGCTGGTCGTCGTGGAAGACGGGAATATCCAGCATCTTCTTTAATTCTTCCTCAATGTAAAAACATTCGGGGGCTTTGATATCTTCGAGGTTGATGCCTCCAAAAGTGGGAGAGATCGCCGCAACTACTTTGATAATTTCGTCAGGGTCGTGCGAATTCACCTCAATGTCAAAGACATCAATATCCGCAAACTTTTTGAACAGCACACCCTTTCCTTCCATCACGGGCTTGCTTGCCAACGCGCCGCGGTCACCCAGACCTAAGATCGCCGTGCCGTTGGAAACCACCGCCACCAAGTTTCCTTTGGACGTATATTCATACGCGTCATCGGGATTCTTCTCGATCTCCAGCACAGGTTCTGCGACGCCGGGAGTATACGCCAGACCCAGATCGCGCTGGGTATCCAGGGGCTTGGTCGGCACAACTGCTATCTTGCCGGGTTTGCCTTTCAAACGATGATATTCGAGTGCTTCTTCACGTGTAATTTTAGCCATGGTACCTCCAGTGAATTAAGAACTTGTAAATTATTGCATAACTTTGGTAAAACCACATAGTTCCATTTGTCACGATTCTGATGAATGCTATTACCCCGCTGCCATGGAAAAGTTATGTTAACAAATCATGAAATTCAAGTATAATTCAGAAATTAATTGGAAACTTCCGCCGCACCCGCGGTCTGCTTGAAACTGACTGGAAATTTGTGCACGATCCTCCCCCAACTTTGGGAGTTATTTTGTGAAGTCTCATTTAGGAAAAAATTTGAGAAGACAACTGGCTTCACCCTGATAATCGAGTGCCGAACGTGATGTAAGACTTGTCACGCATTTTGACCTACCCAGGTCCCGCCCCTTTCGGGACCCGCAAGCTGGTCATTCAATCCAGACATTTTCCACAGCCGAGGCCGTTCAGACGGAAGCCTCGGCTGTGTGTTTATAAATATGAAGAAAATAACCGCCTTGGTTGTGCAAAAAAAGAACCCCAATCGGGTAAACATATACCTGGATGGAGAGTTCGCCTTCGGGCTGGCACGCATCACAGCCGCCTGGCTGCAAACAGGCCAGGAATTAAGTAATGAAAAAATCGCGCAAATGCAAGCCGAAGACGCGCGTGAACGGGCCTTTCAACAAGCCATGCTCTTCCTGAGCTACCGCGTCCGTTCCGAAAAAGAAATAAGGCAAAACCTGCTCAAGCATGAAATTCCGGAAGAGGTCATCGGGCAAACGCTCGAAAGACTTCGCGAGAGCGGGCTCGTCAACGACAACCAATTTGCCCGCGCCTGGGTGGAAAATCGCAATACCTTCCGCCCGCGCAGCCGCCGTGCATTGACGATGGAACTTCGTCAAAAGGGACTCGACGATGAAACTGTGCAAGCTGCAGTTTCAAACGTGGACGAAAATGCCCTGGCTTATGAATCTGCCAATAAACGGGCAGGCAGGCTCAAAGGTCTGGAATGGGGCGAGTTTCGCAGGAAACTGTCCGAGTACCTTGCACGCCGCGGCTTCCCATATTCCGTGATTGCGCCAGTCGTCACCCAGATCTGGAACGAGGTGCATGCGGAAGAACAACATTTTGAAGATGAGGATATAACATGAGTCCCCTTAACATAATAACAGATATACTGGCGCTCATCATGGGCGTCGTGGCTGGATATTTTATTCATCGATATCAGGCCGAACATGCCGCAAATGAGAAACAAAATAAAGCCGACGACATATTAAAGGCGGCGAACACTCAGGCTCGCATGATTGTGAGCGGCGCGCAGGATAATGCCACCAAGATCATCCAGGCGGCTGAATCCGAGATCAAGGAACGCCGCATCGATCTGAACAAGGAAACGGATCGTCTCGAAAAACGCCGTTCCGAAGTTGACAGCCGATCCGAAAAGATCGAACAACGCGAACAAACCTTGAACAAGCGTCAATCGCAGGTTGACAGACGCGGCAACGAGATCGAAAAACTCTACGAAGAACAAGTCAATAAACTCGAACAGATCGCGCAAATGACGCAGGACGAAGCGCGCAAAGACCTGTTTGCCGCAGTGGAAAAAGAAGCGCGCGGCGACATGGCGCGCATCATCCGCCAGATCGAAACCGAAGCGCGTGAAGAAGGTGAAAAACGCGCCCGCAAGTTAATCGCGGATGCGATTCAGCGTGTGGCCTCCGAACATGTGGCAGAAGTCACCCGCGCCGTTGTCACCCTGCCCAGCGAAGAAATGAAGGGACGCATTGTGGGACGCAACGGGCGCAACATCAAAGCCTTTGAGCAGGCCGCAGGCGTGGATGTGATCGTGGACGATACGCCCGATTCGGTCACCGTCTCCTGCTTCGATTCAGTGCGCCGCGAAATCGGCCGCCGCGCCCTGGCTAAGTTAATTTTGGATGGACGTATTCATCCCGCCCACATCGAAAAGATCGTGGAAGATGAAACCAAAGCCGTTGAGAAGATCATCAATGAAGCCGGTGAACAAGCCGCCTTCGACGCCAACGTCACAGGCATACACCCCGAAGTATTACGCATGATGGGCCGCCTGAAATTCCGTACATCCTACGGACAGAACCAACTCGCCCACGCCGTGGAAGTTTCAAAACTGGCAGGCATTCTTGCCGCAGAACTCGGCGCCAATGTGGAACTTGCCAAACAGGGCGGTTTCCTGCACGATATCGGCAAAGCCATGGATCATAATCAGGAAGGCACACATGCCGGCCTGGGAGCGGAATACTGCAAACGCTACGGCGTCAATCCGATTGTTGTGAACGCCATCGCTTCACACCACCACGAAGTTGACCAGGAGACCGTGGAAGCGGTCATCGCCGAATCAGCAGACGCCATTTCAGGCGCACGCCCCGGCGCACGCCGCGAAGACCTGGAAGCCTATATCAAACGCATCCGTTCGCTGGAGGAAATGTCCATGTCCTTTGAAGGCGTGGAGCAGGCCTTCGCCATTCAGGCTGGGCGCGAAGTACGTGTGCTCGTCAAACCAGAAGCAATCGACGACCTGTCCTCCGCAAGGCTGGCGCGTGACATTGCCAAGAAAATCGAAGAGACCATGCAATATCCCGGTCAGATCCGGGTAACGGTGATACGCGAAACCCGCTCGACGGAATACGCAAAATAATTCCATTCAAGGATATTTTCAGTGAAATCCCCCGTTTCACCGGGCGCTGCGATCGCGGGAATAGGTGAAACCTAGACGTCCTGAAAGTCATCCTTGCCGCTCCTAAATGCCACGCACGAACCGCAACAGGCGTTCTCGTATTGAGGACGCCTGTTAAGTTAAAGGAACAAGCACCCACCGCCCATAGGCGACAAACACTGCAAAGGCGAAAAGAATGACACTAACAAAAACCTTGGGTTTTTCGCGAAACTTGATATGGAAATAAATTGAGAACAGCAATATTACGGATAGTAGCGCTGCCGTTACTGGTATTATCCAAGTTGATGACCCCAAAACGCCAGGCAGAATTAATCCCATCGTTCCCATTAATGTAAAGACTGGAATTAAATAAAGGAAAGGTTGGGAAAACCTGCCCATCTTTTGCATCGCTTCTTGTATGGTTGGCTGGGATTGACGAAGACCGTGTGAATAGGAAACATTAAGCATCTTTATACCCAGAATTATTTGGATAACCCACAATGCTGTATTTATATTCATCTTTATCTCCAAACGATTTTTTTCAGGTGTTGTTTCTCGTCGTATTGCCAGTTACACAAACAGTAGTTTGATTGCCCAAGGGCTTGCGATATCAATCCCGTAGGGAGCATTGCCCCCTTTTTGGGATAGCAACGTTGGGTTTCAAGCAGTTCAACCACCACAACCGCCGCCGCGCTTTATAGTGGCGCGCCAGTCCCTTGCCGAGTCCCAGTTCACGTAGTGTTATCTGCGATCCAAAACTATGTTACTTTTCTGAAACGTGTAACAAAGAACACTCCACTTCGCTGTCTGTGCAAAATTTAGACCCTTAGCGAGCCACGGAACGCTCTGGAGCCATAGTAAGAGTCTGCACCGTTATGAAACACAAAGACATGGTCGTAGCGGCGATCGGCAAAGATGGCGCCGCCGAGTCTTCTAATTGCAGAAGGTGTTTTCAACCAGCTCGAGGTCTTCGTATCGAAATTCCCAAGTTTCTGCAACTCTCGATATTGTTCTTCCGTTAATATCTCGATGCCCATGGCAGCTGCCATATCCATGGCGGTATCTCCTGGTTTAAATGCTTTCCTCGACTCCAGCGCTTCACGATCGTAACAAAGACTTCTGCGGCCTTTAGGACTTTCCGCTGAACAATCATAAAAAATGTATTCGCCCGACTTTTTATCACGACCAACAACATCCGGTTCACCGCCAGTTCTTTTCATTTCATTCAGCGACCACATTTTTTCAGGATTAGCTTCCAGCTTCGCTTGCACTTTAGCCCATTCAAGACCTTTATGGCGGTTCATGTTTTTCTCAAAACGGGCTTTCAATGCTCTGAGTAGTTCTTCGCGTTGTTCTGGTGACAACTTCTTTTTATTGCCATTAATATTGTTCATACTTTTATATTATCTCTGGGGAATTGGTGTGTCAAGCGTATAATTGCCTAGGGTCTGTATGCAAATTAGATGCATGTCACCCTGAGCGATAGCGAAGGGTCTCGGTTCTGCCCTAAAAGGGCTTTAGAAACATTGAGATTGTCCAAAGCCCTTTCTTTTCTGAATGTTTTTTGCCCCTTGACAACTGCTACTCATCGGTAGGCAGCATTGCCACGTTGTGGGCTCTGCTCTTTGTACTTTGGCACCCTATGCTCGACAGTTGTCGCTACGCGTTTGCCTAAAGCACATCCGTGTGTCTTTACCGCAAGTGCTCCATGTAATACAGGGTCGTGAACGCCAACGCTAGAGCAACGGCTGGCAAAACGAGGCGCTTTGCCACCTTCAGCGGCTGGCGCCAATCAGCCGTGATCAGGAATACCAGACCTGTTGGCAGAAGCAGTCCGATGGCGAGCTGAAAGAGGTGCGCCGCCGTGCCTTCATCGCCGTTGGGCGACGGGTTGAACCTACCAAGCATCGTGAGAATAGTTGCGCCGCTGACCAAGAACATCGCAAACAACGATAAGCCAAGTACGACGTAACTACTGACTCGGTTGATTGTCTGGTTGCTCATATCGTGGTTCTCCTTAGTTCATCGCTAGTTCGCTATCCCGTGGGATCGCTGCCCAACGGTTTGCGCCATCGTCCCCGTAGGGGATACTGGCGCTGGGACGGGCACTTCGACACGGCTTCGCCAGTCAGTATAAGCGTGGGCAATGCTTGGGGGTAGGAAAAACTCGTAGCCAGAAAAATGCCTGAAAATGCGGCAGAATCCCCTTTCATCTGTGCACGCTTTGTGGCACGCTTTTGACTTTAAGACTCGCTGCCTGAAACAAGGCAACACAGCCTACTTGGCGCAAACGGCGGGAATGGCAATATCAAGCGAGCCATCCTCCACAGGGATATAGTTGTACACAGTAGCGACATTTGTAAATTGATTGGGGTCAAGCCCCTGATAATCTGTTTTACTTCGTCCTTGCACTTCAAAGCGCGTAATAAAACCACCGTCACGAGTCACATACACAAACGCGCCGATCAACTCATCATCCGCATCCATGTTTTCGCTGGTCAGCTCATATTTGTCGGTAACAAATCCATTGACATCAATTCCACTTTCCACGCGCTGTGCCTGCCCTGTGATCCCATCCTGAAGTTTGGGCATCCCCTCTGACAGGCTTTGTTCATCCACGCTTGACAGCGGGGATGGGTAACATGCTTCTTGAAATACGGTATATACCTGATCGCCAATGACCACCGTTTCAGCCGACCCTTCACCGCCTGTTACCACCACTAAAAAGCGTTGTGACTTTTGCGGCAGGGTTTGGGTCTCCTCCGTCATGAGTAATGAAACTTCCTTGGCAGTTCCAGTTGAATCCACACCAGTAAATTTGGTATTCGTGTCAAATTTATATGCCGGCTCACTGGATGTGATATATAACGCGGGGTTTGCCAGGTCAATCGTTTCTGGTCCTGAAGGACCGTCATTGCTGCCCGCCTCCCGAGATGGAACTGTTGTGGCGACAGGGTTCATTGGCTCACTTACAATAGTTGGCTCTTGTTCAACTTCTGTTGATGGCACTGTGCTTCCAATATTACATGCCAGGCTTGCTAAGAGAATTATTGCCAATGCGATATAAACAGAATTTTGTTTTTTCATTTCATCCTTCTAATTATTGGAAAAGATTTGAATATAAGCGTCAAACTAATTGCGTTGTAGATGTTGCAGTTCTATAATCCAGTTGCGTGGTAGAACTTCCGCTTGTGGCTATGGATGTGATTTTTTGAATCTGGTCATCTTTTTCCCATTTTCAATTCTCCTTATTCTTGAAGGGGCGTGCCAACGGTTTGCGCTATCATTCCCGAAGGGAACATCGTCCCCGTAGGGGATACTGGCAGGTGGGCGGACACTTCGACACGGCTTCGCCAGTCAGTACAAGCGTGAATTCTGCCTAGGAGCAGAAAAAAACTTGAAGCCAGAGAAATGCTCGAAAATGCCGCAGACTCCCGCCAATCCACGCACGCATTGTTGGCTGGCGTTTTAGTTTTTAAGACTCACTGGTTTTTAAGAACCGATTGTAAAACTTCTGTAACCCAACCATTGAGACTCTTGTCTTTTAATTTTGCCTGAATATATGCTTTGCGATGTAGCTCAGCAGGCAAACGAAGTACAAACTTTCCTGAAAACGGTTTTTCAGGTGATTCTTTTCGTTTAGCGCAAAAGGCTAGATAATCATCAACTGATTCTCGAAATGCCGTTTGAATTTCATCAACACTTTCGCCTTCAAAAGTAATTACATCACGAACATTAATAACTTCCCCATACAAAATGCCCGCTTCATCATCAATTTCAACTTTACCGATGTAACCTTTATATTCCATCATGGCTTTACTCCTGCCGCTTCAAGAAACCTACGAATAGATTTGACTGCTCCTTTATTTGTTTCTTTACGTGAATGTGGACGGTGAAACACAGCCCGAACATCTTTCAAGGCGACTCGCACCCTTGATCCATTGCCTTCTGAAATTTCAGCCCCTAAAGCATTTAACAAGGCTTCGACATCTCGCCAAGCAATATTGGCTCGCTCAGGCTTTTCAAAAATGGCTTCAAGGGTTTTACGATATTTGCTGTCCACAACGCAATAATATCAGAAAACGATACTGTTGCCAAGACGCTTTTGACTTTTGCTTTTATAACATTGATTTTGGAGAAAGCCAGCCAACGGTGAGCGCCATCGTCCCCGTAGGGGATACTGGCGCTGGGGCGGGCACTTCGACACGGCTTCGCCAGTCAGTACAAGCGTGGATTCTGCTTGGGAGCAGAAAAAACTCGAAGCCAGAGAAATGCTCGAAAATGCCGCAGAATCCCACAAATCCACACGCTTTGTTAGGCACTATTCCCATTCTTTTCCATTCAATTTTTTAGCTATATCTTCAATATCTGTAAATTCGCCAATTACTTCTTTCAAATTAATAAATCGCGCGCCTTGTATTCCGCCTGACGACACTTTTCTATAATCCGTATCTATAGGCTTCTTTCCACAAAAAAATCTATGATCCTTTTCCACCTGATAACCACAAACCGTGCGCGCATCCTTTATTATTCCAATAATCCTTTGATCATATTCATCTGTATCTCTACCTTGAATCAATGTCTTAACTAATTTCTTTCTATCGTATTGAATGTCGAAGACACTATCTAATGCCCAAATACTACGGACTTTTTTGTTTGCGTAAATACCGATATATGAATGGTTTGTATATCCTCTATCAGATGGATGAATATATATTCCGTATTTGATATTTATTTCACGACTTACCCCGCACGGCAATATTCGCATTAGATATTTAGATTGGTCAAACAAATTGGTGTCATTACAGTATTCAATATAATCATCTACAATTGATTTCATCTCATATTCATATTCTTTAAATAGACTTCCGATTGTTTTACATACCTCTTCATATGTGGTGTTTTTAAAAAGTACGGAAGGATTTTCTTTATTGATTAAATTATGGATTTCTTCTAATTTCTTACGTCCAACAGCCTGCTTTGTTAAAAGAAGTAATATCTGTAGAGATTCGTTTGTAAAACTTTTAGCATGCCTGACTAATTGTGGAACATTAACATTTGAATCAACTTTCGATTCAATAAGTACTTTAAAACTTCTTTGCAGTATAACGCCATCTGGAACAGATTCTATTGCATGTTCTTGCTGATTTATTTCAATTCCTATTTCAATAGGCTCTCCAGTAAGCTCCGAAAGTAATTTAGATGCTTGTACCGTTGAATAACTATATATTCTCGCTAATAGCTGGAGAGTATTATTAGTAACTGTATTTTCAATTGATGCGTATCTCTGGAAATAATGTATTTTTGCCATGATATTTTCTTCTTTTAGTGCAACGAACTAAGGATTGATGCGGCGGAGAGAGACGAAGGCAAAGGAAGGATGAGAGTGCCGCCGCATCAATGCGAGTTGAACTAAGCCGCACGCCCGAGGGCACAAACGTGTTGGAAATTAAAGCGCAGGTCTATGCTGGGATCACTCAGCCCAGCCGCCAATCCACCAATCAACAAGATAATTGTACATGGAAAAGGAATCTTTTTGCCAATGAATGGGACAAAAAGCAGGCCGTCCGGGAAGAAGCAGGAATCCGAACAGAGAGACAGCTGGGAAGCAACTGTCGAAGAGATCTGGTACAAGCGGGAAGCAGGCAGAGTGTTCATGGAGAACGACAAAGAATAGGAGCCAGAGAATGCTGGAAGAGCATAGGTTGGCCACACTGGGGACACAGGAGTTTGGGCTGGACTTGTGTTTGGTTCGTCACTGGCTGGGTTTCGGCAGAGGGGGGTAAGGGGGAGAACTGGCCGAGGATTTGGCGCACGGATGCCAGGCGAGCCCGCCTTGTGGCCGCAAAGAAACCATAGTAGCGGACCTTCACAAAGCCTTTGGGCAGAACATGCTGTAGGAAACGATGGATGAAGTCTTCTGCAGCCAGGGTACAACGTTTTTCTGCACCGGTCTCGGTGGCGCGGTAGCGAAACGTAACACGGTCCCCTTCCAGCTTGAGGAGGCGGTTGTTGCTCAAGGCGACGCGGAAAATGTAAGGGGCGAGATACTTCAACGCATTCAAGCCAGAACCCACGCCTTCACAGTGGACGACCCACTCCTGCTGCCAAACGTTGGCCGGAATATGAGCATAACAATGGGTGCCACGCAAAGCCTGCCGTAGTTTGCCACGGAAAACTCTGGAGAGGGCACGCACCGGCAACAGGAAGTCCTGACGTGCAGGAACCCAGCGTTTTTCAGTGTCCTTCCAGGCTCCACCAGGAACGAGATAGTGGATGTGCGGATGGTAGGCCAGGTTGCGTCCCCAGGTGTGCAGCACCCCGACCATCCCGATCTGGCCGCCAAGCCACCGTGGCTCTTGTGCCAGTTGTTGCGTCGCAGCTGCGGACGTTTTGAACAGCAGATCATAGAGCAAACGCTGGTGAGCGCGAGCGACCTCGTTGAAGCTGGCTGGCAAGGTGAAGGTCAGCAGGAAGTAGGGGACCGGCAGCAGCAAATCCTGTTGCTTGTCCAACCAACGCTGGGCATTTTCGTTCTGGCATTTGGGACAATGACGGTTGCGGCAGGAGTGGTAACTGTATTGGACCTGCTCACAGGTTGGGCAGCGATAGACCTGCCCGCCCAGAGCTTCGGTGCGACACTGTTCAACCGCCCGCATGGCTTTGAGGTGGTTAGCAGGCATGCGGATGGCGTATTTCTGGCGATAGGCCGGGCCATAACGGCGGAAGATATCTGCCAGTTCTACAGCCACAGGCTGGTCACCAGCTCATCGATCGTATGGCGGGTCTGTGTTTCTGTGATGGAAGTCAGGTGGGTGTAGATCGCAGTGGTGGCGGGAGAGGCGTGTCCCAGATAACTCTGGATGATGCGCAGGTTGACACCGGCTTCCAGCAAATGGGTGGCGTATGAATGTCTCAGGGTATGCACGGTTGCTTTCTTATGGATGCCACTTTGCCTGGCGGCGGCACTAAAGGCACGCTGCACACCGCTTTCATTCATGGGCTGGTTGGCATCTTCGAATGAAGACGGAAACAACCAGAGCGGGTTGCGATGAGTTAGCCAGTGTCGTCGCAGCATTTTCAGGCAGGCAGAGGGTAACGGGACGTAGCGGTCTTTCCCCCCTTTTCCGTGACAGATGTGCAGCAGTTGGCGTTCCCCATCGATATCTTTGACTTGCAGGTGGACCCCTTCCAACAGGCGCAGCCCGCAGGCATAAATTGTGGTCAGGCAGACCCGGTAGCGCGCGCGATGGACACAGCCCAGCACCTGCCTGACTTCTGCGACACTCAACACCACCGGCAGCTTTTTCTCTTTTGGCGGACGCAGAAACGCAAAGGTTTTCCACTCCCGACCCAGCGTACATTCATAGAAGAACTTGATCCCGCACAGGGCGATTGTGCAGGTGGCCCGGGCAGCATGTTTTTCATTCTTGAGAAACAAGAAATACTGGCGCAGTTCTTCTTCATTGATCTGATCCGGTGATTTGTGATAGTGCTTCGCCAGTTGACGCACAGCCAGCAGATATGCCTCCTGGGTTCGCTCTGCAAATCCGTGCAACTGCATGTCCTCGATCATTTTCTGTCTTAACACATTCATGGCTATACCTCCTGTATGGAATTGGATCCGATACAGGAAATATAGCCCTGACCAAGCAATTTATGAATCTATGGCAAGTTCTTTCTGTGGGGTTCCCTGCGCGAAGCGCTTAGTTCAAC
>Ga0172371_10002851_pt1 | contig 27167 bp, 17 predicted proteins | sample Lak12m_FD_114543 | JGI IMG/M metagenome (GOLD analysis project Ga0172371, IMG submission 114543) | Freshwater microbial communities from Kabuno Bay, South-Kivu, Congo - kab_022012_12m | ecosystem: Environmental > Aquatic > Freshwater > Lake | place: Democratic Republic of the Congo: South-Kivu... | reverse complement strand
CTTGTCGATCTGCGGGTTGTAGATGCCGGTGTCTTCGGGGTTGGTGATCATGCAGCCCACCGTCTTCTCGCTGACGGCGGCGCGGAAGGCCTCGAGGTCCGGGTAGCCGTTCTCGTCGGGCATCACGGTGATGACCTTGAAGCCGGCCACCATGGGAGTGGCCGCGTCGCAGGGGTGCGAGAAGATCGTGGTGATCATCTCGGTGCGCTGGTCGAGCTCGCCGCGGGCCTCGAAGTACTTGCGCATGACGCACGCGTTCGTGTACACCGCGTGCGAGCCCCCGCCGGGCTGCAGCGTGAAGGCGTCCATGCCGCTGATGGACTTCAGGTACTGCCCGGTGGCGTAGACGATCTCGAGCAGGCCCTGCAGGGTGTCTTCGTCCTGCCACGGGTGCACGTCCGCCGAGCGGTGCCCGCGGATGAGCTCCTCGTGCATCTTGGGCGAGTACTTCATGGTGCAGGTGCCCTCGCTGATGTCGCTGCCGAGGTCCATGCCCAGGGTCATCTGCGCGTACCGCAGGTAGTGGCGCATGACCTGGTACTGGGCCATCTCGGGCAGCTCGGGGGCGGCGGCGCGGGCCATCCCCTCGGGGATGTAGTCCGCCGCCGCGCCGACCTCTGCCGTGACCTCCTCTTCGGCGAGCGGCACGAAGATGCCGCGCTCGCCCGGCGAGCCCTGCTCCATGATGAACGGCTCGTCCCAGCGGGCGGCGCGATAGTCGTGCAGCACGCCGCCGTCACGGCGCAGCTTCGCGAGCCGGGCGACCTTCTCCTGAGGCGTCTCGGCGCTCATGAGAGCACCTCCTTGACCGCCGACACCAACTCGTCGATGTCGTCCTTGTCGTAGTACTCGGTGACGCAGTAGAGCGCGCTCTGCCCGAGCTCGGGGAGCTCGACGCTGAGGTCCTTGCCGCCGAAGATGCAGTAGTCGAGCAGCGCCTTGTTGACCTCGGCCACCGTCCTGCCGGTACCGCTGAAATCGACGACGAACTCCTTGAAGAAGGTCGGCGAGAGCTTGACCTCCACGCCCGGCAGCTCGCCGAGCTTCTTGGCCGCGTAGTGCGAGCGCGCGATGCAGGTCTCGCCGACCTCCCTGAAGCCCTGCGGGCCCATGAGCGCCATGTACACCGCGGCGGCGATGGTCCACAGGCCGGAGGCCGTGCCGACCCAGTCCTTGCCCTGGTCGCGCATGCCGTAGCTGGTGCGCTCGGCTATCGCCTCACCGACGGCGTACTGGCCCGGCGTCACCGTCTCCATCACGGTGTACAGCTCGAGCGGGCACTCCTGGGCGAACACCGGGTCGTCGTCGTTGAAACCGATGAAGCCGGAGCAGCCGCCGCCGGCGTGCATGTGCACGCCCAGCGGCTGGATGTCGCCGCAGGCGATGTCGGCACCGAGCGTGCCGGGCGGCGTGAGCACGCCCAGCGTGATGGGGTCGACGCCGGCGATCGCCAGGGCGCCGGCGGCGTGCGCCAGCTCGACGATCTGCGCTCCGTGCGCCTCGATCGTGCCGAGGTAGCTCGGGCTCTCCCAGTACACGGCCGCGTACGAGTCATCGAGCTTGCTCTCGAGGTCCGCGAGGTCGGCCATGCCGGTCTCGCGGTCCCACTCGTAGAAGCGGATCTTGGTGCTGTTCGGCATCTGCTCGGGCTGGCACAGCGTGCGCGCCTCCATGAGGCGCATGGGGCTCATGTGCGCCGGCACGAGGACCTTGTCGCGGCCGGTGATGCGCCGGGCCATGCGGAACGAGCGCCCGGCCACGTCGCCCCAGTCGTAGATGGGATTGGCGACGCCGTCCATGTCCAGCAGCTCGCCGAGCATGCTGTTGAACTCGTAGCGCGTGAGGTACTTGCCGAGGTCGGAGTAGTCGCCGCCGCAGTAGGCGCTGACGAACTCGGCCCGGTTGATGATCTCGTCCACGACCGCCGGCACGTGGTGCTGCCAGCAGCCGGCGCCGCAGAAGTTGAGGAAGTCGACGGACGAGGTGTTCTTGTCGAGCAGCCCCTGCACGTGCTTGCGCAGGGCGCGCTCGCTGAGGATGGCCGGCGGGACGTCCAGAGTCCCCTTGAAGCGCAGGCGCTCGGGGATCTCGGCGTAGATCTCCTCGACGCTGCTCAATCCCAGCTCGGCGAGCATGGCCTGCTTGGTGGCCGGCACCGAGTTGGGGATGTACGGGTGGACGAACGGCTTGTCGCTCATGGTGGGGCGTGCGCTCCTTCCGTGAGGTGGCGGGGAAAGGTCTGCCGGGGCCGGACGGCGGGCGTCAGCCTTCGTAGCCGTAGCCGGCGGAGGTGCCGTAGTCGATGCTGATGAGGGCGCCGGTGATGGGCGCCGCGGCCGGACTGGCGAGGTAGAAGATGAGCTCCGCGACCTGCTCCGGCGTGATGAAGCGGGCGTTGGCGCCCTGCGGGTAGCTGGCCAGCAGGCGCTTGAAGTACCCGTCGGGGTCGCCGCCGCCGAAGTCGCGCGCCTGGCCCTCGAGCATGGGCGTCATGACGTCGGCCGGGCACACGGCGACGCAGCGCACAAGGTCGGGCGCCAGCTCCAGGGCGAGCGACTTCGTCAGCAGGCTCACGCCGCCCTTGGAGGCCGTGTACACCGCCGTCTCGGGTGTGCCGACCACGCCGGCGTCCGAGCTCAGGTTCACGATGCACCCCTGCGTCTTCTTGAGGTGCGGGATGGCGTGACGGCAGCAGAAGAATGTGCCCTTGAGATTGACGCCGATCACCCGGTCCCAGTCGGCCTCGAGTGTCTCTTCGGTGGGGCCCTCCGTCCACACGCCGGCGGTGTTGACGAGCACGTCGATGCCGCCCGAGTCCACGGCCGCCGTCGTCATGAGGTTCTCGCAGTCGGCCGGCACGCTCACATCGCAGGTGAGGGCGTGCACCGTGGTGAGCGCGGCGAGCTCGCCGGCGAGCTCCTCCAGTCGCACCGCGTCGAGATCGCCGAGCACGAGCGTGTCGCCGGCCTCGGCGAAACGCCTGGAGACGGCGGCCCCGATGCCTCCGGCCGCCCCGGTGACGACCACGGTCCGCGTACCAGTGCCGTCGCTCATGAGGCCCCCCAGAGTCGAAACATTGAACGGTCCTTCAACGAACGGAGTCTACAGCGGCCGGGGGACCGGCGCCACGGGCGCCTGGCTCAGCCGAAGAGCGCGTCCACCCGGACCTTCTCCTCCGGGAAGTACGTCACGTAGCCGACGGGCACTCTGCCGTCCACGGCCGCCATGACAGCCCGGCAGCCCGCTTCTTCGAAGGCGCCGCAGAGCTCGATGAAGCTCGCCGCGCCCTCGTCCACGGCCGAGCGTGCCACCTCGCAGGCCTGTGCGAGGTCGCTCACGCCGACCGTGGTCGCCGCTCCCTCCGGCGTGTCCAGCACGGTGCGATGCACCGCGGGGTCACATCCGGTCGTCATGAAGATGTAGAGGTACGGCACGTCCGACACTGTGAACCTCCTTGTCTCGGCGACGGGGCGCCGGTCGGCCCGGCGCGGGTCAGTAGTACAGCTCGCTTGGCCCCTTGTACTCCTGGATGGTGTTGCCGCCGTCGATCACCACCAGCTGCCCGGTGATGTAGCTGGCGTCGTCCGAGCCGAGGAAGCACACGAGCTTGCCGACCTCGGCGGGCGTCGCGGCGCGGCCCATGGGCGTGTTCTCGGCGCCGGCGCGCTCGCCCTCGGTCGTGGACCCGGTGTCGATCCAGCCAGGGCCGACGGCGTTGACGGTGATGCCATGCTTGGCCACGTCGAGCGCGAGGCCGCGTGTCATGCCGAGCACGCCGGCCTTGGCCGCGCAGTACACCGACTCCTCGGGGTTGGCCACCACGGGTCCGGTGACAGAGGAGATGTTCACGATGCGCCCGTACCCGCGCGCGATCATGCCGTCGATCACCGAGCGCGTCACGTTGAACTGCGTCTTGAGGTTGATGGCGATGCCGAAGTCCCACTGCGCCTCGCTGAGGTGCGCGAAGTCGGTGAAGTCCTCGTCCATGCCCTCGATGACCATGCCGGCGTTGTTCACGAGCACGTCGATGCGCCCGAAGCACTCCTCGACCTGGGCCACCACAGCGCGCACCTGGTCCATCTTCGTGAGGTCGGCGGTGTACGACCCGACTTCGAAGCCCTCCTTGCGCAGCTCTGCGGCGCAGTCGTGCACCCTGGGGGAGATGTCGACGATGGCAAGCAGCGCGCCCTCCTGGCCGAGCACCCTCGCCGTGTTGAAACCGATGCTGTTGGTCTTGGCGACCCCGGTGACGAGGGCGACCTTGCCCTCGACCCGCCCCGTGCGCGTCATCGCGTCCCTCCCTGTCCATGCGACGGCCGCGATGCCGGCCGGCGTCCATCGGTGACGCCCATGCTATGCCGCAGCGCCGACGAAGACCATTCTGCCGAATCTCCCGCGGAAGGACCTCGTGATGGGAGGTTTGGTCAAGCTTGGGGGCAGATCAGCCGATGGGAGACCACGATGAGCCTGACACAGGAGAGCCCTCCCAGCGGATGGCTGCGCGTCGCCGACGTCGCAGCCATGCTCGGCGTGAGCGCGAACACGGTCCGGCGCTGGACCGACGCCGGCCGCATCGCCGCGCACCGCAGCCCCGGCGGCCACCGACGCTACCTGGCCGCCGACGTCGAGGCGCTGGCCCTCGAGAGCGGGTCCCGCGGCTCTACGCCGCACCCCGGCGAGTTCGCCGACCTGCGGCGTCAAGCCCAGGAGCTGCGGGCCATCGTGCGAGCTGAGAACGACCTCGCAGGGCTGCTCTCGGAGGCTCCCTGGGACGTCCCCGAGGAGGTGGCGCGGCGGCTCTGCGCACTCACGGATGCACCGCGCTGCGACGTGCTGGTGCGCGATGGCGGACGACTGCGGCTCGCCGTGTCCGTCGACGGCGGCGAGCTCGACACCGGCCGGCTCGGCGGCACCTGGCCGCTGCAGGAGTGGCTGCCGTTCGACGGCCCGCCCGAGGCCCTTGGAGCCGCGTCCCTGCCGGCGCCCCCGGGCGCCGGCACGACCCGCGGCCGCCTGGCGCTGCAGCGCCGCGGCTGCCGCGCCCTCGTCTGGGCGCCGATGATCGTGCGCGGCGCCTTCATCGGCGCCGTGGAGCTCAGTGACGCCCGCTCCCGCGACCTGGCGGAGCACGTGGAGACGGTCGCCGGTCTCGCCGCCGTCTGTGCCCACGCCCTGGACGTGGCCGCCACGCACCGCACGCTCGAGCATCGGGACAAGGCCGTGCGCGAGATGACCGCGCTCTCCCAGGAGGTCGCTGAGAGCCCCGAGCTGGAGGTGTTCGCCGAGCGCTTCGCGCATCGCCTCATGACGGCGGTCAACGCCGACTGCGTCGACCTGTACCGCGTCAGCGGCGGCGTGATACGCCTGCTCCTGGACCTCACCCGCGACGGTGCGGACCTGAGCCAGACCGGCCGCATCCTCGACACGGCGAAGTACCCCTCGCTCGAGCGCACGCTCATCGATCTGACGCCTCTCGTGATCAACGACATCTCTGACCCGCGTCTGTCGGCGGACGAGGTGCAGCGTTACCGCGAGTGGGGCTACGCCAGCTCGCTCACCATGCCTCTGGTCTCGGGCGGCACCCTGGTGGGGCTTGTGGACCTGTACGACGACGCCGAGCGGGACTGGGGCGCCGAGCTGGAGCTGCTCACCGGCATCACCCAGCTCGTCGCCGGGCTCTTCGACAATGCCGTGCTCCTGGACGAGGTGGACAAGCGCGCCCGCCTGCAGCAGAACCTGGTGGAGCTCGCCTCCAGCCTCGCCGTCCCCGGATCCTTGTACGACCTCGCCCTGATCGCGGCGCGCAAGCTCCGTGACGCCACCGGCGCCGAGGACTGCGACGTGTGGTGGCTCGAGGAGGGCTTCATCCGCTGCCTGGCCAGCTACGACCACAACGGCGAGGACGAGTCGGTCCGCGGCCGGGTGCTTGCGCTGGCCCGCCACCAGACCACCCGGGACGCCCTGCGCGACCGCGAGACCCTCGTGTTTCCCTCACCCCACCACCCGCGGGTGACCGACGAGGACCGCGAGGACTGGGCGGAGTTCGACTTCAGGAGCAACATCTCCGTCCCGCTCGTCTCCGGCGACGCGGTGGTCGGGTTCTTCGACGTGTTCGACACGCGCGAGCGCGACTACAACGAGGTACGGCAGTTTCTCGCCGGCGCGGCCCGCACCGTGGCGGACGCGCTGCGCAACGCGCACCTGCTGCAGAGCCTGCAGCAGAGCAACGCCGCCCTGCGCGAGCTCGTCGATCTCAGCGACCAGCTCGACGAGACCGTCGGCTTGGATCGCCTGGCGCGCATCGCCGCCGAGCGCCTGCGCGCGATCCTCGCCGCCGAGAACTGCGACATCTGGGCCGTCGAGGGCGACACGATGCGCTGCCTCGCCAGCTTCGACAGCCGCGGCTGGGACGCCGCCGAGGTCGGCAAGGTCTGCCGCATCTCCGACTACCCGAGCGCAGTCGCGACGCTGTCGGCCGACGCCCCGGTCGTGATCGGAGACCTCGAGAGCGCCGGGTTCGACGAGGCGGAGCTGGCCGTCTACAGGGGCTGGGGCTACCGCAGCATGCTGTCGCTGCCCCTCATCCTCGAGGGGCGCGCCGTCGGCCTGATCGACGTCTTCGACACCAAGGCCCGCGACTTCACCGGGCAGCTGGACTTCATCCGCAACGTGGGACGGCTCTTCGCCGCCGCACTCGAGAAGGCCGGCCTCGTGGAGCGCCTGGAGAGCGGCAACCGCGACCTGCGCATGCTGGTCGACTCCGGCCTGGAGTTCGGCTCCACGCTGGACGTGGACGCCGTGATCGTGAAGGTCGCGGAGCGCATCCTGACGGTGTCGCAGGCCGACCTCTGCGACGTCTACGGCGTTGTCGGCGACGATGCGGAGGTCCTGGCGGCCGCCGGCGCGGAGGCGTATCTCTCTGTGCCCGGCACGCGGTACCGCATGGCCGAGTTCGCCACCTTCGCGCAGGCCGCGCGGACGCGGCGGCCGGTGGTGATCCTGGACGTGTTCGCAGACCCTGACGACAGACCCGGCGACCGCGACGACGCCGCGCGGTGGGGCTACGCCGCCATCATGACGGTGCCGCTGCTGGCGGGCGGCGACCTGATCGGCTTCGTGGACCTCTACAACCGTGAGTCACGTCCGTTCGAGGGCGCCGAGACGATCGTCGGCCTGGCGCAGGTGGCAGGCCAGGCCGTCGCCAATGCACGGCTGTACCGCGAGCTCGACCAGCTGCTGGAGAGCGAGCAGGCGGCCAACCAGGAGACACAGCTGCTGAATGAGATCGCGCGGCGCACGGCCGCGAGCCTCGACCTCGAGGTGATCGTCGACGCGGCCGTGGACGAGTTGCACCGGCTGCTCCCGTTCGACGGCCACAGCCTGTACCTGGCCAAGGAGGGCACCATCGAGCGGGTGCTCACCAGCGACGGACCCGCCCAGCTGAAGTCGAGCGCCGACCTCGCGGAGCTGGGCGGACAGTTCTTCGAACGGCTCTCCACGCACAGCGTGCTGCGCATGCGCCTGCCCGAGGACGAGAAGGTCGCCGACAAGCACCCGCTCACCGGCGGCTGGAGCTCCGCCACGGCCATCGCCCTGCCCTCGGACCACGGCATCATGGGGGCCTTCACGCTCGCCAGCACGCGGGCGGACGCCTTCGACAACGTGGATGTCCGGCTCCTGGAGAACGTGGCCACGCAGCTCTCCCTGGCCATCAAGAACGCCCAGCTCTACGACGAGATCAAGCAGATGCACCTGGGCAACCTGATGGCCCTCAGCTCGGCGCTCAACGCCAAGGACTACTACACCCTCGGTCACGCCGCCCGCGTGGCGGCGTACACCGTGATGCTCGGTCACAAGCTCGACTGGGGCCCCGACCTCATGGCGTCGCTGGAGGAGGCCGCCTACCTTCACGACATCGGCAAGATCAGCATCTCCGACCGCGTCCTGCTCAAGCCGGGGCGCCTGAACCCACAGGAGTGGCAGCAGATGCGGCTGCACCCCGTGTTCAGCGCCGACATCATCCGGCCTCTCTTCCCCAAGGCGCTCGTGGACGGCGTGCGCCACCACCACGAGCACTTCGACGGCGGCGGCTACCCTGACGGCATGGCGGGCGAGGAGATCCCGCTGCTCGCCCGCGCCATGGCCGTGGCCGATGCCTACGACGCCATGTCCTGCCGGCGCCCGTACAAGGCCGCGCTGACCTACGACGAATGCCTGAAGGAGCTCCACCACTGCCGCGGGGGTCAGTTCGACCCCGTCATGGTGGACGCCTTTCTGGCGGTCCTCGACGAGCTTCAGGAGACGCGGGCCAGGGCCGAGCGCATCGCCGCGGAGGCGGCCGCGCGCATCCCCGGCGACAAGCACCGCCTGCTGCGCTCGCGCGAGGACGAGGACTCGGTGGAGTACCACGAGATCCGCGAGGTCCTGCGCGAGGTCCGCGACGCCAACCCGCCGACCAGATACCTCACCACGCACGCGCGCCAGGACAAGAAGTTCGTCATCGTCGTCGACCCCGAGGAGGACGAGGCCGACCGTTCGCACCTGGGCGAAGAGATCTTCGTGGACAACGAGCTCCCGGACATCCTCGACGGGAGGCGCCCCGAGGTGAACACCGTGTTCGCCGACCAGTTCGGCGTGTGGGTCACCGGGCTGGCGCCGATCCACGATGGCGATGGGCGCATCGTGGCCGCCGCGGCGGCCGATCTGCCGGCTCTGTCGCGGGCGGAGGCAGAGGCGCTGCGCAGCGACGTGCGCCAGACCTTCGCGACGATACTGCAGTCCGCGGCCGTGCGCCTGAGCCGGGCCGAGATCGAAGCCATAACCGACGCCCTCACCGGCCTCTACAACCACCGCTACCTTCAGGAGCGTCTGACCGACGAGCTCCACCGCGCGCGGGAGACCGACCAGCCACTCGCCGTGCTCTTCTGCGACCTCGACCACTTCAAGGGCTACAACGACGCCAACGGGCACAGCGCCGGCGACCGCGTGCTGCGCGAGGTCGCCCACATCATCGAGCAGTCGGTACGCAACATCGACATCGCGGCCAGGTACGGCGGCGAGGAGTTCGTCGTGCTGCTCCTGGAGACGGGCCGCGAGGCCGGGCTCGCGGTGGCGGAGCGCATCCGCGAGCGCATCTGCGCGGCCGGCTACGCCGCGCACGGCACGCCGCTCACGGTGAGCATCGGCGTGGCCATGTACCCCGACGACGCCGAGCGCCGCGAGGACCTGCTGGACAGGGCCGACTGGGCGATGTACCTGGCCAAGCGGCGGGGACGCGACCAGGTGGCGTCGTTCTCTGAGGCGTGAAGGGGGCGCCGGCGGGCGGAGCAGGACCGGCGCGTGCGGCTCGGCGAGGGCTGCAGACCCTCAGGTGCGGCGCCGGCGGGCGATGCGCTCGTCGCCGCGCCGCAGCGTGAGACCCTCCCGGTCGAAGAGCTCAAGGAGGGCCTGGGCGTTACGGCGCCCACAGTCCAGGCGGTCGCGGAACGCGGCCAGCGTGACCGGCGACGCGGCGAGCATCTCCTCGAGCGCCGTCCGCGCCTCGGCCACGGCCGGCCCGGCGAACCACAGGTCCTTGTCCACGCGCACCACGTCGCCGCGCCGCGCCAGCACCTCGAGCACCTGGGTGAGCTCCCTGGCCTGTCGGCCGAGATCCTCCGCCATGGTCGCCTGGGTGGGCGGCGTGAACGGCGTAGCGCCGAGGCGCTCGAGCAGAGCACCCGCAAGCGCTTCCTGCGCGCCGCTCAGCACGCCGGCGCCGGCGGGGGCGTAGCCGCCTTCACCGGTGACGAGACGGCCGCCTGCCGCCAGCTGTTTGAGGATGGCGTCGACCTCGCCGGGAGGCAGGTGCGGCGCGACCGCGGCAAGCTCCACCGCGCTCGAGAACGGCCGCTCGGGGCGCGCGCTCGCGCGCTCGGCGGTTGCGGACACGAGCGCCTCGCGCAGGCCGTCGAGCACGCCGGCGGCGAACCAGCGGCCGGCGGCGCCGTCCGCGGCGCCCGGGAGCGGCTCCAGCGTGCCGGCCCTGCCCGCCGCCGCCAAGGCTTTGCCGGCCTCACGCGCCGTGAAGCCGGCGGCCGTGAGGTCGCCCGCGGTGATGCCCGCCGCGCCGCCGTCGGCGGCCGCGGCCGAGGCGGCGCCACGGGCGTCACCGGCCCGCGCGGCCGTGAGGAAGGCGGCGTGGCGCGCCCGCTCGTGCCAGTGGCGGCGGCCGGTCGCCAGCGCCTCGCCGCCGCCGACCGTGACCGCCGGCGAGAGCGCGCGCAGGATGAAGCGGTCGTGCGGCTCGACGGCGGCGTCGCCGTCGAGCCGCACGACCGCGGCCGTCTGCCCGCCGGGCGCGATCTCCCGGCCCTCCAGCGGCGCGATGCGCGCCAGGTACTGCGCCGTGCCGTGGTGCAGCCGCACGCGGTCGCCGGCCTTGAGCGGGCGGCCGCCGGGCACCAGCTGCACCCAGGCGTCGAAGCGGCGGCCGACGTGCGCGGCCAGCTCGGGTGCGACAAGCCACGAGCCGCGCTCCACCTCGTCGCGGTCGAGGCCGCGCAGGTTCACGCCGACGCGGCTGCCGGCGTGCACCACCTCGGTCTCGTGATCGTGCACCTGCACGCTGCGCACCGCCGTCCGCACCCCGCCGGGCACCACCACGACGGGGTCGCCGGCGCGCAGCTCGCCGCGCCACAGGGTGCCGGTGACGACCGTCCCGATGCCCTTGAGCGGGAAGACGCGGTCCACCGGCAGCCGGGCCGGGCCGTCGCGCCGCCCAGCCTCCACGCGCGCCGCGCAGCGCCCGAGCGCGGCCAGCAGGTCGTCCAGGCCGCGGCCGTCGCGGGCGCTCACCGTGACCAGCTCCACGCCGGCGAACGGCGAGGTCTCGAGGAACTCGCGCACGTCGGCCTCCGCCAGCTCCAGCAGCTCGTCATCGACGAGGTCGGCCTTGCTCAGCGCGACGACGCCGTCCTTCACGCCCAGCAGCTCGATGATGGCGATGTGCTCGCGCGTCTGCGGCATCACACCGTCGTCGGCGGCGATGACCAGCAAGAAGAGGTCGATGCCGGTCGCCCCCGCCACCATGGTGCGCACGAACTTCTCGTGCCCGGGGACGTCGACCACGCTCAGGGTCGAGCCGTCCCCCAGTGCCAGCTCCGCGTACCCGAGCTCGATGGAGATGCCGCGCTCGCGCTCCTCGCGCAGGCGGTCGGTGTTCTTGCCGGTGAGCGCCGTGACCAGCGCCGTCTTGCCGTGATCGATGTGCCCGGCGGTGCCGAGCGTGAGCGGGACGCCGCGGTCGCCGGGCGGAGCGCCACCGACGCCGGCCGAAGCGCCGCCCGCCTCGCCCGCGGACGACGCCGCGCCGGGCCCGCCGGATGTGGACGACCCCGCGCTCACGCGTCCCTCACAGCACCGCGGCGGCGGCCGTTGCCAAGCCTTCGAGCTCGTGGTCGCCGACGGCGCGCAGATCGAGCAGCAGCCGGCCTTCGTGGACGCGGCCGACCACGGCCGGCGTGCCGAGACGCAGGGCCGCGGCCACGCCGTCCGCGTCCCCGCCGACGTCGACCGACACGGCGACGCTCGGTACCTCGGTGACCGGCAGCGCACCGGCTCCGGCGCGCGCGACGGTGTCGATGAGGACGAGCCGTTCCGCAGCCACACCCTTGGCCTCAAGCCAGCCGCGCAGCCGCCCGGCGCGCTCGCGCACGGCCTCGAGCGGCAGGTCCAGCGCCGCCAGCGTCGGCACGCGCTCGACGACGCCCTCGGCATCGAGGTACAGGCGCAGTACCGCGTCGAGGGCGGCGAGGTCCAGCTTGTCGATGCGCAACGCCCGGGCGAGCGGGTGGCGGCGCATCAGCTCGATGGCCACGGCCCTGCCGACGACGATACCGGCCTGCGGCCCGCCCAAGAGCTTGTCGCCGCTGAAGGTGACGATGTCGGCGCCGGCCGCCACGCTCTCGCGCAGTGACGGCTCCTCAGAGAACAGCGGCAGGCCCGCCAATGCCCCACTGCCGAGGTCGTCCACCAGCACGGCGCCGCGCTCGTGGGCGAGCGCGGCGAGCTCCTCGAGCGCGGGCTCGGCCGTGAACCCGACGATGCGGTAGTTGCTCGTGTGCACGCGCAGCACGGCGCGGGTGCGCTCCGTCCAGGCGGCCTCGAAGTCGCGCAGGTAGGTGCGGTTGGTCGTCCCCACCTCGACGAGCTCGGCGCCGCTCTCGCGCAGGATGTCGGGGATGCGGAAGCCGTCGCCGATCTCGACCAGCTGGCCGCGTGCCACCAGCACCTCGCCGCCGCGGGCCGTCGCCGCGAGCGCGAGCAGTACGGCGGCGGCGTTGTTGTTGACGGCCAGCGCGTCCTCGGCGCCGGTGACGGTGCAGAGCACGTCGTGCACGTGGTCCTGGCGCGAGGCGCGCTCCCCGCGCGCCAGGCTGAACTCCAGGTCGGTGTAGCCGGAGGCGGCGAGCATGACCGCCTCCACCGCCTCCGGCGGCAGCAGCGCGCGCCCCAGGTTGGTGTGCACGACCACGCCGGTGGCGTTGATGACGCGCCGCAGCGACGGCGTGACCGCCGTCTCCAGGAGGCGCGCCACCCAAGGTACAAGGGCGGCCGGCGTGAGGTCCGCCGCCCTGGCGGCAGTGCCTTCGCCGGCCACCTCCCCGTCCAGGATCTCGCGGCGGAGCCGGTCGATCACGGTGCGCACCGCATCGACCACGAGAGCCCGCGGGTAGTGTGTCAGCAGCTCCTCGGCGGCCGGCTCGCGCAGCACCTCGTCCACCGCCGCCAGCGAGCGCAGCCGGGCCTGGCGCTCGTCCGCGCCTCGCTTTCCCTTGTCAGCCACGGGCTCCATCCCCACGGTCATGCCCACGACGGCGCATGCGTAGTCCGGCCGTGACGATAGAGAACGCCAGCCAGGCGAAGGCGAACCAGTACTGCAGGCCCGTGAGCCCGAGCTCCTCCATCGCCGCCGGGTGCGCCCTGCCCCCCCAGACGAGCAGGATGGCGAGGACGCCGAACACCGCCTGGGCCGCGGGCCAGAACCACCACGGCTGCCACTCCTTGACCCCGAGCATGGTCGCGTAGATGGAACCGACGGCGAGGGCGAGGCAGGCGAGCCCCAGCAGGAGCATCAGCGCGACCTGGACGAGGACCTCGCCGGCCGGCCGGCCCTGGGCCCACGTCCACACCGCGCCGTTGGGGTTGCCGACCCCGAACACGAACACGGCTGCCCACGCGACCAGAGAGAGCACGCCGAGCACGCCGAGGGCGACGAACGGGATCACGGAGACGGTACGGAGCACCAGACCGGCCATCGGCCGCTGCGCACCGGCGATGTCCTGCTCGCTGGGCTTCCAGCCGGGGTCGCCGGGCTTGCGCTCGGGGCTCACGAGCGTCCCACTCCGGAAGGCCTGCTCATGTCAGACGACGAGCGTGACCGCGCCCGTCTCGCCCGCCATGACACGGCCCACCGTCCAGCCCGGCACTCCGCGCGCAGAGAGCGCCTCCAGCAGCGCGGCCTGCCGCTCGGCGAGCACGGCCATCAGCAGCCCGCCGGAGGTCTGCGGGTCGAAGAGCGCGAGCACGCGGGGGTCCTGTGCACCGATCGGGCCGGCGAACGGGCCTGCGGCCGCGCCGGCTCCGGGCACGGACGGCTTCGGCCCCTCGCCCGGCGGCTCCGCGCCGGGCTCGGCCGCGGCGGCGCCGCTCGCGCCGCCGTCCGCCTCGCGCAGCCGCGGCGCGATGTAGTCGCGGTTGTTGCGCAGGCCGCCCGCGTACACGGCCTGCGCGATGAGATCGAGCACGCCGTCGTGCAGCGGGACGGCGGCGACGTCGAGCTCGGCCGCGGCGGCGGACGCGTCCAGCATCTCGCCGAGGTGGCCGAGCAGACCGAAGCCGGTGACGTCTGTGCAGGCGTGCACGCCCACCTCGGCCATCGCCCGAGCCGCCGCTGCGTTGAGAGCGGCGGCCTCCTCGATGGCCGGCATCATGTCGTCCTCCTCGATGACGCCCTTCTTGAGGGCACTGGCGAGCACGCCGATGCCGAGGCGCTTGGTCAGCACGAGCAGGTCGCCCGGCTGCGCGCCGCCGTTGTACACGACCTCGTCCGGGCGGGCGACGCCCGTGACGGCCAGCCCGTACTTGGGCTCCTTGTCGTCGATGGAGTGGCCGCCGGCCAGGTCGGCGCCGGCCTCGATGACCTTCTCGGCGCCGCCCCTGAGCAGCTCAGCGAGCAGCTTCATGTCGAGGTCCGACGGCCAGGCCACGAGGTTCATGGCCGTGAGCGGCCGCGCGCCCATGGCGTACACATCGCTGAGCGCGTTGGCTGCGGCCAGCTGCCCGAACCAGTACGGCGAGTCGACGATGGGCGTGAAGAAGTCGACCGTCTGCACCAGGCAGAGGTCGTCGGAGACGCGCGTGACGGCGGCATCGTCGCGCGTCTCGAGCAGCCGCGCGAACTCAGGTGAGCTCCGCGGCAGAGCATCGAGGACGGCCTGCAGGTCGCACGGACCCAGCTTGGCCGCTCAGCCGCTCTTGGCTGCGAACTGCGTCAGGCGGATCTTCTCGGTCATACGTTGAAGCTTACCGCACCGTGCGGAGGGCGCCGTGGGAGACGGCAGCATCGGGACGCCGCGAGGGGGCGGCGGCTCTTCCGGCCGCCGCCCAGCCTCACCTCACCGTGAGACCGGCCTGCGCCACGTTCTTCTGCTTGTTGCCGGCCGAATCGGTGGCGTACACGTACCAGATGTACCTGCCCTTGCCCAGCGTGCACGTGAAGCTCTCGCTCCGCTCGGCGTTCACGGGCACGGCATCCGCCCGGAACGTCGCGACGATCGCGCCGCCACGCTTCTTCACGGCGATGACCACGTCCGCCGTGGGGCTCAACCCGGCGGGCTCCGTCACGCGGTACTTGAGCACGGCAGTGCGGCCCCTCTTGACGGCCACGTTGCCGAGCGTCTGCGTACCGGGCCTGGTCGCGTCGATCTTGATCGTGACCTGCGCCGTACCCACGTTGTTGCACCAGTCGAACGCCTGTACCAGGACGGGGATGGGGCCCTGCTCGGAGAGGGGAACGGTGTAGCCGGTCCCGACGGTCCAGGCCCCGACCGCCGGGGGCGCCCTGAACTCCACCTTCTGCACCCCGGACTGCGCGTCGCTCGCGGTGAAGGTGAGCGGGACAGGCTTCCTGTGCCACGTGTCGTCGGCGCCTCCCACGGTGACCGTGGGGGGGGTGCTGTCGGCGCGGATCGGCAGCACGACCGCTCCGGCGCTCGCGATGCCCGGCGGGAAGGGAGGGTTCCTCACGCTCACCGCGATCGTGCCGACGGAATCCATGTCGGCCGGCGAGAGCGGCGTGGTGAGCTGCGTGGCAGCGACGAAGGTGGTACCGGCCCTCTCGACGCCGTCCAGCACGATCCTCGCACCGCCGACGAAGTCCGCACCGGCGACGGCCAGGACGATGTCCGTGCGCACGGTGGCCGCCCACAGGACCGACGGCGTCACGGAGGTCACCGCGGGCACCGGGTTGCCGATCGTGAACGACACGGCGTTGGACTCCGGCGCCCCGGCCGGTCCGTTGCGGACCGTGACCGCGGCGAGGCCCGGAGTGTCGAGGAACATGGCCGGCACCAGCGCGGTCAGGCGGTTCGCGGAGTCGCGGGTCGTGGTCAGGCGGGTGCCGTTCCACAGCACCACGGCGCCGTCTGTGCCGGTGAGGAAGTCGCGGCCCACGACTGTCAGGTCGAAGCCGGCGGCACCGGCCACCGCGCTGGAGGGGTCGATCGACGAGACCGCCGGGGTCGGGCCGGTGATCGTGAAGGTGAACGGGGCGCTGGAGGCGCCGGTGTAGGCGCCGAACGGGGAGCCGCTGCTGTTGAACACCGTGATGGACGCGGTGCCCGGGGAGGCCAGGTACGCGGCGGGGATCACGGCCGAAAGCTCCGTGTGCGTACGGTACGTGGTCGGGAGGTCGATACCGTTGTACCGCACCACCGAGTGCGGCTCGTACAGGCCCTCGTTGAGAAAGCGGGCGCCGTCCACGAAGATCGTCCAGCTCAAGCTGCCGGCGACGACGCTCGGCGGGCGCACCGAGGTGATGGCCGGCACCCAGTACAGCCTGAAGGCAGCGGGCAGGGTGCTGGTTTCGGTGGCGAGCGGAAGCTGGCCGCTGCGGTAGTCCTGGGAGACCTGCAGCGTGTACGTCCCGGGGTCGGCGGCAAGCGGCAGCGCGAAGGTCACAACGGCCGTCGATGCGTCCCAGGCGCCGGTGCTGCCGTGGATCGTCCCGTAGAAGTTGGTGAGCAGGAAGCGGGGCGCCGAAGCCGTGGTGCCGGCGTCGGACACGCGGAAGCCGCCCCTCACCGTACAGGTGAGCGTGGCGCCGCCCTCGCCGATGGACGGCGTCATGCCGGTGACCGAGACGGCGAGCGCCGCCGGCGCGCAGACCATCAGCGCCAGGAGGGCGCCGGCCACGACGATACTGAAGCGCTGACCCATCGCACCTCTCCCCGCGTCGGCTCTCGTTGCGACCCGGCCGCGGCGGAGAAGCAGGCTGAAGGCGCGTCGCGCCGCGGCACGCACCCGGTACATTCGCCGCGCGCCGGCGAAGGCCTCGCGGTGCGATGGGGAGACCCGGAGGCGAGGACCGCTGCGCAGCCACATCGAGCCGGGGGCCGGCGGCTCGTCCGAGCCGCCGGCCCCCAGGGCCTCTCAGGCTGCCACGGCGCCTCCAGCGCCGCGCTCCGGGTCAGTTCACGTGGAGCTGAGCGGTAGCCACGTTGGCCTGCGTGTTGCCGGCCAGGTCGGTGGCGTACACCTCCCACGTGTACGTACCCTTCTTGAGGTTGCAGGTGAAGCCGGCCACCCGGTCACGGTTCATCGGCACGCTCGGGTACTCGAGCTTCTTGGCCTGCGAGCCCTCGCCGCGCATGATCCTGATGGTGACCTTCGACTTGGGGCTCAGGTTGGAGGGCTCCTCCACACGGAACTTGAGCCGCGCATTGTGGCCCTTCTTCACGGTGCAGCTTCCCAGCGTCCTGGTGCGCGGCTGCGTCGTGTCGATGTACACCGTCGCGGTCGCCGAGCCGACCTTGTTGCACCAGTCCAGCGCCTGCGCCGAGACCGTGACGGCGCCCTGGGTGGTGGTGGGGACCGTGTAGGCGCTGCCGTCGGTCCACGACGGCACCGCCGGCGGAGCCATGTACTGCACCTTCTGCACGCCGGATTGGCTGTCGCTCGCGGCGAAGCTCAGCAGCACCGGGCTGTTGTGCCAGGCAGTGTCGGCGCCGGCGATGCTGACCTGCGGCGTGGTGGTCTCGGCGGCCACGGTGAGTGGCAGCGTGGTGGCGCTCGGGTAGCCCGGCGGGAACGGCGGGTTCTTCACGCTCACATTAACCGCACCCGGTGTGGCGATGTCCGCGGCCGCGAGCGGCACCGTGAGCTGCGTCGCGCCCACGAAGGTGGTGTTGGTCTTCTCGACGCCGTTCAGCGCGATGTGCGCTCCGGACATGAAGTTGCTGCCGGTGACGCCAAGGACGATATCGTTCTTCACGTAGCCGGCCCACACCGAGGAGGGGTTCAGACCCGTGAGCACCGGAGTGGGCACGAGGACCGTGAAGGGCGCGCCGTTGGAGATGGGCGCCCCCGGGCCACCGTTGCGCACCGTGATCGTGGCGACGCCCTCGGACGCGATGGCCGTGGCCGGCACCGTGGCGCGCAGCTCCCGCGGGGAAACATGCTGCGTGGCGAGGTCCGTGTTGTTCCAGCGGACCACGGCCCCGCCCCACCCCATGGCGAAGTTGGAGCCGCTCACGACGAGGACGAACGCGGGGCCCCCCTTGATGGCGCTGGACGGCGACAGCCCGCTGATGACCGGCGGCAGATACACCGGCAGGTCGACGACGTTGCTGTACACGTCGCCGCCGGGGAAGGGGGCGCGGTTGACCACGCTGACCGCCAGGAGACCGGGGCGCGCGAGCATCCTGGCGGGGACGACCGCAGCCAGCTTGGTGTCGGCGAGGTACCAGGTGGTGACCGGGTACCCGTCGATCAGCACGATGCTGTTCTTGGTGCCGGGACCCGTGGTCCGGACGAACCCGCTGCCGAGCACCATGATGTTCGTGGCGGCCGAGCCGGCGACGATGCGATCAGGGCCGAGCGCGCGGATGTGCGGGCCGATGACCACCTCGAACGCGTTGAGGATGAAGTCGTGGTCCGCGGACTGCCACGCATCGAGGGTGTACTGCCCGAGCGGGGCCCCCAGGGGGATGTCGAACGACACGTACGCCTCGCTGCCGTTGGCCGCGATGCCTCTGGTCCAGCCGTCGATGGTGTAGGCCCCGTGCGTGAGCGTGAACTCGGGCGGCAGGGTGGTGTGGCTCAACGGGTGGTAGAAGTAGCCGGACACCGTGCACTCCACCACGGTCCCCCGGCCGCCGAGCGTGGGTGAGATGTCGTTCACGTCCAGCACCGGCAGGGCCTGCACGGCCGGTGCGCCGAACAGCAGGAGCACCGCCGTGCACACAAGCAACATGACGAGACGTCCCCTCATGACTCCCTCCTTCGCGTGAACCTCACGCCCCTCAGTGTCGAGGTCTCACGGCCCGGGCGCCGCCTCGGGTGCGGCGCCATATCATAGTTGTATACCCGCCGCCCCCGGAACGCTCGCATTCGGCCGGGATACCCACCAGAGAAACGCGGCGGAGGGTACAGAGCTTGCGGTGATACTGTTGCGCCATCGTGAGCGACCACCGCAGCAACAGGCGGCCGCCGTACCGCGTCTACGTCTCCGAGAGCGAGCAGCGCCTGCGACTGCGGCGGCGCCGACGGCGACGCACGCTGCTCATCATCGTCCTCATCCTCGCGGGGCTCGCGGCCGTCGCGGCCGTGGCGGTCGGCACCGGCTCGGCGCAGCGGCTGTGGACCAGGTACGCCGGCGGCAGGACCTCGAGCGAGGCGGATCATGGTCAGGGCGGCGGGCCGCGGGCGAGCCGCCTCGCCCTGGCCACCGCGGACTTCCCCGGGCCGGTCGCGGTCGACCCGCCGCCGCCCATCGAGTCGAAGGGCGACGGAGTGAAGGTGTCCACCTTCCTCGGCGACGAGACGCGGCGGCTGTACGGCCTGGGGCCGCCGCCGAAGAAGCTCGGCCTCATCTGGAAGACCTTCATCGGCGGGGGCATGACGTCGCCGGTCGGCAAGGGTCCGAACAATCCGTGGTCCGGCAGCGGCTGGACGGGGCAGCCGGTCATCGTCCGCGACGACGGCACGCTGTACCTGCTGTGGGGCGCCTTCGACCGCAAGCTGCACAAGATCGACCTCGAGAGCGGCAAGATCGTGTGGGCGTACGCGTTCGACGACATCATCAAGAGCAGCCCCACGGTGATCGAGGACCCGCATCCGGAGGAGGAGAGCGACCGGTACCTCGTGCTCGCCGGCTCGCGGCGTGGCTGGCCGTCCGGCTTCACCGACTCCGACCTGGCGCCGTACCGGGCCGTGTCGTTCGGCACCGGCAAGGAGGTCTGGCGCCTGCCCGTACCCCAGACCGCGAGCTACAGCCGCGACGTGGACAGCAGCGGCTTCTTCTACAACAGGCGCATGTTCTCGGCGGTCGAGAGCGGCTGGTTCTACAAGCTCGACCCGTTCAAGACAGACGCCTGGAACGGCCACCGCACGCCGCGGATCATCGCGCAGCGTCTGCTGCTCGGCGACCCCGGCGACTCGTCCGCCCATGGCGGCAACCTGGTCCTGGAGGCGTCGCCGAGCCTGCTCGACGGCGTCGTGTACATCAGCTCCGGCGCCGGCCACATCTACGGCATGCGCCGCAGCGACCTCAAGGTGGTGTGGGACTACCGCACCGGGTCCGACCTCGACGGCACGCCGGTGCCCACCGAGTCAGGCTACCTGCTCGCCGCCGTGGAGAAGCAGTACATCAGCGGCCACGGCGGCGTGTTGTGCCTGGACCCCAAGAAGACGGGCTCGTCCGCCGTGCGCTGGTTCTTCCCGAGCGGAGACCGCACGCTCGGCGACTGGCAGGGCGGCATCATCGGGTCGGTGGCCGTGAACGACACCTACGACCCGTGGGGCCGCCGCCCGCGCCTCGCGGCCTTCAGCGCGATCGACGGCAACCTGTACGTGGTCGCGCAGGACGCCACGAGCGGCGGCAGGGTGCCGGGTCCGAACGGCGACGGCCCCTACCCGACTCCCCGTCAGGTCGCGAGCTTCAACATCGGGGCCGCCATCTCGACCCCGATCATGGTGGACGACACCATCGTCGCCGCCGGCTACGACAACCGCGTGCACCTCTACAAGGTCAAGTGGCACGCGGCACACAAGGGCGATGAGGGCGCCCTCAAGAGCCCGAGTGGCGACTGGTTCACCGTCGACGTCGTCGAGAAGTCGTCATACGCCGCCGGCGGCGCCTTCGAGAGCACCCCGGTGATGTGGAAGGGGCGCGTCTTCATCGGCTGCCGCGACGGCAACCTCTACTGCCTGGGCGACCGCTGACGCAAACGGGACGATGAGCGCCGGCGTTTGACCGCCGGTCCGCCGCGGGCAGAAACGGGCGAACGGAGAGCGCGGCCGGGCCGGCGCAGCGGCGCCCGGCCGCTCACGCACCAGGAGGCGACCATGGCCAACGCACCACGCCGCGCAGAGGCAGTCTGGGAGGGCTCTCTCGCACAGGGAGCCGGCGAAGTATCGCTCGTGACCAGCGGGGCGGCGGGGCCGCTGCCGGTCACCTGGGCGTCGCGCACCGCCCGCTCGGAGGGCAAGACGAGCCCCGAGGAGCTGGTCGCCGCGGCGCACGCCGCCTGCTACTGCATGGCGCTCTCGCACATCCTCGGCGAGCAGGGGCACGCCCCCGAGAAGCTCGAGGTGAGCGCCACGGTCGCGTTCACCGAGATCGAGGGCGGCTGGAAGGTCGGAACCTCCGAGCTCACCGTGAAGGGGACAGTGCCAGGCATGGACGAGGCCGCCTTCAAGGAGGCCGCCGAGGTGGCCAAGGACGGCTGCCCCATCAGCGGCGCGCTCAAGGGCAACGTGGAGCTGAGCGTGCAGGCCGAGCTCGCCTGACGGGCGGCACGACGCACGGATCACCCCGGGGCGCCGGGCGCGGCCTGACGGCCACGCCCGGCGCCCCGGCTCCGCGTGAGCACGCCCGAGGCGCGGACGTGTATCCTTGATGCATGGCGCCGCTGCCGTCCCCCAGCCACACGCCCTCAGCCCTCCCCCGTCTCTTCCGCCCCCTCGTCATCGTGGCGCTGACCGTGGCCGCCGCGTGGCTGGTCACAGCCACGGCGGCGCCCCGCCAGGCGGCGGCCACCGAGCCCACCCCCACGGCGACCCCGACCGCCGCACCGAGCCCGACGCCCATCCCCTCGCCGCCGGCCGTCGTCATCCAGCCCGGCAGCGGCCTCAACGCCCAGTTCGGCTACGCCCCGCAGTTCACGCGCAACGTGCCGGCGTTCGACTCGTACGGCGCCCCGTACATCCGCAGCCGGTCCGCCGACCCGGACTACACGGGCTTCGTGCAGACCTGGCGGGGCGGCGCTTGGCGCAGGCTGGACCTGGTCGCCGCCCTGCGCGCCGCCTACCCCGACTACAGCGGCACCGAGGGCGGCGGGGGCGGTCCCACGGCACGGGTGGTCTTCGACGCCCAGGACCGCGCCTACACGGTGGTCACCGTGCGCCTGCACGGCGACGGGGTGCGCAACGTGCTGCTGTGGTCCACCGACCGCTGCACGACGTGGCGCACCGCCGACCTGCCGGAGGGCGAGATCGTGCCCGAGTCGTGGACCGGCCACAACCTGCTCGACGGGCCGCCGCCGCTGCTCGTCGGGCGGGTCGCCCCCCGCGTGAGCCTCGATACCGGCAAGCTCGTGCGCGAGCTCTGGATCACCCGGCCCGTCATCGCCGGTGACGCCGTCGCCGTCCCGCCGCCCGTGCTGGTCAGCGAGCGCTCACTGAGCCTCGGCGACGGTGCCACCACCGCCAGTCCGCTGGCCACCCGCGGCGATTCCACCTGGATCGTCTACATCGAGACGACGCCGCGGCCGGGGCAGGGCTCGCCGGTGTTCGTGGTGCCCTACGACCGGCGCACCGGCACGCTCGGCCGGCGCGTCCTGCTCGCCTGGTCGCAGCTCGGCAACGATGGTCACGCGCAGCCCGGCATCGCCCTCGACTCGCAGGGGCACCTGCACGTCATCGCCGGGGCCCACGGACGGCCGTTCCAGTACCGGCGCACGCTCGTGCCGCTCACCTGCTACGAGGGTTGGTCGCAGCTGGAGGACGTGTGCACCAGCGGCTACCGCGCACGCCCGTCCGGGCCCCAAGAAGGGCGACAGACCTACCTCTCCTTCGTGATCGACGGACAGGACCGCCTGCACATCGCCTACCGCCAGTGGCGCAAGGACTGTGAGACCACCTTCGGCGGCAAGCTGTACGGGGCGCTCTCGTACCAGCGTCGCGACCCCCTCAGCGGCTGGACGGAGCCCCGCATCCTGGTCGTCCCTCCCTACCAGGAGTACGCCATCTACGTGCAGGCCCTGACCGTGGACCGCGGCGGCCGCCTGTTCCTGTCGGCAAGCTGCATGGCAGGCGCCGAAGGGTCGAACCGCAAGGCGCAGGTGGAGCGCTGGAAGCAGTCGGGCCGGGACGGCCCCCAGCCGCCGCTGTACCTGCGGCGCATGGTGCTCGTGTCACCCGACGGAGGGGACGCCTGGCGGTTCGCCGACGGCGCCGACCTCGTGCCGGTGGGGCAGTGAAGGCGCTCCGCGGAGCGGTGCGGTGCGGACGCATGCGACGCTGGCGGATGGGGCGCCGGCCGGCGCAGCTCGCCGGCGCCTTCCTCAGCGCCTGCGCCGTTCTCGCCGCCCCCGCCGCCGCGCCGCTCTGCGCCGCGGCGGCGGGGTGGCAGTGGCAGAACCCGCTGCCGCAGGGCAACTCGCTCGGCAGCGTACAGGTCATCGACCAGACCCGTGCCGTGGCCGTCGGCGACGCCGGCACGGTGCTCACGACGGCGGACGGCGGCCTGAGCTGGACGGCCGCCGCCTCCGGCGTCGGCCAGACGCTGTTCGGCGTGCGCGTGCGCCTCAGCGGCCAGGGGTGGGCGGTCGGGGCCGGCGGCGTGATCCTGACCACCCTCGACGGCGGCCTCACGTGGACGCGGCAGACCTCCGGGACCGCCGGCGACCTGATGGACGTGTGGTCGCCGGCGGCGAACGAGGCCGTGGCCGTGGGCGAGCACGGCCTCATCCTGCGCACCGCGAACGGCGGCGCCACCTGGACGCGCGTCCGCAGCCACTCCCCGCACAACCTGTATGCGGTCACGTTCGACGCCCGCGGCCGGGGCTGGGCCGCGGGCGACCTCGGCACCCTGGCCTACAGCCGCAACCGGGGACAGACCTGGGAGCTCCGCGCGCCCGAGGTGTTCGGCGTGCTGCACGACGTGCTCATGCTCGGCGAGCGGACGCTCCTCGCCGCCTCGTCGCGCGGCATCGTGTGGCGCAGCGGCAACGCCGGCGCAACGTGGCGCCGCGTCGACACGGGCACGCTGACCACGATGTACGGGCTGGCCCGCGTGGACACGACCACGACGGTCCTGGTCGGGGACGCCGGCCTCACCTACGTGAGCAAGGACACCGGCAGGTCGTGGCAGCCCAACGAGCCCGTCGCGAGCACCTCGCTCTTCTCTGTGGGCGCCGGCTGGTCGGCATGCCTCGCGGTGGGCACGCACGGGGCGATCATGCGCAGCCTGGACGGCGGCCGCCAGTGGTCCTCCGCGCTGAGCGGGCCCACGGGCCGCGTGCGCAGCATCGACGCCCGCGGCCCGCAGGAGGCGTGGGCGGTCGGCGACGCCGGAGCGCTGCTGCGGTCGGTCGACGGACTCAGCTGGACGGCGGTCCCGTCGCCGGTCTCGGCACGCCTCGACGCCGTCTCCCTCGCCCCCGGCGGGCGCGGCTGCGCCGTGGGGGGACACGGGACGATCATCGCCACACAGGACGGCGGCGCGCAGTGGGACATCGTCGCCTCGCCGGTGACCACCGAGCTGTACGACGTGGGCCTCGCCGACGACGGCAGCGGGTGGGCCGTAGGAGCCGCGGGGACCATGCTGCGCACGGACGACGCCGGCTCCACCTGGCGGGTCCAGCAGGCCGGCGTGGACGCCGACACCGAGCTCAACGCCGTGCGCGTCCTCGGGCCCGGCCGCGCGTTCGCCGTGGGCGGCGACGCCTGGGGACAGGGGCGCGGCGTCGTGCTGTCCACCGCCGACGGCGGCCGCAGCTGGGGCACGACGCAGGTGAACATCTGGGGCGAGCTGCGCGACATCGCCTTCGGCAGCGCGCTCGAGGGCTGCGCCGTCGGCGCCGACTACGGCCCCGACGGCGACGTGCTATCCGGTGTGATCCTGCACACCACCGACGGCGGCTACACGTGGGTCAAGGCCGCCGCCACACCCACGGCCCTCAACGCCGTGGTGTTCGTGGACGCGCTGCACGGCTGGGCCGGCGGCGGCGGCGGCACGCTGTGGCGCACCTCCGACGGCGGCTACACCTGGACCGAGGCCCTGCCGGTCACGGCGACCGACGTGTACTGCCTGGCTGCTGCAGACGCCACGCACCTGTGGCTGGGCGGCGGCGGCGGCGCGATCCTGTTCACCTCCAGCGCCGCCGAGGACGAACCGGTCGTCCCTCCGGTCGCGCCGCCGGCGGTCGGCGGCCGAAGGCTGCCAGGCGGTCGCTGACCCGCGCCCACCGGTCAGGGCGGCGCCGGCGCTCGCGCAGCGGCCGGCAGGCTCAGGGCCGCCGGCAGCTCGCGCAGCGAGCGGATGGCCGGGAGCTCCGTGCCGGCCGCACGCCCGGAGCGGTCGAGCAGAATCGCGGCGCAGCCGCAGGCCAGCGCCCCCTCGACGTCGTCGCCCACGCTGTCGCCGACCATGACGGTCCGTGACGCCGGCACCCCGGCGCGCCGCAGCACCTCATCGAACAGCGCGCAGGCGGGCTTGACCACGCCCACGCCGGCGCTGGAGACACTCACCTCGATGAACTCGTCCAGGGCGAAGTGGGCGACGATCTCCTCGACGCCGTGCCCCAGTGCGTTGGAGGCCAGGGCCATGCGCACGCCGCCGGTGCGAAGCGCCCGCAGGCACGGGAGCACGTCGTCGTACAGGCCGAAGTTCTCGGCCCGCGCCCAGGCGTCGGCAACGGCGGCCACTGCGGCGTCGACGGCGGCGGGCGGACCGCCGCCCAGCCCCTCGATCAGAGCCCGGGCGATGACCTCGAGCAGGCCGTCGTCGTGGCTATCGCCGGTCAACTCGCGCCGCGCAACCATGGCCTGATAGGCGCGGCGCTCGGCTTGCGGCCACCGCGCCTCGTCGAGGTGCAGCCCGAAACGCTCGCCGGTGCGGCGGTATCCGGGAGCCTCGAACAGGTCGCTCGGACGCAGCAAGGTGAAGTCCAGGTCGAACATGACGAGGGCCGGCGTGCGCAGAGGGAGCTTCACGGGCTCGCCTCGCCCGGAGCGACAGGGTCTGGCCCGTGCAGCGCTTCGCCGGCACGGTACGACGAGCGCACGAACGGGGCGGCGGTCACGGAGAGACCGAGCTCGGCGCCGCGGCGTTCCCAGGCCGCGAACTCCCCCGGCTCCACGAAGCGCACGACGGGCAGGCACTCGCGCCGCGGCTGCAGGTACTGCCCGATGGTGAGCAGGTCGGCGCCCGCCGCCGTGGCGTCGCGCAGCACGGTGTCGATCTCCTCCGGCGTCTCGCCGAGGCCCACCATGAGGCCGGTCTTCACCAGCGGGCGGCGAGGGGCGGCAGGGGATGCCTGACGGGCAAGAGCCGCGGGGGGCGTCGCGCGATCGGGACCGGTCGACGAGTCGCATACGGGTCCCGCGGCCGGCGCCTCGCCGGCGGCCTCGCGGCGCGCCCACGCGGCAGCGCGGCGCAGCAGCTCCAGCGAGCGCTCGTAGCCGGCCTGCGGGCGCACCACCGGATACAGGCGCGGCACGGTCTCGAGGTTGTGGCCCAGCACGTCGGGTCGGGCGGCGAGCACGACGCGCAGGGCCGCCTCGTCGCCGCCCAGGTCCGGGATGAGCACCTCCATCGTGGCACCGGGAACGGCCCCGCGCACGGCGGCCACCGTGGCGGCGAAGTGCGGCGCGCCGCCGTCCGGCAGGTCGTCGCGCGTCACGCTCGTGACGACCACGTGGCGCAGGCCGAGGCGCGCGGCCGCCTGCGCCACACGCGCCGGCTCGTCCGGGTCAGGCGCGCGGGACGCCGACACGGTGCCGCGTGCGGCACCGATCCCCGGCGCGGCCGACGGCATGCGCTCCACGGAGCAGAAGCGGCACGCGCGCGTGCAGGCGTCGCCGAGGATCAGGAACGTCGCCGTGCCCGCGGCGAAGCACTCGCCCTTGTTGGGGCAGCGGGCCTCCTCGCACACCGTGTGCAGCCCAAGCTCGTCCAGGAGGGCGCCGGTGGCGCGATACGGCCGCGGGGCCGGCGGCCTGTGCTTGAGCCACGCCGGCTTGCGGAGCGGCCCCGCCGCATGCCGCCGCTGCGGCTCCGGCGCACCCGGCCGCAGGTCAGAAGACGACGGTCCGGCCACCGCTCAGAGGCTGTGCGTGCCGCGCCCGAGCCCCGACAGCGCGGCCTCGCCGATCGCCTCGCTGAGCGTCGGGTGCGCGTGGATGGTGTCGGCGACCGCCTGCAGCGTGAGCCCGGCGTGCGTCGCCAGGGCGAGCTCGTGGACCAGCTCGCTGACGTGCGGGCCGACGAGGCTGGCGCCGAGCACGCGCCCGCCGCCGGGCTCGCAGACGATGCGCACGTAGCCGTCGGCGTCGCCGTCGCAGACCGCCTTGGAGTTGCCGTTGAGGCGCACGTGCGCGACCTCGTGCGGCACGCCCTCGACGGCCGCGCGGTCCTCGGTGAGGCCGCACGACGCCACCTCGGGCGAGCTGAAGGTGCAGCTCGGCACCATGCTGCGGTCGCAGACGAGCGCGGAGCCGGTGACGGCGTTCTCGGCCGCGATCATGCCCTGGTTGTAGGCCCAGTGGGCCAGCAGCGGCGGGCCGGCTACATCACCGGCGGCGAAGACGCCGGGCACTGACGTGCGGCAGGACTCGTCGGTGACCACGAAGCCGCGCCCGTCGACCTGCACGCCGGCCTCCTCGTAGCCGAGGCCGGCGCT
>Ga0172371_10002850_pt1 | contig 27169 bp, 23 predicted proteins | sample Lak12m_FD_114543 | JGI IMG/M metagenome (GOLD analysis project Ga0172371, IMG submission 114543) | Freshwater microbial communities from Kabuno Bay, South-Kivu, Congo - kab_022012_12m | ecosystem: Environmental > Aquatic > Freshwater > Lake | place: Democratic Republic of the Congo: South-Kivu... | reverse complement strand
TTGAACATCTCTTTCTGCGGCTCGTTGATCCCCATCATGGTTAAATCCTCCATGCTTTACTTAATCAACGTTTCCCGTTTATTATGCCTTAGAAGAATATCGATTTGGGCAACACGCCGTCGAGACGTGACCCCTCAAAAGATGGAAAGATTTACGGTCAGATCAACGGGAGTCTTACCTACTTCTTGAATCCCATGCCCAACGACCGGAACTTGGAATTTGATCCCAAAAAGAATCTATTCAAGAATCTGAAATCCACGGAGCAGGTTACCGCTCCTTAGTTTATGGGCTAACGGGGCACTGCTGTCCAAAATCAGGTTTATTTTGGACAGCAGTGTCCCTCACCCTGACTCCTGCTGCAGGCGGGAGTTATTCGATTATCCGGGTACCTTCGGAATCTATCCTGGTGATCAGGCTTTTTGTTTTGATTCCGGAACCGAGGAAAGTCATCACCATCTGCTGTTCGATGAACCGCGCCTTTTTCATGTTGTCGGTTATGGCGAAAACAGCAGGACCCGACCCGGAGATTGTCAGGCCGTCAGCTCCAGCCGTTATGGCGTTCGCCTTGACCTGGTCAAATCCCGGTATCAACCGCTTCCTGACCGGTTCAATGACAACATCGTTCAGGCTCCGCGCGAACAGCGAATAATCATTCTTTGAGAATGCCGCGGTTATGAGCGCGGTGTTGGCCATGTTATAAACAAAATCCTGGAGTTTGATCTTTTTGGGAAGGATTTCCCTGGCCATCCTGGTGAGGATGATAATGTTAGGGACAACCACCACGAGTATGAGTTTCTTGATCGAGCCTATCCTGGTGATGTCCAGCGGGGTGCAGCACCTTGTAAGCGTTGCGCCGCCCAGGAGGGCAGGGGCAGTATTGTCTGCAAAGAATCCGCCGGACACAATTTCTTCGGCCTGGGTGGCAGGCAGGATGAGCTGGGCTTTTGGCAGTTCATTGCCGTAAAGATAATTGGCCGCATATGCTCCTGCTGCGGCTGAAGCCGCGCTTGAGCCAAGGCCGGAACCTATGGGAAGGCCCTTGCGTATTTTCAGTTCCAGGCCGCCCTGTATTCCGAGAAGATCGAGGACCCTTGTTGCAGCGATTGAAACGGTGTTCTTTTTCGGGTCCTTCGGCAAATTTGCATCCGAGACAACCTCCGTGATTTTGATACCGGATTTTATCCTGCGTGCCTCGACAATATCTCCCCAGCCGCGGATGGCCATTCCCAGGACATCAAATCCCGGGCCTATATTGCCGATCGTGGCCGGCGAGAATACTTTGATCCATTTATTCATGTTTTTACTGCTCAAGTAGTCAGAATTCAGAAGTCAGAATCCGGAATCAGCTATAAACAATCCTGCAATAGCAATCCTACATAAAAAACTGAAGATATTTTAACACCGTGCCCCCCGGCGCTAAAGGCCCGGAAGTAAAGCCCAAGGGAAGAGTTCTTCTTAACTTGTGACCTCTTGTTCCGCCTTCGTGGTAAAACCATCTTCTTAAAAGAGGCATTAAAGCGGTTGGAGAGGCGTTTTGCAATGTCTTTGTTGAAGAGAGGCACCCGTGCTTCGCCAGGAGGCTTCTCGCTTCGCTAAAGCTATGCAAGACCAGCCTTCGCAGAAGGCTACGGCTTGGCACGCAAGTCGCAGGGCAAGCAGAGGAAAATGTCCAAGTCAGGATAGTTTGATTATCATCGTCCTGTGACGGGGGAATGCGGTAAGGAGTTTGCGGCGGCTGCCAAGCTCGAAGTCGGCGAAATCGAATCCCGGGGAGACAGTACAGGCAACGAGGGAGAAGCCGGCGGGATTATCGACTGTTGCGCCGAACCAGTGATTTCTCTTTATCGTGTACTGGAATGACTGGTTCAGGTCGGGAGCAGGTCCGAGTTTGATCGCGGAATATTTTCCGTTGGGGGCGATAACGTGCATTGTCAAAGGGCTTCCGGCATAGAAATGCCAGGTTTCGTCTGATTTCAGCCTGTGCAGCCTGGATACTTCTTTTCCTTTAAGCAGGAAGAGGATGGAGGTCGAAAATGCCCTTTTCCCTTTGTATCGGGTCGGCAGAGCAGTGGTGGGAATGGTTTCATCCGAGCGATATGTTTCGCGATAATAACCGCCTTCGGGGTGTTTCTTCAGTTTGAGTTTCCTGATCCAGAAATTGGCGTTTTTCATTGGAAAAGACGTTCTTAAATTGTGAGCGGGTTGTCAATTGGCATATCTGCTTGAGTCCGTTGCTAATCTGGATATTGCTTGCCATAGCCCGTGAGGACTACACAAAAAGTAGTGTACCGCTCTTCAGAGCGAATCTTCTTCTTAACCCGTCAGGGCCGGGTTTCTTCCAATTTCCAGGATTTTCACCACAAAAAACACCCATGCTTCGCTGAGAAGCTACTCAGGGCAAGCAAGATCCGCAAAATACACAAAAGTAATTCTTTTTATGTGCTCTATGTGTCATCTGTGTTTTTGTGGTAAATGTTCTGCTGGGGAGCCGAAGTCTCGGGCTACAGCTTGGCAGGCAAGTGCCCGAAGGGAAACCGAAGCCTGCGGGCGCCGACGAGCAGCGCCCCTACATCAAATCACGAGAACTTCTTGGCAAAACAAGAAGTTGACGGATAGTAGGATCAATATTCTGCAATATGCGGGTCTAAGTCTTTCTTCTGCAAGTGGTTGCCTGCCAGGCTGCCAGTTCTCCTTTAGTTTCATTTCCGGATTGATGCCGGGCGCCTTTTTTTGTTATATTCAGTACATACTGAACAAACTGGTTCGCATAATTCACGGGCACGGAGTGTGCCCTTATCTGCAGTATAACCCCGTATTTCTTAGGAATTACCTATGACTACACATGATACAGACACTTCAATCATCAATCGTTTTGTTGAAGACCTCGGGAATACCACTCAATCTTTCGGGCTCGGCCGGGTGGTGGGGCAGCTCTATGCGTATATGTATTTCAGCCCCTCGCCGAGGAACCTGATGGACATGCAGAGCGCCCTCGGGGTCAGCAAGGGCAGTGCCAGCACAGCGGTCCGTCAGCTTGAGCAATGGGGCGCGGCAAAGAAGGTATGGATCAAGGGTGACCGGAAGGATTATTACGAAGCCTGTGACTGGTTCGGCAGGATACTGAAGAATGTCATAATAGATATTTTCGGGAAGAGGATGGCTGCCTATACATTCCTGCTCCAGGAGATTGAAGGTGACCTTTCGTCGCTTGGCGGGAAAGGCGACGAAGATGGAGAATTCATACGCAGCCGCATCAACAGCCTGAAGCAGTTCCAGAATAAGGCGCAGGGAATTCTTGCGAACCCGATTGTCAGGGAAATGCTGAAGTAGGGGAGAGACATGAGACCTGAAACCTGAGACCTGAAAGAGAAAACCTGAGAAGAGTAACCTGTCCGCCACGGCGGATCCGCCTATGGCGGAAAACCTGAGGCCTGAAACCTGAAACCTGAAGTTAAGAGAGACAAAGTATGGATAGAAAACAAGACCTGCGAATTCGGACCAAAGCGTATGCTTCAGATATTATCAGGCTCTATTGCTGTCTTCCGAAAGATAGGGCAGAAATGCAAGTCATTGGGAGACAGTTGTTGCGGTCTGGCACATCGGTGGCAGCAAATTACAGGGAAGCATCCAGAGCTAGAAGTGATTCTGATTTCATATCAAAGATTGAAATATGCGCCCAGGAAGCTGATGAATCGCTTCTTTGGCTGGAATTGTTAGAGGAAAATTGTAAGTTTGACTCGAAAGTGCTTGTTAATCTTGTTCTAGAATCTAATGAGCTGATATCTATTTTTGTGTCAATGTCAAAGAAGGTTAAGCACAGAATAAAGGCCTAAATGTTGATCTATTACGTATCCGGTCTTCTGAAATTGTATCTTTATTCAAGTTTCAGGTTTCAGGTTTCAGGTTTATCCCATGGCTGATACTCCCACACCCCGATACTCCGATACGCCTCTGCACCCTCCGGTGGAATACATCATCGAGCCGACGCACGGCTGGATACACTTGCCGTGGCGGGAGCTGCTGCATTACCGGGACCTCCTGTTTCTGCTGGTCCGGCGTGATTTTATTTCGCGGTACAAGCAGACGATATTGGGGCCGTTATGGTTTGTCATTCAACCGCTGCTGACCACCCTGGTGTTCACGGTGGTCTTTGACAAGGTCGCGAAGATCTCAACCGACAAACTGCCGCCGGTGCTGTTCTATATGTGCGGCCTGCTGGCGTGGGGGTATTTTGCCCAGTGCATGGGCGGGACATCCACGACGTTTGTCGGCAATGCCGGCCTGTTCGGCAAAGTTTATTTCCCGAGGCTCATAGTTCCTCTTTCCGTGATTATTTCCAACCTGATGTCGTTTGCCATACAGCTTGTTACGTTTCTTGTGTTCTGGGTGTTCTTGAAGTTCTTCACGCAGGCGGGAGGCCTGTTCCATTTTACTGCCTGTATTTTTGCGCTTCCGCTCCTGGTACTGCTGACGGCGGCGATTGGCCTTGGAGTGGGGCTCTGGATGTCGGCGCTGACGGCAAAGTACAGGGATTTCACACACCTTTCAGTGTTCCTGACGCAACTGTGGATGTTTGCGACGCCGGTTGTCTACCCGCTGTCCGAGGTGCCGCACAGGTGGCAATGGATCAGCGCGCTGAATCCAATGACGGGTATTGTCGAAGCGTATCGTTACGCGTTCCTGGGGACGGGAACGGTCCAGCCTTTGTTCATGGCAATTTCCGTAGGAACAACGCTCCTGCTGCTTGTTACGGGCCTCATGATTTTCACCCGCACCGAGAAGACATTTATAGATACGGTGTAGGGGAACGGGAAAGTTACAGAGTTACAAAAGCAACCTGGTTACAGAAGTGGCAGGTAAATGGAAATAAAAAACAGGAAAGTCTATGGAAGAGGACAGGATTCCAAAATTATATCATAATCCGTGGATTCCATCCGGGGCGCTGGAGATTCTACGGTCTCATACGGGAACCATTCTTGATGTCGGCGGCGCGGCTCCGTATTTCAGGGCCAGCCATATAATTGATATTCAGCCTTATTCAGCCGGGAGGTTGTCGGCAAATGCGTGGGGAATGACGGGAGACGGCGGGCAGGTGCCTGGCTGGAGTCCGAATCAATATACCCAGCTGGATATTTGCGGAAGATCCCAATGGCCTTTTCAGGATAAGAGTTTTGACCTGGCCTTGTGCAGTCACTGCCTTGAGGATTTGAGGGACCCCATACCCGCGGTTCTTGAAATGCAGCGTGTTTGCGGGAAGGTGCTGATAATCGCTCCATCGCGACTGCTGGAACAGACCAGGGGCATTGATCATCCCCGTTTCTGCGGTTTTGCGCATCATCCCTGGATGGTCAGTGTATCCGGAAAGAGGCTTGTATTCCGCAGGAAGACGCCGGTGCTTGAACTTCCGGGAGCGCACCTGGTTTGCCCGGCCGGAAAGACCCTTGGGGTTGATGATGGAAGCATGTTTGCTTTTGGCGTGGAGTTCGTGCCCGAAGAACAGGTCTTCTGGTCGAACCGGGATGATTTTGAAGACTATAAATCTTTTATTCAGCCATACATGGAGAGGGCCGGCCTTTTTACAGACGACGGCAAAAGCAGTACGTTGCGGTCCCGTATTTGGCGTTTCAAGCAGAAGTATATGGGTGCAGTTTAATGCGGGTGGCAGGAACCGGCTGAGATATGAATCGAGATGATTTTCCCAGGATACTGCTGTTGACTGGCGACTCACCGGGGGCGCGGTACGGCACAGGAGAGGTAATCCGGCGCATCCTGGGTCACATGCCCATGGACCGGGTCAGGTGGGCATGCCTGCGTTCCGGCGCGGGAAATCCCGGGGTTACTGGTTGCCAGTCGAAGTCATTTGCTCCCCGTCTGCTGCACTGGCGGTTCAATGCCGGGTTGTGGCAGTACATTTATACGCGCATGCAGGCTTACGGGATCGCCAATGCCATCCGCGCCTGGGCCGTAGATTTCAGGCCCGAGCTTATATGGGTTACCCCGTGGATGGAGTGTATGTGCGTGGCAATGCATCTTGAGCGGATGCTGGGACTTCCGGTTCATATGACGGTTCATGATTCCTTCGAGATGAACCGGGCTTTCAGGCGTCACAGTTACCTGTACGGTTTTTATAAAAAAGATACAGCTTCCCTGTTAAAGAAGGTTGTCACAATGGATGCCGTTTCGAGTGAGCTTATTGAGTATGTGACGTCAGGGTTCGAGACCAGTCTGGCGGGTTCCATGGTGTTTCTACCCTCGACGGATAACCTCAGGCCGGCAAAGGCCAGGAAACAGCCGGGCTGGGAGAATGAGGTGCGAAGGATAGGAGTATGCGGGAATCCCAGGGTAAAGCAGGGCCAGTGGAATGAGTTTGTCGCCATACTGTCAAAACTCCCTTTTGTTTTTGAGATCCATGCTTTCGGGAACGTGGAGATAATGAAGGGCATGCAGTATCCTCCAAATGTAAGTCTTGTAACAGCCGGGTATGCGCAGGATGAGCTGTCGATAATCAACTACCTGGATGACCACGAAGTGTCCGTATGTTACCTGGGGCTCTATCGGGATGAGAATGAAGCCTTTTTTGCGCGCACTTCCCTGAGCAGTAAAATGACAACATACGCGGCGGCAGGATGTCCTGTATGCATTGACGGTCCGGAAGGCTCCGTGGCGTGGCGCCTTACGGCTGAGTATGATGCAGGCGTGGCTGTAAACCCCGGGCATGACGGCGCAAAGGACCTGGTGGAATTACTCAGCAACCGGGAAACCTGGCGCCGCAAAAGCGAGGGGGCACGGCGTCTTTGCGAGACAGAGATGAATGTTGCCGCGAACACACGCCGGCTCATGGACCTCATAGTCCTGTCGACACGGGCGGCGGGGGATATGAAGGGGCGGGGTATATGACCTGCGCAATCAGCGTTGTTCTTCCTGTCTACAACGCGGCTTCTTTTATAGAGCCGACATTGCAGGGTGTGTTTAACCAGAGCTTCAGGGATTTTGAAGTTATTGTTGTGGATGACGGTTCGACGGACGGGACGAAAAAGATCCTGGAGAAATATTCCGACAGGATACGATACGTTTACAAGGCGAACGGAGGCCAGTCAAGTTCCCGAAACGCGGGTATCAATGTTGCCGGTGGTGAATATGTGGCCCTGCTCGACCATGATGATATCTGGATGGAAAACAAGCTCGAGCTCCAGATCCAGGAGATCAACAGGTCAAAAACCACAGGGCTGGTGACGTGCGGTTCGACGCTTTTTGACGCCAGCGGGGACCTGAACACGGAGATACCGAGAATAAACCATCTCAGCAGGACCCAGCTTCTGGAAAGGCTTATCCTTGGAAATTTCATGGGATCGTGTTCAAAGGTCCTCATAAGGACCGAGTGTTTCAGGACGCTTGGAATATTTGATGAATCCCTGCACATGGCGGAAGACTGGGATATGTGGTTTCGAATTGCGAAAGCTTACGACATCCGGTCGATTGAGCTGCCCCTGGTGAGATACCGGATACACGAGCGGAATCTCAGCTCCAAATCCGGGGCATTAAACCTGGAAAACGAACTGGTATTCCTGGACAGGATTTTTTCAGGAAGCGGCTTCAGGAGAAAGCGTTTTCTCAGGCACCAGGCATTTGCCAACAGGTACCTTACTGCAGCCTGGGCGTTCAGGCAGGGGAACGAGGTAAGACGCAGCCGGCAGTGCCTGCTGACAGCGATATTATATTATCCGCCTGTGATTTTCAGGAGGCATTTTCCGGGGCTGGCATGGCTGGTTTTCTCATGACCGGCTGCGGGATACATAACCCGCTTATTGCACGAGCTGCTTATAGCTCGCGCAATAAGCGGCTCTGGCAGATCAAGTTGTACTGCAAATTCGCATGCCAGAGCACGTCGCCCCGACGTATTCGGGGCAAGTGGTTAACCCCTTGTTTGTCCGCCGCGGCGGACAAACGACGGCCCTGCGGGCGAATATTGCACAAAGACTTGTGCAATATTCGGGTTAAGGAGAGAAGTGATGGCGGTTTTGCGAAATCATCTTCCGTACTATATTGAAATATTTCAGCTGCCCGGGATACTGCAATCGCCGGCCCTGATGTTCGGGTTCCAGGAACTGCAGGGTTTTTATCCGCCTTTGATGCAGGATTGGCGGGACCTTCCGCTGGGGCGGAAGATCAAAAACCTGGGGCTGCTGCTGATCGAGAAGACAAAAGTGTGGCGCGGGTTGCGTCATCCCTGCCTTGACATTCCAGCTGCCTGGCGCGAGCAGGACCTGGTCCATGTTTTCCGCAACCTGGGGCTGGCGGATGTCGAAGTCCTTGACCTTTATGATTCACGCGCGCAATTGCACCACGATATGAACCATCCGGTTCCCGGCGCCTGTGACGGCAGGTATGGATTGGTCATTGATGTTGGCAGTACGGAGCATGTGTTCGACACAAGGCAGTGCCTGGACAATCTCTTCAGGATGACGCGTGTCGGCGGGCATTTGGTGATGCATCTTCCCTGCAATGGTTATTTTGACCACGGGTTCCATACATTCAGTCCGGAATGTATCCTCAGCGCGCTGGAGTTGAACGGTTTCAGGATTGTCTACCGTAAATTCAGTACCAGGCAGGGCGCTGAGATTCGTAATCCGGATGGCATTTGCCGGGAGCCCGGGGAATACCGGAGTGGTTATCTTTCCAACATATGGAAATCACTCGAACTGTGTCGCGGGGAGCGGAATACTAGTGCCATCATGTGGGTAGCGGCACAGAAGCAGACCAGGATGCCGGAGTTTGTCATTCCGCAGCAGGGCCGGTGGAAAGACATGTATACTTCTGACAAGGAATGAAGAACGTCAGGAAAGAAACAATCCCATGCTGAAAAAACAGGAAATACTGATTCCTATCGCCCTTTTCGGGCTCGCATTCCTCTGCTATGCGTCAATCATCCCGACGTATTTTCTTTCGGACGACTTTGCCTTCATAGGTAAAATTATCCGGCAGGGGATGTTCTATACCTGGGGTGAGTCGTCCGGCGGGTTCCTCAGGCCGGGTACCCTCCTGTCGTACGTTGCCGATTATTGGATATGGGGTTTGAACCCCGCTGGGTATCATCTCACGAATATCCTGTTCCACGGCCTTGCGGCGTATGCAGTGTTTCATATTTGCCGGCACTTTCTTCGCAAGGCGCAGTCATCCGGGCCTGTGTTGTTTTCCTTCCTGGCCGCGTGTCTCTTTATCGCATTACCGTGTCACTCCGAGTCAGTATCATGGATATCGGGAAGAACCGATGTCATTGCAGTCGCGCTGGGGCTTGCGGCCACGGGCTGTTTCCTTGCCGTGCTGGAAAAGCGTTCGCTGCCCCATGCAATTCTTGCCGTGGTCCTTCTTGTTTCTGCCCTCTTGACCAAGGAGTCCGTCATTGTTCTCCCGCTTCTCTGGTGTGCTGTCTTTGTGCATGACTGGTGGTCGGCGAAAAAGGCGCCCCCTGTCCAGGCTGGTCTTCTCGTGATGTTGTCCTGTCTTGTGCTTGCCGGATACTTTCTGCTGAGAAAAGCGGTGCTTGGCCAATTCATAGGCGGATATGGAACCGTGCATCACCTTGCAATCATCCAGATGCGGTCGGTCGTCAACCTCCTGCGATATGTGTTCCGCACTTTCATGCCGGCGCTCCCATTACGATTTGACATCCTGAACGATCCGCACGTTCTGCTGGCTGTTGTCCTGGCCGCCGGTGTGCTGGCGGCGGTTCTTGTCTTCCTTTGGAGGCGGGAGCTTCACTGGCCGCTTGTCGTGCTGCTGGTTCTTTGCTACCTGGGCAGCCTGGTCCCGGTCATCACGTTCCGGGTCCAGATATGTGACACTCAGGCGGAACGTTTCCTGTATCTGCCGAGCGCTTTTGCCTGTATTCTTGCAGCGTATGTTGCCGCCGCAGGTATTCGAAGTCCCCGTGCCTGGGCAGCCGCTCTTTCGTGCTTCATTGCCGTTGAGGCCGTCGCATTGAACCAGGTAAATAAACGCTGGATTACGGCCTCTCACCTCACCAGGCAGATCGCTGCCGAAGTGGCTCAGGCGGATCCTGCGCGGACTGTTGTCCTGAATGTTCCCGATAACTTCCGGGGCGCCTATGTTTTCCGCAATGGACTTAGTGATGCGGCGACGGTATTCACGGCCAACCAGGCGCATGTTCCTTATCGCGTGATCTGCGGCCACAATTTGAATTCGGTGGCCGAGACGGTCGAAGCCTGTTCGGACGGGGCCTCCATAACTCTATCCCTGCCGCCCGGAATCAGCTTCGAGGAAGTGCACGACGTCGGGCTTGATGTCAGGGCGACAAGCAATTCCCTTGTTGTTTCTGAAGGGTTGATGACCGGCGCCGGGACTCTTTCGTTCCTGTCGTTCAAGACTGCGAACAGCGTCCCGATGTTCCGGAAACTCGGATGGAACAGGCAGGCTGATACGGGCAGACAAGATCCGGAAGGGTCCCCGCATGTTCCATCCTTGTCGGCTGCTAAATGACTACCAACAGGCCAGAAGACGGCAGGAAACGCGCGCGACATTTGCTTGTCCTTGCGCATGGAAGTGGACGCGGAGGAGCTGAATACTGCCTGGAGACCGCGTTGAAGTGTCTTGATCACACAACATGGAAGGTGACTGTTCTTTTTCCCAGCGAAGGCCCGATGTCTGAGTCAGCTCGCCAAATGGGCTGCAGGGTTCGAATCGTTCCGGTGTCCTGGTGGATGTGTGAGGAGCTGTCGCTGTTTTACTTCAGGAACCTCATAATGAGTCTTGTGCGCGTGATTAGTCTTGCGCGCTGGATAAGAAAAAATCAGGTCGATGTAGTTTACACCAACACCGCGGTGGTCTTCGAGGGGGCCATAGCGGCCTGGCTGGCTCGCGTTCCGCATGTGTGGCATGTCCATGAAGTCCTGAAAGGCAAACATCTGTGGTTCTTCCTGCTGCCTGTACCGGTGATTACGCGGTTAATTGGAAAACTCTCTGCGCGCGTCATATTCGAGTCGAACGCTGCCCTGGAAGTCTGCCGGGGGCATATTCCTGACGGGAAGATGCTGACGGTGTACAACTCTTTGAGGTCGTCTGAGCCGGTCACAGAGAAAGAGATGGCGGCGGCAAGGGAGCGGTTCGGGTTGAGCAGGGATCGCTGTGTTGTTGCCTGGGCGGGAAATTTTTCGTTACGTAAGAATCCGCTCATGCTCATCAGGGCTGTCCATCGAATGCAGAAATCAGCGGCTGCGGACTTTCTGTTCGTGGGGCGGGGCCCAATCGAGGATGAAATGCACAATACTGTCAAACAGCTCGGTTTGGAGAACCGCTGTCGGATCATTCCCTTCCAGGACAATATCTGGCCGCTGCTGCACGTTGCAGACATTCTGGTTTTGACGTCACACGAAGAGTCGTTCGGGCTGGTGCTGATTGAAGCTGGAGCCTGCGGGCGGCCGGTTGTTGCCACGCGCACCCAGGGGCCGGCGGAGATTGTGGTGGATGGCGAGACCGGGTTCCTTATTGAGCCGGGAGACGAGGTTCAACTGGCCGCGAAACTGGATCAGCTTGTGGAAGACAGGCTCCTGCGGGAGGAAATGGGCAGGGCTGGAGCCATTCGCGTTAATGAGCTCTTCTCGGCCAGCAGGAATACGGCGAAGATACAGGCGGTTTTCGAAGAAGTTCTCAGCGCGTGACTGCAGGGCCAGCCTGGAGATTTGAAACATGAAAATTGCAATTGCCAGTTCAGGGCTTGGACACCTGGCACGCGGTGTAGAAACGTGGGCCGTCACGCTTGCCCGGGAACTGGCCGCGAGGGGCACGGATGTTACGCTTTTCACCGGATCAGAACTTGCAAGTGACAGGCAGGTTTCATGTAAGACGCGGGTCCTGCCATGCTGGCACCGGGGAACGATACGGAACAAGTTCTGCACGGCAATTCTGTCCGGACTGGGCGGCTGGCGGTACGGGTATGGTGCCGAATACCAGACTGAACAGGCCACCATGGCACCGCATTTGATAAGGGCCCTGGGCGAAGGCGGTTTTGACATTGTACACCTCCAGGATCCCTGGCTGGCACTGCTGCTGGAAAAGGCGGGAAAGAAAGGAAAGCACGCCGCAAAGGTTATTCTCGCACATGGAACAGAAGAGTCGATTGGTTTTCTTTCACAGTTTGACTGCGTGCAGCACCTGGCTCCGTGGCATCTTAAGGAAGGGAGACGCATGGACGTGGTGACCGGGAGAAACGGGGAGGACAGCCGGAAAGATAAGACCAGGCGGCAGTTCTGTATTCCGAATTTTGTGGATACGGAAGTGTTTAAACCATCTCAGGTTTCAGGTTTCAGGTTACAGGTTACAGTAGAAACGCGAAAGAGATACGGAGTTCCAGAAGATGCTTTTGTTGTTGGGGCTGTTGCAGCGGTTGAGATGGATCATAAACGGATTGATTACCTGATTAATGAATTTGAGGTTTATGAAAGAAAACTTTCAGGGACTGCTAACCGGCCTCCGGTTTTTCTCCTGATTGCCGGAGCGGAAACGAAGGAATCCCGCGCACTTATGGCTCTGGGTGACAAGGTGGAACCTGGCCGGGTAAGAATATTACTTGATCTTCCGCGGGAGCAGATGCCTGATTTATACAGGAACATGGATGTATTTGTTCATTCGGCTTTATTTGAGATGATGCCGATAGCTTTCCTGGAAGCCATGGCATCCGGGTTGCCGGTGATTTGTCATCATCATCCCGTGATGCGGTGGATAATAGGGGAAGAGAATGATGAAGGCCAGTTATCGGCTAACAGTAAACAGTTGTCGGCGGAGGATGCGCCGGGTGGAATGTGCATTGACATGCGGAAAGAGGGGGGGCTGGCGAAGGCGCTGAAGGGTTTAACCCGGGAATGGATCAGGAAACACGGCGCACTGGCGCATGAGCGGGCGAAAAAGCTGTTTTCGGCAGAAGTTGTAATCAGCCAGATTGTGAAGATGTATGAAGAAGTGGGAGGGAAGCAGTCGGCAGTAAACAGTGACCAAAGAAATTAGATAATTAGATGATTCGTGATGATTCGCGAAGACAGAGGCTGGTGAGAAGGAATGAAAACTTGAAGAATAATAACTTAAGGACTTTCGAAGACCTGAATTGTTGGAAATCGTGCCGGAAACTAAGGTTGTTTGTCGCAGAAACTTGCAAGGCATTGCCGAAACAGGAGGAATACCGGTTGAAAGATCAGCTGCTGCGGGCTGCGCGCGGAGCAACGGCTAATATCAGCGAAGGATATGGTCGCTTCCACTTCAAGGAGACAATGCAATACTGTCGCAGCGCAAGGGGTTCGGTTTATGAGGTTCTTGATCATTTCATTACGGCAAAAGATGAGGGATTCTTCTCCGAGACGCAGCTTGCGGAATGCAGAAAGAATGTAGAACAATGTGTGGCGCTGCTGAATGGCTACATAAGGTACTTGGATTCGGCAAAAAGAAAATCCAACAGTTCAGATGATCTTTAGGTGTTTGTCTTTGTGCTGCGCACAAATCGACAAATCATCTAATGAACCAATTGTCGGCCTTTAATGTAAGATTTCAGTGCCTGGAATATGAAGACACTCCTGCAGGTCATTAAAGACGTCAGTGATATCCGGTCGCTTCCGGAGGTGAGCATCGACCTGATGTATGGGGAGACTAAACACAATGATCCGTTCTATGGACGTATTGTTAAAGAGTTTTACGGGTCAGCCAGGAAGCGCCACCCGAAGTTCCCGCTGGTCAGGGCCATGGAGTATGGTGTGGCGGTGTGTAAACTGCCGCAGCCTCCCGGGGATTATCCGGGAATTATTGAAGCGTCAGCACGCCGGAATTACAAGAAAGCACTGAGGGCCGGTTACAAATTCTGCCGTATAGATTACAATGCCTTTCTTGACGATATCACCGCCATTAGAAAATCAGCGGAAGTCAGGCAGGGCCGCATGCCCGACGAGCTGCTGAAAGGAAAGGCGAGTCCCTGCGCCAATCCGCCAACGCTGACGGATGTCCATGACTACCCTTACTTTGGCGTATTGAAAGAGGACCGGCTGGCGGCATATGCAGGCTGCCTGGTAAGCGGGGAAATGTTCATGATCGAACAGATATACGGACATGCGGCTCACCAGGCTGAAGGTGTCGTGCCGATGCTGATCATTGAAATGGCCGGGTATATTCCGGCCAACTATCCAAAAGTCCGTTACTATGCGTATGGGACCTATTTCGGCGCAGGAGCCACTATGCGGCGATTCAAGACCAAATTCGGATTCTGTCCGCATCGTGTTAACTGGATTCTCGGATAACTTAATGAAATATTTCATATACAGGCAGGAAAAGACTGCACCGTTTGAGGCAGAGGAGCGCGACGGAACAAGGTTTTGTTTTTGCGCCACTCCGGTGGATGTGATGCGGGTGCCCGTTGTTAAAAGGATGGGGATTGCCGGCGCCCTTAAGATGCTGGCAAAACTGGCAACACCGTCCCGTGATTACTATTGCCTTGTCAGCGGCGGCAGGATCATTAACGATGGTTTCATTTCGCATTCCTTCTGCCGTTATTACGAGGTTGATCCCGGAAGCGCCGTCATCGGCCCGGTATGGACATATCCTGAATTACGGGGCAAGGGGCTGGCCGTATTCGGAATGAAGAGCGCAATAAACGCGCTCATTCAGCGCGGTTTCCGGATATTCTACGTGGATACCTCGGAACAAAACCTCTCCATGCAGGGTGTGATTGCAAAATGCGGGTTTGGTAATCCGGTCGGGTCGTTCGAACGGCCGGAAACATACGACTGATTTTGATTCTTTTTCAGTGACCGGGGCGGACATAGTCTACAACACAGGGAAATAAAACCGCGGGGTTTCAGGAAAGGCGCACTTAATGAAAGCAAAAGATGTCATAGACCTTATTATTGAAAGTGAAGAGCAGGCGAAAGACCAGATATGGCTGATTGCCAGCGAGACACTGCCGTCACCTTTCTCGCGCCTGGCGCTTTCAACGTCTGCGGTGAACCGCTACCTGTTTAAATACCAGGTCAACGGGAAAAGGTTCTGCCCGGGTACGGAAATCTACCAGCAGCTCTATGACTACTGTACCGAGATCCTGAAGAAAATGTTCCACGCGAAATACGTCAGCCTTCGTCCTATTTCAGGGATGAATGCCATGACCCTGGTGATTGCAACTTACCTCCAGGCAGGAGAGCTGATGTTTTCGATTGATACCAGGCAGGGCGGGCATACCCATACTGATAAGATCGTCGGCGCACTCGGGCGCAGGGTCCACCACATGCCGGTACGTACGGAGGCAGAGTGTTTCTTCCTGGACTATGAAAAGCTCGAGCAGGATTTCAGGAAGCTTCAGCCGCGTCTCCTGTATCTTGATCCAATGTCCTGCCAGTTCCAGTTTGACCTGGAGCGTATCAGGAAAATGCTGCCCGCTGGCTGTGCAATGCATTACGATACGTCGCATGTAATGGCGTTCGTCCTCAGCGGGAATTATCCAAATGTACTGGACCTTGGGTGTGACTCCCTGGGCGGCAGTACCCACAAGACCTTCCCGTCGGTTCAAAAGGCCTTTTTTGCCACGAATAATGAAACGCACTTTGAGAGATTTGAGAAATATTCGGGCCAGATGCTCTCAAGCCTTCATACTGCAAGCATTATTTCACTCGCGGTGACCCTTGCAGAGGCAGAAGAATTCCTCTCAACCTACGGCACAAAGGTGATCGAGAATGCCCGCGCGTGCTGTGAATACCTGGCAGAATCAGGATTCACCGTGATTGGCCCGGCCAGGAATAAAACCGACTGCCATGTAATCTTCATGCAGACCAGCCCGCACTGCGAGGCGCTTGATGCCTGCTACCGTTTGTCCCGGGCGAACATTGTAGTGCATCCGCTGATGCTGCCGGTGGACCCTCCGAGAATGGGGTTGCGCCTGGGAGTGCAGGAGATAACCGCGCTGGGCATGGGCAGGAGCGAGATCCGGCAGATTGTTGACATTTTCCGCAGGGTACTGATTGAGAAAAAGGAGCCGGAAGACTGTGCGGCGGAAATAATCTCCCTGCGGCGGAAACATCAACACCCGTCATTCTCTTTCACCGACCAGAAGCGGCTGGACAGGTTCTTTTCTGTCCTTTTCAAATGAGAGGATATATTTCTTGAAAGCGGCCTTCCACGGTTTTCGGACACGCCGGGAACTGATTTGCGGTCTTTCGCCTTATGCGCGGTTGTGGACTGGAACTGTCCAGCCGTTTTACGAACAGTACATTCGCGGCAAAGACACGCCGCGACTCCAGCGTTTCCTGGACGAAAGCCAGTGGTGGGACCGGGACAGGCTTGAAGAGCACAAGTGGAGGGAATTAGCGGTCCTGCTTGAATACGCCAGGGCCCATGTGCCGTTTTACAGGGAATGGTTTGGTTCCAAAGGGGTGACAGTGAAGGAGATCATTGACGGCCGTTCGATGGATACGCTCCCGCTGGTTTCCCGCGAGATGATGAATGCCCGGCCCGGGCATTTCCAGTCCGAGAATCCTCCGCGAGGCAGCAAAGCTCATACCACCGGGGGAACGACAGGGGCCCCGCTGAAGTTCCTGATGAGTCCTTCTTCCAGCGACTGGCGGATTGCGATAAGCCGCCGCGGCTACGAGTGGGCCGGCTGCGTGCCGGGCCGCCGGCAGGTCCATATCTGGAGCAGTGATGTGATTCCGCCGCCCCGGTTGAAGAAATGGAAACGAAACCTGCATCGTATCTTTCTAAGGCAGAAATATGTGAACTCCTTTAAGCTTCTCCGTTCTTCTGACTATGGTGAAGTCGTGACGGAAATTGATACTTACCGGCCAGACTGCATCATTGCCTATCCTACGGCAGCGGCCCAGCTTGCCCGCTACATGATTGAAAACAACAAGCAGTTCCGGAAGTCGCCGGTTTCAATGATTGGCGGCGGCGAAGCGCTCTTTCCGGCACAGAGAGAATTGATCGAGAAAGCTTTCGAATGTCCCTCTTTTGAGACATATGGAAGCCGCGAATTCATGCTTACCGGCGCTGAGTGTGACCGCCATGAAGGCATGCACGTCTCAGCCGAAAACATTATTCTCGAGATTGTAAAGGACGGCTGTTCTGCTCAAGCCGGGGTTCTTGGAGAAGTGGTCGTTACTGATCTGCATAATTACGCACAGCCCTTCATCCGTTATCAGACCGGTGATTTGAGTTCATGGCGCGGACCTGCCTGCAGCTGCGGGCGCGCCTTGCCCCTGTTAAACCGTATCGAAGGACGCGACCTTGATATCATCCGGTCGCCGGACGGAAAGTGCCTGTCCGGTCATTTCCTGCCCCACTTCGTCCAGGACATGAAGGGAATTGACCGGTTCCAGGTTGTCCAGGACAGGATTGATCATGTTGTGGTCCGGGTTGTCCTGCGGGGCGAACTGGCGGCGAATGACCGTCAGTTCATCGTTTCCCAAATCCAGAATTATCTTCCGGGCATCACTGCTGAAGTCGAGGAGGTTGCCGAAATCAAGCCGACGGCCAGCGGAAAAATCCGCACGACGATTTGCCTCCTGAATTCAAATGATCTCTCCGGAAACAGGTTGTGAAAATGAAGACCCTTGATGCGCTTAAACGATTTGTGAAAGCCTTTCTTAAGAAAAGGATAGGCTCCAAACGTCTCCTCAGGCTGGCTTACGGAGTTGACCTGCATGACTTTACCAAAGGCCAGCTGTCCGGCTGCCGCCAGTTGCCCGACCGTTTTGCGCTTTACCGGTTCATTGAAGACCAGCACGTGAAACAGTCTCCGATTGCCTACCTCGAATTTGGGGTTTTCAAGGGGGCGTCGATTCGTGAATGGTCGTCGTTGAACAGGCATCAGTCTTCGTTGTTTATCGGGTTTGATTCGTTTGAAGGCCTCCCGTCTGACTGGAATAAAGACTACCAGAAGGGCAGGTTTGATACGGGGAAACAAGTTCCTGACATTAAGGACCCGAGGGTACAGTTCGTGAAAGGATGGTTTGAAGAGACTCTGCCTGGCTTTATATCGTCACAGCTTAAGAGTGTCCTGGATAAGCGCCTGCTTGTACTGCATCTTGACGCTGATTTATTCAATTCGACGCTATTTGTCATGGTCAACCTTTCAAGCTTTATTCCGTCTGGAACGATAATCATATTCGATGAATTCTTTGATGCGGTTCATGAGTTTCGTGCGTATTCGGTTTTCAGGGAATGTTTTCGGAAGTCCGTAAAACCGGTTGCCTGGGCCGGGGATGATCTGTATTTCCCGCGCCAGGTGGCGTTTCGTGTTGATTAGACACCAGAGATGAAAGGTTCCTCATGAAGAAAACAAAGGACAGGTCTGCCGTTACACCGCCGGGAAAATTACTGGCCGCAGCCGTCGACGCTGCGCGCGGCGCAGGAAAGATCCTGAAGGACGGGCTTGGAACAGATTTCTCGAGATCGACCAAGAGCGGTCCCCATGATTTATTCACGGAGTTTGATAAACTTGCCGAAGACCTGATTGAATCCCGGCTTCGGCGGACATTTCCTTCGCATGCCTTTCTCGGGGAGGAGACAGGAAAGACAGGGATGCCTGAATCGGGTAATATCCGCTGGATCATTGATCCAATCGACGGCACGTTGAACTTCTGCCGTTCGATTCCATACTTCTGTGTCAGCATTGCCGCTGAATGTGACGGTACAATCCTCTGCGGTGTCATTCTTAATCCAGTCACAGATGAATTATTTACTGCCAGCAGGGGAGGAGGAGCATTTCTTAATGGCCAGCGCATACATGTTTCCCCGACGAAGGGTTTGAGGAATACGGTTATGGCAATTGGTTTTCCATTTAATACAGAGGGAGATCCGGGTCATTGCCTGAGTTATTTCGCGGAATTGGGGTCACGCGGTGTCCAGTTGCTGCGCATGGGTTCGACTGCGCTGAATCTTGCCTATGTGGCTGCAGGTAGGTTTGACGGTTTTTTTGAAACAAGCAGTTTTCCCTGGGATGTTGCCGCTGGAGTCCTTCTTGTCAGGGAGGCCGGGGGCGTTGTCTCCAGCATGGATGCCGGGGATTTCAGGTTAGCAGATAAGGGGATTGTGGCCACCAACAAGCGCATTCAGGAAGATATCTTTTCTGTAATACGCTGTGTCAGGCGTCGCCAGGCCCGCGGTCGCAGATAAAACGACAAGCCGGAAAACTTTATGAGTAATGCCGGAAAAGCACTCGCCTTCGCCAGTAAGCTCCGTTTTTTGAACGGGGAGGAACGGTCTGTTGCCGTAGTTTCGCCGAATGGCGAAATGGAGGCGTTGGCTACGGCGCAGTTCCGCTCAGACTCGGCCTTCGTAGCCAAGACTACTACGGCGGAGGAGGTAGCCCCGCCCTCTGGAAGGGGAGCTTCACCTGTTCGTATATGTCACGTGCTCACCAGCCTCAAGATTGGCGGCATGGAGAGGATGGTTTGTACGTTAATGGATATGCAGGCCGAGTCAGGAGATGTTCCATTTGTGTTCTGCACTGACGAGGAAGGAACCTGGTTTGACAGTTGTTCGGCGGCTGGGCGGATGTGCGGGCACAGGCGGCCCAGGCTGTTATTTATAGATTGGCATGTTGTCCGGGCGTTAACCGGATTTGCGAGAAAGAAAGGTATCACTGTTTTCCACGCGCATAATCCCGCCGGTCAGCTGTACGCGGTGCTGGCATCCCTGTTTCTCGGCATTCCCGTCCTGGTTACTTACCATGGGCAATCCTACAAAGAACGCTGGACAAGGACCATTCTCCGCCGCTGTCTCTGCTGGTTTACGCGGGCTGTTGTCGCCGTTTCGGCGGATGTGAAGAAGAGACTGCTGGTCCACGAAATTGTTTCATCCGGAAAAATCCATGTTATCCACAATGGCATAAAGTCAGCGAAAGATGTGAATCCATGCAGGGATGATGCGAAAACTTCGCTAGGGGTTTCGAAGTCTGCGTTTGTCATAGGGAGCATAGGACGTCTTGCAGTGGAAAAGAACTACTCGCTGTTGTTTCGTGCGGTTCGCCAGATGATTGATGAAAGACGCGCGGCGGGGAATGTCCGGGCTTTTGAGCCGGCGCTTATATTAGTAGGAGACGGGCCTGACCGTGCGTCTTTGGAGAAGCTTGCGGTTGAGCTGGGAATACAGGGTATTGTTACATTTGCCGGAAGCAGGGAGGATGTTGACCACTGGCTTGAAGTGATGGATGTGTTCTGCCTGCCCTCCCTCACCGAGGGCCTGTCAATTGCGCTGCTCGAGGCCGGCATGCTCGGCTTGCCTTCTGTTGTGACTGATGCGGGAGGAAATGCGGAAGTGGTGCAGGACGGCATCACGGGCCTTATCGTTCCAACGGATAATGTGGACTCAATGGTCTCGGCTTTGTCCAGGCTGTCCATGGATAAGGACATCCTGAAGCGGATGGGACAGGCCGCGAGGGAGCATGTCGCAGGGATGTTTTCAAGTAAAGCCATGGCAGCGGCTTATTCCGAGTTGTATAGAAAGATACAACTCGCAGGCAGCCTGGATCCGGCAGCAGCGAACAGGGTTTCTTCGACAGAACCTGTGTGCGCGGAAGGGAAGGATTCGCATCTCCGCGCAGGTGAAACCATGGAGCCGTCTTCTGCGTGGTCTCCGTGTCCCGGTGGTGAATTTTCCAACCGCAGCACTTCGAAGGCAGATTCATCCGTCTTCGCAGGAGACCCCGGACTTCATGACCTGCGTAGCTCGAAGAGCGAAGAAGGTTTAGTCCGAGGGATGAATGTGGATATTGCTACGCCGGATTCCGCAAAGAAACTGCGGGCTTTCGTCGTCGCTACAAGAGCTATGCCGGACCAGCCTTCGCTAGAAAGCTACGGCTTGGCACGCACGTTAGCCCGCAGAGCTTCATCGCGAAAGTGTAAGAACGGATTTCTTCTGGCCATAACCAGTGTGCCGGCGGGTGTAAAGACTTCGCTTCGCCTGATCCACGAGCAGAACATCGGTAATCGCGTGATTTCGGCCTGGACATCGTTGCCCGGCCTGAGATTTAACGCATCGGGAGATGGTTTCTCGCTGGCCTGGGGCGGCTATGCCCTTGTGGCACCAGGGCCGGGAGAAACATCCGGTCAAATAGTCTTCTCCATGGCTGACAGTTCTTTGACAATTCATGGTTCCCACATGTTTGGTTTGCCGTTTTACTACTGCGTGGATCCGGGCGGGAATTTCTATTGCTCCACACATATCGGCCTCCTGAAGGATGCAGGTGTCGGCATTTCGGAGAACAAGGAGGTTTTGCCCGAATATTTTATTTACCGCTGCGTTATGCCTCCGTTCACTCTCTATAAGAACATCAAGCGCGTGTTGTTCGGGGGAAAACTGCGGGTTGTTGAGAAAGGAAACAGCTGGATCGTAGAGGATGTTAATCCTCCTGCATGGCTGACAAGCGAGCACCAGCAGTCGAAAGGCACGTTTGATGATCATGTTAACGCACTGATGGCGTTGATTCAAAAGAGTATAAGGGAGGTCAGCTGCGGTCCGGACAGGCTGGCGGTCCTGTTGAGCGGCGGCCTTGATTCGTCGATCATATACAAACTCTGCATGGACATACTCGGTGCGAAGGATACTTATTCAACCAGCTTTCCATTTGAGGATGAACGCCTGGAGAAGGAACATTCTTATGCGTGTTCCGCGGCAAAGGCCCTTGGCTCCAGGCATACTCACTATGATTTTACATCGAAAGAATACAGGCTCGCTTTGATCGACTCAATTGCCTTTGCCGAACAGCCTGTCCACCATTTACAGAAGCCGTGTTTCCAGGAGTTATTAAAGAATGGAATTCCGGAAAACAGGCAGGTTGTTGTCCAGGCGCTTGGCGCAGGCGGCGCATTTGGCAATTTCAGGAACCACTTATATCTTCGAAACAAACCCCTTTATCATCTTCTTTGCGGGTGTGCTTTTCGTACCAGCCTGGAACTGCTCTCCCGTTTCACGGGAAGGGGAAAGACGCTGTCGAACAAATTAACTGCTCTTTGCAGCAACTATTCGTTCGAAGATTATCACAATCCCATATGGGCATGGCACCAGTATGGTGATGTCGACTGGTCATGCCGGCATTTTCAAACAACCCCTGAGGCTGTTATTTCGAGGCAGATGGCGACAATGAGGGCAATGAGCGAGACATCAATCTATCATTTGTGGGCATGCTATTCATTGCTGGGAGATGAAGATGTCACGATGACTTTGTGGTCAAAAATAGCCCTGTCAAATTCCCGTTTCGCCTGTTTCCCGTTCTATGACACGGAAGTGCTGAAATATGCCCTTGCCATACCATGGGAGATGAAAATGCGGTATCCTGAAAATCGTTTGCGCAAAGCGCTGGCGCATTCGCTGGACATACCGGGTTTTATAATAAACAGGCCCAAGAGCGGATTTGGTATCAAACGCACGGATTGGGCCCTGGAGGGTGTGGTTTTTGATCCGGTTGTGCATTTGGCCGGGAAAGTGTTCGATCCCGCCGAAATCCGCAGAATGCGGACCGAAACGCCTGCTGAAGCCATGACGTTCTGGAACATAATCAACTATGCGATCTGGAAGCGCATTTGCATAGACGGTGAATCACGGGAACATCTGAAGGAAGAACTGCTTGAGTACGAAAGCAGGGTTGCTTCGCGTGAATAGAGTATTTGACATTAACGATCCGGGTGTGGCGATAACAAGGGACAAGCCCTTTTATTGCAGTGTGCCTCCGTACGATCCAGGCGAATCGTATCCGGAGTATCCATTTGGAGCGGCTAACGCAGGCGCCGGGGATAATCCGGCATATCGGGCGGTCAGGAAGAGCTTCATGCTGATGCGGCTGGATGGTGATAACATCGGCCAGCCATCCTGGAATCCACTGGGAGCAATAATCAATCCGGGCAATACTGTTGTGATAAAGCCCAACCTTGTGATCGACAAACATTACGGAGGTGCGGATGTCTATTCGATAATCACGCATCCTTCCGTCATCCGTGCCGTGGCCGACTACTGCCTGATCGCCATGCGCGGGACAGGTAACCTGATTATTGCAGATGCGCCGGTCGAAGACTGTGATTTTGACAATCTTCTTAAGGTTATGCATTTGAAGGAAATCCAGGCGCTTTATAAAACGCGGGCAGGTGTAGACCTCAAGGTGCTGGATCTCAGGCAGTACACATCTTTTCCTGGAGAAAGGATGTATGCAAACAAACGAACGCTGCTTTCGGGAGATCCTGCCGGCAACGTCGTCGTTGACCTTGGGAAAGACAGCGCCTTGTTCTGTAAAGCGGGCCGGTTTTATGGTTCAGATCCGGACGTGAAAGAGACGCAGATGCATCACCAGGGTTTGACACACCGGTACCAGGTTTCAAAGACAGTTCTTTCGTGCGATACGCTGATTTCCATCCCAAAAATGAAAGTGCACAAGAAAGTCGGCGTAACTCTGAACCTGAAAGGTCTTGTAGGCGTGAATACCAACAAGAACTACCTTGTTCACTACACAGAAGGGACCCCGCGTTCGGGCGGTGACCAGGCAGTGGACCCGGGGAAGGCAGCAGACACTGTAATCCTCGGGATGCGAAAACTGATAAGCCATGTGTTCATCAGTGCCCACAACCCGCGGCTTGAGAAGCTTCACCATTTTCTGTTCCATTCAAAATCCTATCTTTGGATGCGGGCCTTTTTAAGAAGGCTGGGTGTTGTGCCGAGCGACGAAACGGGTGCTACTGACGGCGGGAACTGGCCGGGTAATGATACATGCTGGCGAATGGTGGCGGACCTGGCTCGTGTTGTGTGCTATGCCGATAAACAGGGAAGAGTAAGAGATCAGCCTCAACGGCGCCACTTCTCCGTGGTTGACGGAATTGTGGGCGGCGACATCAATGGCCCTTTGCGTCCGCGACCGCGGCCGGAAGGCGTTATTGTCTGCGGCTTCAACTTTCTTGCCGTGGATATCGCCTGTGCCCGGTTGATGGGTTTTGATCCTGAAAAGCTTCCGCTCTTCAAGTTCCTGGTTAAGAATCGGCGTCCATTCCTGTTGAATTCCGTCGGGGAAATTGTTGTGGAAACCGATGTTCCCGCATTTTCCGGCTGCATTACCGGCACGGCTGCGGGGTTGTCCTATGTCCCTCATCCAAACTGGAAGGGACATATTGAAGCGGAGCGTCCTTGCCAGCCTTCGTCATGAAGTCTGTGTGGGTCCGCGGTTAATATCATTGCCTGGGATTATATGAAACTGCTGTTTGTTTCCAGCCTGTATCCAAGCGCGGAGGAGCCGGAGCGGGGGCTGTACAACCGCCAGCTGATGAAGGCAATCTCATCATCCGCGGAAGTTCGAGTCATAGCTCCGTTTCCGTGGTTTCCGGGGCAATGTGTTTTCCGGCAAAGGAGAACACCGCCAGGGGAAGAGATGATGGATGGTATCCGGGTTTTTCATCCAAAATGTTTTTATACTCCGGGCATGTTTATTCACAGGCACTGGCAGATGTACCAGCGGTCGATCCGCGCCAGGTTCGAGGAGATCGCAGGGGAATACAGGCCTGACCACGTAATGATCGGGTTTGCATATCCTGACGGTGCGGCAGTTGCGCCGCTGTGCAGGGAGCTGGGGCTTTCCTATTCCATCAGGATCAACGGATCCGATTTCAACCTGAGGGTCAGGCAGGAGAAATTCCGGAACATGGTTCTTGAAACACTGAAAGAAGCCCCGCAGATTTTCTGTCCTGGTCGGGCTTTGAAGAAGGCGATGGTTGAGGAAGGAATTGACGGAACGAAGATCATGGCATTTGAAAACGGAGTGGATGGCTCTTTGTTCAGGTATCGCGGTAAAGAAGATGTGGTAAAAGAACTGGAAGATAAGCATTTAACCCCCGATGAACGCCGATCCCGCGTCGCTAGGGCTATGCAGGACAAGTGGACACAGATGGGGAAGAAGATAGTATTGTTTGTTGGGAACCTGGTGGAGGTTAAAGGGCCGGACGTGATGCTGGAAGCGTTTGCGTATCTGCAGAAGAAATGTCGAATGTCGAATATCGAATATCGAATATCGAATCCGGGAGGCGGGATTCAGGATTCAGAATTTCGTCCTTCTCTCCGTGACTCCTATACTCCCATTCTTTTTGTCATTGGTGACGGATCGATGCGGTCCAGCCTGGAGAAACAGGCGGCAGAGCTTGGCGTTGCGGATTCTGTACGTTTCCTGGGAAGCCGGCCGCATGGGGAGGTGGCGCGCTGGATGAACCTGGCGGATTGCCTTTGTCTGGCCAGCCGCAGCGAGGGCATGCCCAACGTGGTTATTGAAGCGCTGGCTTCCGGATTGCCTGTTGTGGCAACGGACGTCGGCGGGGTAAGGGAGTTGCTGGAGAATGAGCCCGAGGCGAGAATGGTAAAGAATAGAGGAAGTTCGGAGAAGGAAAGAAATATTGAATGCCGAATATCGAATATCGAATGCTTAAGTTCAAACCAGACGCTTGCCGCAAGTGTTGCATCAGCTCTGGCGGAGGTCCTTCCGGCAGGGATTGACCGAAGGGCCATGGCTGAACGTAATAAGGGCAGGTTTTCGTGGGATAAATGTGCAAAAGAAATTCTCGAACTTATGAAACAAAAGAAGGACACAATATGAAGCTATCGGTACTGATGCCTGTTTATAACGAGTGCAGGACTCTGGATGATATAATTGACCGCGTGCTTGCCGTGAGCCTGCCTTCCGGAACAGAACTTGAAATCGTTGCAGTCGATGATGCGTCGACAGACGGTTCGGATTTAATCCTGGCGAAGAGGGCGGGAATGGACAAACGTATCAGCGTTTTCCGCCAGGCAAAGAACATGGGTAAAGGCGCCGCAATCAGAACGGCGGTTCAGAAAGCTTCAGGCGACATTGCCATAATCCAGGATGCCGACCTGGAATATGATCCTTCTGACTACACCCGTATAATACGTCCGATACTGGAAGGTGAGGCAGACGTTGTTTATGGCTCGCGCTTTGCGTCGTCGGAATACCGCCGGGTACTGTTTTTCTGGCACAGTGTCGCCAACAGGATGCTCACGATGATCTCAAACATGTTAACCGACCTGAACCTGACCGACATGGAAACGTGCTACAAGGCTTTCAGGATGTCCGTGCTCAAGACGATACCGATACGGTCCAACAGGTTCGGGGTTGAACCTGAAATTACGGCCAAGGTTGCCAAGCTCCGGCTCAGGATATTTGAGACAGGAATCCGGTACAGCGGCAGGACGTATCTTGAGGGGAAAAAGATCGGACTCAAGGATGCGGTTGCCGCGCTCTGGACCATGCTGAAATATTATGTTGTCGATGACCTTTACGAGGAACGCTACGGAGCGGCAATCCTGCATAACATGGAGACGGCAACGAAGTTTACAGACTGGCTGATGAAGAGAATCAGGCCTTATTTGTCAGGTGTTGTTCTCGAGGTCGGCGCCGGGATAGGAAACAACGTCAGGGCCATGCTGAACCAGGAACGGGTCATTGCCACTGAACCGGAGCCGGAGTACGTGGCGCTCCTGCAGAATGCTTTCAAGGGCAGGCGCCGGGTTGATATAGTGCAATGGGATGTTACCCAGCCTCGGCCGGCAGGACTGGGTGAGGTTGATACCGTGCTCTGTTCCAATGTTCTCGAGCATATAGCTGATGAAAAGGCAGCGCTCATTAATATCTCTTCAGTACTGCGGACCGGCGGGCGGGCCATCCTGATTGTGCCCGCTGGCGAGTCGCTGTTCGGTTCTATAGATTCGGCGCTTAAGCACCTGCGCCGTTACAACGTGTCTTCCTTCATTCCTCGTCTGGCCGCGGCCGGACTTGAGGTGGAAACGGCATTCAGCATGAACAAGGCCGGTGTTATAGGGTGGCTGTTGAATGGGAAAATCCTGCGGCGGAAGACGCTGGGGCGGTTCCAGCTGAAAGTGTTTAACGCGTTTGTTCCCGTCCTGAAAGTTGTTGATCCGATACTGCCGTGGACCGGCCTGTCGCTCGTTGTGGTGGCGAAGAAGAAATAAGAAGAGAGAATTCAGGAGTCAGAATTCAGAATCAAGACCAGAGGAGATTAGGATTACGAGCAGGATTATGATTAGGATGTGTAACTTGCCACGTCGATTCCAAGGGGCCGACGTGTAACCTGTAACATCTGTAACTATTGTAACCTGTAGCCCTGATTTCTTTTATTCTCATGGACTT
>Ga0172371_10002849_pt1 | contig 27172 bp, 23 predicted proteins | sample Lak12m_FD_114543 | JGI IMG/M metagenome (GOLD analysis project Ga0172371, IMG submission 114543) | Freshwater microbial communities from Kabuno Bay, South-Kivu, Congo - kab_022012_12m | ecosystem: Environmental > Aquatic > Freshwater > Lake | place: Democratic Republic of the Congo: South-Kivu... | reverse complement strand
TATGAGTATTTTCGGCCTGTTCGCCGTTCCGCTGATGGGATTTATTACCGACAACACCAGAAGCAGATTTGGCCGAAGAAGACCCTACTTCCTAGCTGGATTCTTCGGTATATTGGCGTCTTTTTTCCTGATGTGGAATACGATCGCCTCCACAAATCAATTAATCCTTTTTGTATATGTTCTTTTCAGCCAACTGTTCTATTCAATAATCAATATTATGATCTCAGTTCCTTACAATGCCATCAATGCGGAAATAAGCGAAGATCCAAAAGAAAGAAATCACGCAACCGGTGTAAGAATGATCATTTCGCAGGTCTCCAGCTTGATCTGCGCGTTACTTCCGCTTGAAGTTATAAAACTGTTCGCGAATCCCGCAAATGGCTACCGCGTGATGGCCCTGGTCTTCGGCCTGTTCTTTGCAGTACCGTTCCTGCTTATGTTTCTCTTCAATAAAGAAGCTGTTCAGGTCACAACGGAACGTATGACATTCAAGCTTCAGGAATATATTAAGCCCTTGAAGATCAGACTTTTCAGAAATTTTGCGATTTTGAACATGTTGACCTTCGCAATCAACGCCATTATTTCCACGATCCTGGCTTACTACATGAAGTATTATCTGCATAGATACGGCGAAATGACATATATCCTGGGAACCATGTTGATCGTTCAGACGGTGACCATTCCATTGGTTGTCAAGATGACAGATCTAATTGGAAGGCCCAGGTCATACCGGTTATTTTCAACCGTATCTTTAGCCGGTCTTGCTGTGCTTGCATTTGTATCGCCTGCTTCGCCAGGCTGGCTCTTGTATGTAGTAGCAGTAATACTTGGTACGGGCATTGGCGGTATTATCGTACTGATGTACACCATGTACCCGGATATAACCGATGTGGGTGAATTTAAAACAAAGGAGAGAAGTGCGGGTATATATAACGGGGTTATTGCCTTTATTCGTGCAGTGTCAGGCGCAATCCTTGGATACGCAATCACTCTCGTGATCTAGTTTACGGGGTACATACAACCAGTAAAAACGGTAATAGATGGCATGGTTCAAAATATCGATCAACCGCAGCCGGATTCTGTGCTTTTGATGTTTCTGATCATGATCTGTGTCGTTCCGATGCTCTTGACCGTGTTTGTTATTTTCTATTCTAGAAAATACACGTTGAGCAACCCTATATTGGATTTGCTAAGACGCCAGCTGAAAATCCAACGTGGAGACAGCGAAGGAGTACCTTTATCAGAACAGGAAGCCGCAGAGCTCGAAAGCGTTGTAAGATAATCTGTGTAATTTTGTTGAACTGGTATGTTGGATAGCCTACATAGGCAGATTCTATTTGGCATCGTGAGTATCATCTCAATAACCTGGGGTGTTGCGGGCGACTGTGCCGCCAGCAACACCCCACATCTTCCCCTACTTTTTGAGAAGATACCATTGTGATTTGGAGCAGCGATGGATCAGAAGGACAAATTGATCGTAGACGTGGTATTGGACCTTTTTAGCGCGCATGGTTCTACGTTTAATATGGACGATGTCGCAAAGGCTTTAAAAATAAGTAAAAAAACTATTTATAAAGATTATGGAAATAAAGAAACTCTTATTTTTTTGGTGGTCAAATCTGTATTTGAAGGGATTGAACACCATATCCAAAGTATTTTGGCAAATTCGGAATGGAACAGCGTAGAGAAACTTATCCAGATAACCTGTGCTTTCCCTGACGAAAGAGATATCGACTACCATAAGGCCTTGATTCTTAAAAAAGAATCGCCAAAGGCATATGCAATGTTTATTGATTACATTGAAAACAATTGGCAGGTCAACAAGAGATTGTTCGAACAAGCTGTTCAAGAGGGACTAATCAAAGACATTGGCCACGATCTGTTTCGAATCATTATGCTGGGGATCTCCAAGCAAGTGCTTGATGTTGAAGATGAGAACAAAGAGGAAATGCTTGAAAAGTGCGTAAGGCAGGTTTTTGAAGGACTACTTTTATCGGACAATAAAAGTTCGTCTCATTTGGGATGATGAAAGAGTCCTTCATTTTGGAGAAAAAGAAGATGGATATTCGATACGGCACCTCCCCGCGCGATTTTCTTCATTACTCGACTGTGGATATCCGCCGCGAATTTTTAATAAGCGGCATGTATATTCCAGATGAAGTCACCGCGTTCTACAGCCACATCGATCGCATGACAGTGCTTGGCTGCATGCCCGTGACAAAGCGTGTGGCAATCGATCAGAGCCTGGATACACGGAAGGGCTTTGGTTGCAGATACTTCCTTGAACGCCGAGAAATTGGTATATTCAACATCGGCGGAGAAGGAATCATAACAGCAGGCGATCATGATTTCACATTAGGGCGCAAAGACTGCCTGTATATCACCAGGGGCACAAAAAACGTATACTTTGCAAGTGTTAGTAATAAAAATCCCGCCAGGTTTTACATGGTTTCAGCACCTGCTCACACAAGCTATGAAACCAGGCTCATCACGATAGCACAGGCAGCGAAAAGAAACCTCGGCTCGCTCGAGAACGCGAACAAAAGGACCATTAATCAATTCATTCACCCCGCTGTGCTTCAGACTTGCCAGCTTTCCATGGGGCTGACCGAGCTTGAAAACGGTTCGGTGTGGAACACCATGCCCGTTCACACGCATGAAAGGCGTATGGAGATCTACACCTATTTTGATATCCTCGAGGGCGGGGTTGTTTTCCACCTCATGGGGCAGGTTGGCGAAACGCGCCACATCGTCATTCAAAATTACGAGGCTGTCATAAGCCCCTCATGGAGCATCCATTCAGGGGTTGGCAGTGGGTCTTATTCGTTCATCTGGGCCATGGGCGGCGAAAATCAGGAATTCGACGATATGGATACGATCGATACAAAAACCCTGAGATAGAGATGCATTATGGAAACCAACAACCAATTTTCGCTCAAGGGTAAAACGGCACTGGTAACAGGTGCATCCTATGGCATAGGCTTTGCGATCGCATCGGCATATGCCAGTGCGGGTGCAAAGATCATTTTCAACGACGTGACCGAAGAGCTTGTACAAAGAGGGCTTGAATCTTATAAAAGTGAAGGGATCGAGGCGAAGGGTTATGTCTGCGATGTGACCGACGAAGACGGAGTGATGTCCTTTATTGAAAAAGTCGAAAGCGAGGTTGCCCCGATCGATATTCTTGTCAACAACGCCGGCATAATCAAGCGTATGCCCATGCATGAAATGTCGGCAGCGGATTTTCGCAGGGTTATTGACATCGACCTGGTCGGCCCGTTTATTATGGCAAAGGCTGTTCTGCCGGGCATGATGAAGCGCAGGCAAGGAAAGATCATCAATATCTGCAGCCTAATGAGCGAACTCGGACGTGAAACCGTATCTGCCTATGCAGCGGCAAAGGGTGGACTAAAGATGCTGACGAAGAGCATTGCCTCTGAATATGGGCAGTACAACATCCAGTGCAATGGTTTGGGCCCGGGATATATCGAAACTCCCCAGACGGCACCGCTGCGGGTTGAAGGACACCCCTTCAACAACTTCATCATTGGAAAAACGCCTGCCGCCCGCTGGGGGAAAACGGGAGACCTGATTGGGGCGGCGTTGTTCCTGGCAAGCGAGGCGAGCGACTTTGTGAACGGTCACATCCTTTATGTCGATGGCGGCATCCTGGCTTCTCTCGGAAAGCAGCCGTGATCCCTGTCGCGGGAAGTATTCATTTGAAAATATCTCTGCAGCTTTTTACCGTGCGCAAATACGCACAAAAGAATCTGTATGATACATTGCAAAAGATATTTCAGCTTGGCTACAGGTCCATCGAGGCGGCAAGGATCCGATTCGATGCAAAATCGGCGGCGGCAATCAACCGCGCCAGGCAGGATTTTGGTCTCAGTGTGCTGAGCAGCCAGATAAAATTTTCGCAGTTAGGTGATGACTTTTCCCAAACCCTGAGCTTTTTACACGAAGTAGAATGCGGCGACGCGGTCATATCGATGCTGCCGCTACACTACATAGCAGGTGGCGAAGAAGGGTTAGAACGATTCGCTGCAGATATGAACACCCTGGCAATAAAATATCAGAACGAAGGGATACGGCTTGCCTTTCACCACCACGATTTTGAGTTCTTAAAATTCGGTTCACGACGCGGGCTCGATATCCTGCTCGAAAAAACCGACCCGGCACTGGTCTTCTTTGTCAGCGATACCTATTGGGCGCAGAAAGGTGGCATGTGCCCTGCTGCACTGATACGCCGGCTGGGTAAACGGGCGATATCCATCCATTTACGCGACTATACACTACTGCCGCCTTTTTTTGCAACAAAACCGGGCGACTGCAGGATCGGTTCAGGCATGCTGGATATCAAGGAAATACTGACGGCCTGCACCGAAACCGGCATCGAATTCATATCCATCGAACAGGATTCCAATAACCCCTTTTACGACATCGCGTCAAGCCTCGATTATGTGAAGTCCTTGATTGGCATGCTGGAAGAGCGTGCTGATAGAGATTGAGAAATTACGCAGTCCTTGCTGAACTACATATAATAATTTGTTGAAAGATGAATAAAAGACACAGGATCAGAGTATCAATGATCAATCCGTGAAGTTGGAGATGTCTTTATGGATAAAGTTAAGGATAACAGCAACTTTATCAAAATGAAGGATCAATGTTGTTTTGATGACATCGAGAAGCTGGCGCGAGGCGAGAAAGCCGATGAAAGTCAGATCGATGGGATTTTAAGTTTCATCGACGAACGATTTGACTGCGCTGATTTTCGCATGATCTGCATACTGCGCAGCCTGTGTAAATACAGCACGGCGATATCACAGCCGATGCTCGCGAGAATGAAGAGAAGCGTACTGGGTTTTAAATACTGGATGGATGAGCCCGGTGAAGACAGCATGTGTTATTGGTCCGAGAATCACCAGATCTTATTTGCCACCTGCGAATATATTGCAGCCCAACTCTACCCGGATGAGATCTTCACGAACAGCGGTATGACAGGCACGCAACACCTGAAGAAAGCCGAAGAAAGAATTAACCGCTGGCTTGAACGCCGATGGCAGTTCGGAATCATCGAATGGCACTCGAACGTGTATTATGAAGAGGATATCGCACCTCTTTCGCTGCTGATCGACTTCTGTGCGGATGAACGCATCGTTAAAAAAGCGACAATACTCATGGATGTGTTCATGCTCGATCTGGCGCTGCACAGTTATAGGGGGCTATTCAGTGCTTCAAGCGGACGCTGCTATGAAATCCAAAAACAAGACCCGTATAAACAGAATGTCACAGATATTATCGAAAAAGCCTTTGGTTTCGGTTTGGTCCAAGACTATGATTACACCCGCCTTTCAACCGAGTTTATTCTCAACGAAAAGTATATTGTGCCCCAGGTGATTTACGATTTTGCTCACTGCGAAGACAGCTTTGAGGTCAAGACTTCCATGGGTCTTGATCTTGCAGAGATCAAGCCAAACTTCGAGCGCATGGATATCGACGACGCCGGCATGTTCATGTGGGCCATGGAAGCTTTTACAAACACACATTCCGTCAACCTGACCATCGATATATTTCGAAAATGGAAGCTGCACACCAATGATTTTTTAAAGGATCTCAAGATCATTGATATTCCCCTTATCAAGGAATTGAACCTATTGCCGTTCATCATCAAGCTGTTAAATCCGGCAACACAGGGGGTAGCCATACAGCGTGCAAACACATGTACGTATAAAACAAAGCACTGGATGCTTTCCACAGCGCAAAACCATCACCCTGAAGAGTTCGGCGACCAGCAACATATCTGGCAGGCAACCCTGGAGGGGGGCATATCTGTTTTCACAACCCATCCAGCTGTTGCGTTTTTCGATGATAAGGCGCGCGGTTCTTCGCCTTCATACTGGGTCGGCAACGGCATTAACCCGCATTCAGCGCAGTACAAGAACATGAGCATGTCACTTTATGATCTCAGAACGCGCAAGGGCTTTCTAGAGAAAAACCGTCCTAACTTAACGCATGCTTATTTCCCGTTTCAGAAGTTTGATCAGGTGATATTTGACAACCCCAATGTCGTCATCGGGCAAAAGGGAGGTGCATATATCGCGCTGATCTCCCTAAGCCCATTGGAGAAAAAGGACAACTGTGAGCTTATTCAAAAAGGCACGATAACAGGATGGGCAGTGATCCTTGGGGATGTGGAAACCTATGAAAGCCTTGATTCTTTTTCAGAATATGTAAACAGGTGCAAGCTCGAATTGGCGGGCAGAAAATTGAGGCTTAAAGCCGAAAATGTCCTTGAGATCGATTTTAAGAAGGGCTTTAGGATCGATGGAAAGCCGGTTAATACGAATTATCAAAGGATCGAGAGCCCGTTTGTCAACGTTCAGCGCAAACCACGAACTATCGATATCGATTATAAAGGCGCAAAGCTTCATCTTGATTTTTCCAATCAAGTACGAATATGTGAATAGTTATCTCCATAATAATTAGGAAGGTTTAAATAAGCGATATGAAAATGCCTGATACGTATTTATCAAAAGTAACTCAACTGTGCGATTACTGGGTCAGCGCAAATAAACCTGAAATGCCCTGGATGTGGGGACATGCCCTGATGGGTTATGCCCTGTCTGAACTTGATAACTATTTGGGCACGGATAAATACACGCCATTTTTGAAGGCGTTCTGCGATTACTATGTAAAAAACCCGCCGATTATTGATTATGCAGACAGAGTAACGCCCGCACTTATCGCATACTCGATGCAGAAGAAGACGGGCAATGAAGACTATCAGGTACTGGTCCAAAAGGTGCTCGATTACATCCTCCACGAGCCGAGGCTTATCGATGACGCCATCAATCACCTCGGTTCAAGCCTCGAGAGCAGGTTCTATCCCAAATCGATTTGGGTTGACAGCCTGATGATGTTCTGCGTCTTTCCCGCGCGATATGCCAAAGAACAAGGCGACAAACAGCTGCTCGATTTTACTGCCCGTCAGCCTGAAATCTACAGCCGCTACTTGCAGGACAAAGATGACAAACTGTGGTACCACAGCTATTGGATCAGGTTAAAAAGCCACTACCCGGTTAGCAAGGTATATTGGGGGCGGGGAAACGGCTGGGTAATGTGTTCGCTTCCGATGATTCTCGATCATATCGGTCCTGACCACCCCGAACATCAGAAAATCTGCGGCATTTTACAGGATACTGCTCAAGCCTTGCTCAAGTATCAACGTGAAGACGGAACCTTTTCTACCGTGTTGAATATGCCCGGGAAAACCTACCGCGAGCTTTCGGCAACTGCGCTGATCGCTGCGGGATTGTTGCACGGCGTACGATGTGGATATTTGGAACAATGCTGTCTGCAGCCGGGAATAAAGGCGTTTAGAGCCGTTGCCGAAAGTATTACAACGAACGATAAGGGTGTATTTTTGCCGGAGATCAGTGGGCCGACCGCACCACTGCCACTTTTCCCATATTTGTCTTACAAGCTGACACCGCGGGCAAAGAACCTCGCCTATGGCACTGCAGCTGCGGTTTTTGCGGCGATCGAATACGACATTTATTCCCAATTGCCATAGAGCAATGTTGATGCAGGGAGAATGGGAACCTCTGCTCGAAACAAATAATCAATAATCCACATAAGGAGACGACATGGAAACACAAGCATCCCCAAAACTAAGCTTCTGGCGCAAGGTAGCCTTCGGTCTGGGTGACATCTACGGCGGTGGATCGATGGTGGTGATCGGCTTCTACTACCTGGTCTTCCTGACCGACGTTATCCGCATCAACCCGGCCCTGGCCGGGACGGTCATCCTGATCAGTAAGTTCTACGATTCCATTACTGACCCGTTCGAGGGCATCCTGACCGACCGTACCCGCACACGCATGGGCCGGCGCAAGCCCTATCTGATGGCCGGCATTCCTTTGGTATTCCTGTCCTTCTTCCTGATGTGGTACCCAACCGCCCTGGAGAGCGAGATCGGTCGCTTTTTCTTTGTTCTGGTGACCTACCTGTTCTTCTCCACCATTGTCAGCATCGTCATGCTCTCCTACAATGCCGTCATCCCCGAGTTGACCCCAGATTACAACGAGCGCACCTCTATCAGTTCCTTCCGCATCTTCTTTTCCTCAATCGGATCGATCATCGCGGCAGTAGCCCCGCTCGAGATCGTCAAGGCGTTCCCAGATGTGCACCAGGGTTACATCGCCATGGGGATCGCCTTCGGCTTGCTCTTCGCCCTGCCTTTCATCTTCACCATCCTGGCTATCCGCGAGCGCCCCGACTTCTCACGGCCGTTGACCAAATTCAACTGGCGCGAGGGCTTTATCGAGCCATTCAAAGTCAAGACCTTCGTGCTGGCGCTGGTTATGTACCTGATGGCCTTTGTCGCCATGGACGTGGTCCAAAGCGTGGTGGTCTACTACATGAAGAACTACATCCAGCATCCGCAAGACATCACCATGGTCAACGGGACGCTGCTGATCGCCCAGTTGGTCATCCTGCCGGTCTTTGTCATTCTGAGCCGCAAGACCAATAAACGCACCGCCTACATTGCCGGGGCGGGGCTGTGGATCCTGGTCATGCTGACCAGCCTGCTGCTCGGCCCGACCCAACCGCGCTGGATCATGTACCTGTTCGCCGCCTTCGTCGGTTTCGGCACCGGAGGGGTGGTTGTGATCATGTACGCCATTTTCCCCGACATCCCGGACGTGGGTGAGCTGCGCAACGGCAAACGCCAGGAGGGGACCTTCTCCGCCCTGACCACGTTCATGCGCAAGCTCAGTTCGGCCTTCTCGCTCTTCCTGGTGGGCAATGTTCTCAACCTGACCGGCTACCTGCCGCCAGTCCAGCAGGTGGTCGATGGGGCTACCCGGCTGATTGAGCAGACGCAGACCTCCCAATTCCTGCTCTTCCTGCGCCTACTATTTGTGCTCGTACCGCTGGTCTTCCTCAGCCTTGGAGTCTGGGCAGCGTTCCACTTTCCGCTAACACTGGAGACCCATAAACGCCTGACCCATCTGCTGGAGGCCCGCCGCTCCGGCACGCCCGAGACCGAGGCAATGCGCGCCGAAGCTGACAAGCTCAGCCGCCTGCTGGTTGGAAAGAGGCGTAAAGCCTAGCTGAAGCCCGTGCGGATTTCTAAAAGGATCCATGTTTTATGGAAATGAACAGCAACAGGATCGTCACTTTCGGAGAGATCATGCTGCGCCTGGCGCCTCCGGGCTTCCAACGTTTTGGACAGGCCCAGTCATTTGAGGCGATGTATGGCGGCGGCGAGGCAAATGTTGCCGTATCGCTCGCAAACTTTGGCAACATTGTAGAATTTGTCACCCGGTTGCCAAAAAATGATCTGGGTGAGGCGTGCATCGGCATGCTCAGGCGGTATGGGGTGTCTACCGAAAATATCCTTCGTGGCGGAGAGCGTATCGGTATCTACTTCCTGGAATTTGGGGTGGCACAGCGCGCCAGCAAGGTGGTCTATGATCGCTCCAATTCCAGCTTTGCCACGATCCAGCCTGGAATGATCAACTGGCGCCAGGTATTTACGGGTGCAGACTGGTTCCACTGGACAGGGATCACGCCGGCCATTTCCCAGGGTTCTGCAGAAGCATGCAAGGAGGCGATCCTGGTTGCCCGGGAGATGGGCTTGACCATTTCAACCGACCTGAACTATCGGGCCAAGTTGTGGAAATGGGGGAAAAGTGCAGATGAGGTCATGTCGGACCTGGTTGCATTATGCGATGTTGCTCTTGGAAACGAAGAAGATGCAGAGAAGGTTTTTGGGATCAAAGCGCCGCAGGCAGAAGAAAAAACCGGGAAAGTTGCTGCTGATCAATACCGCATCGTTTGTGAACAGCTTGCCAGGCGCTTTCCTGCACTCCACACCATCGCCATCACCCTGCGCGGGTCGATCTCTGCCAGTCACAACACTTGGTCGGGTGTGCTTTGGAAGAAGGGCAAGTTCTTCACCACTACCATATATGATATCCTGCCCATTGTGGATCGCGTTGGCGGCGGAGATGCCTTTATGGGAGGCTTGATCCATGGTTTACGGAAGTATCCCGACGAAATGCAAAAAGCCCTCGATTTTGCTGCCGCGGCTGCCTGCCTGAAACATACCATCCAGGGTGATTTCAACCTGGTCACGGAAACTGAGGTGGATAATCTGATGGCAGGTGATGCTTCTGGCAGGGTGTCCAGATAGGAGGAGAATCATGGCTCAATATATGCGCCTGGATGTTGTTCACGAGATTCTGGATGCAGGGGTACTGCCTCTCTTTTACGCAGATGAGGTGGACCTGGCAGTCGGGGTCATCATTGCCTGCCGGGCTGGCGGTGTGCGTGCCATCGAATTCACCAACCGGGGTGAGATGGCCTACCTGGTTTTCACCGAGCTGGTACGGTACTTTTCCAGGGCTGATCCAAGCATCATCCTGGGGATCGGCTCGATCATCGATGCACCTACGGCAGCTTTGTTCCTGTCCAGCGGTGCGAACTTTATTGTGGGGCCAAACACGAACCCTGAGATCTCGCGCCTATGCAACCGGCGCAAGGTGCTTTACCTCCCCGGTTGTGCCACCGAAAACGAGATTGCCAATGCCGAAGAGTTGGGTGCTGAAATTTGCAAGATCTTCCCCGGGGAATCAGCTGGAGGACCTGCCTTTATCAAGGCAGTCATGGCACCCTGTCCCTGGCACCGCTTGCTTCCTACAGGCGGGGTAGATGCTACGGAATCCAGCATCTCAGAATGGATCAGGGCGGGCTCGGCTGCGGTGGGGCTGGGGGGCAAATTAATCTCGAAACAGGCAATGAAGGAAAAGGCTTACCCCGGTATCCAGGTGAAAATCGCTGACTGTGTGCGCTGGGTGCAGGCGGCGCGCGGTCTACCGGATTTCCTTTCTGCCGGGTAGATAAAGATGTTCGTAAAATAGTCTATCCTGAAAAACGCTCGTATTTAAATCTCAAAGCGTTTTTTACTTTTGGACAGTGGAGAAGAAACCCTGGAAATGTTGAATGGTGTTGGTCTCTGGCCGGCGAGAAGGAACTAGGATGGCAGCAAGCAGATGGTCTGTCGAAAAGGCGCAGCAGTGGTACGCCGCGCAGCCCTGGTTGGTGGGGTGCAACTTTATCCCCAGCTCCGCCATCAACCAACTGGAGATGTGGCAGGCGGATAGTTTCGATCCGGAGACGATCGGTCGTGAACTCGGTTGGGCGCACAACCTGGGATTCAACTCGGTGAGGGTGTTCCTGCACGATCTTCTCTGGCTCCAGGATGCGCAGGGGTTCTGCGACCGTATTCGCCTTTATCTGGATATTGCCGGGCGGCATCAGATCAGCACCCTATTTGTTCTATTCGATGATTGCTGGAATGATCACCCGCAGTTGGGAAGACAACCGGACCCTGCACCCGGCGTGCATAATTCAGGTTGGGTGCGTTCGCCTGGGTTGAAGACGATTCGGGATGAACAGAATTGGGGCAGGTTGGAGGAATATGTCACCGGTGTCGTCAGTGCCTTTGGGCAGGACGAGCGGGTACTCCTGTGGGACATTTACAACGAACCGGGAAATGGCTTCCTGATCTCTCCCAAGCTGCCGCGCCTGGTCAAGATTGCCACCTTGATCTCCCTGCGGACTCGATACCTGGTCATGCCCGTACCGGCAACGAAATTGCTCCAGAAGGCTTTTACATGGGCTAGGCAGGCAGCACCCAGCCAACCGCTTACCTCAGCCACCTGGTATTTAACGAGCCGCCTGGAGAACCGCTTGAACCGGGCTGCCGTTGAACAAAGCGATCTGAGCACGTTCCATTCTTACTCCAATCTGGAATGTACAAGAGATATTTTTTCCCAATTACAGACCTCAGGCAGACCGGTGATTTGCACCGAATACCTGGCGCGCGGAGGAGGTTCGAATTTCAAGAGCCACCTGCCTTTCTTCAAGGAACACAAGATCGGCTGTTACAACTGGGGATTGGTGGCTGGCAAGACCCAGACCTATTATTCCTGGGGGGACTACTATCCCACCGGGGAGGAACCGCCCCTGTGGCATCACGATATCCTGCGCCGGGATGGCTCGCCCTACCGACAGGAAGAAGTGAACCTGATCCAGCAGATCACGCCACGCAACGGATAATCATCCAGTACCCATATCACCGCTGGCAACCCAGCATGGCTGAGTTCCGCCACCAACCGCATTTCAAAGCCACCCGTGGGCTCCAACACGATCCTGGTGGGCTTGCGTTCCTTCAACCATGCCACCAGCCGGGCAATACCCAGATTATCATTCTCTACTCGATTAGCCTCTCCGCTCTCATGCACTGCTACATCCAACCAGCTCTTTGATACATCAATCCCTACAAACTTCTCCACTGCCTTCGCCATGCTTTCTCCTTTTGCCCGTATTAGCGTGGATACGGCCTCTTACGACCTTTCAACTGTTCGGGCTATAATGGTTTCGGACACGGCGATCCTTGTTGCGAGACGGTCTCGGTGACCCAATGACAATCGATCTGCCGTGTCCGTCTCTTAGTATACTAACGACACACAGGTTCTCGCTTGTGCGGGTAAAAGAGTGAAATTATAATTCCATTATAGGAGAACACCATGAATGCCGAGGATACAACCCACAAGTTGCACTGGTACGATCACATCTTCATCAATTCCAACTGGTTTGCCCTGACGCTGCGATCACAAGTTCTGGCTGGGTTGATCGTCCCGCTCTTGGTACAGCGCTTTGTCGGTGAAGCTCAAAAGGGAACATATTATGGCACCATCCGGCTGTGGGCACTGATGATGGCGCTCTTGATGCAGGCGTTCTTCGGGCTGCTAAGCGATCACTCTCGCTTCAAGTGGGGCCGGCGGCGTCCATTCATTTTCATTGGCACTTTATTGGAAGTGATGGTTATCCTGAGTATGGCCTGGATTGCCGGGTTGGAGGGCATGGGCGGGTTTACCATCCTGTTCATTGCCTATTTGTTATCAATGCTGACAACCAATATGTCCCAAGCCGGGACGCAGGGCTTGATACCAGATGTGGTTCCGCAAGGGAAACGAGGCATTGCCTCGGGGGTCAAGATGCTTCTTGAGGTTCCCCTGCCGCTTGTTTTGGTTGGCCTTGTCATCGCGCCGATGATCAGCAAAGGGAATATGACATCGGCGCTCGTTGTTACCTGTGCGACCATGCTGGTTTGCATGGGATTGACCATGTTTGTACGTGAAAGACCTACCGAAATAAAAGTTGAGCCGCTGAACTGGAGGCCGTTCATCAGCCTGCTGTTCATGACCGGTGTCTTCACCATCATCATCCTGGGTCTGGGCCAGGTTGTGAAGAGCATCATTCCCACTCTACCGGGGGCGTCGCGCTTTGTCTTTGGGATGATCGGCGTGGTTGCCATGCTGCTGGCGGTGGTGGTGGGCATCTTTGCCAGCCTGGCAGTCCATCTTGACAAGGCGGTGCGGAAGAACACACCGTTCATCTGGCTGGTCATCTCCCGTCTGGCAGCACTGGTGGCGATCAATAATATTGCCTCCTTCCTGTTGTACTTCGTCCAGGAGAAATTCAACATGCCGGGTGAGAAGGCAGCCAGCCTGGCCGGATTGCTCCCGATGGTACTGGGCGGCTTCGTGATCATCTTTGGCTTGGTGGCGGGTTGGCTTGCTGACAGGTTCGACCGTCGTCTGCTGACTGGATTGAGCGGCATAATTGGTGCCGCCGGTGTGGCGGTGATTGTCCTGGGTCCAACCGTGCCATGGATGTATGTGGCTGCGGCGATCATTGGATTGTCCTATGCCCTCTTCAATGTAGCCTCCTGGGCACTCGGCACGGATATCATCCCCAGGGAGCGGGCAGGTGAATTCCTCGGCCTGCAGAACCTGGCTGGAGCCGGGGCAGGCGCGATTGGCGCTTATATCGGCGGGGTGATCGCTGACCAATCCGGCTATGTGCTGATGATGGCCATGTTCGGCGTCATGTTCCTGCTCTCTGCGGCAGCAGCGGTCTTTATCCGATACAAGAGAGCATAGCCATCGTGGAATTTGGAAGGACACGTACCACGCCTGTCCTTCCAAATTTTTCGGAGGCAGCATGATGAGAATCGAAATCCAGAATGAAATCATCCGCATAGCTCTGGGCGATTCGACTATCCTGCTTCAAAGCGCGGCCAACCCGCTGCTGGAGTTGGGCAAAGCAGATTTCCATTACAAAATCACTGGCGGTGGACTCCACCGGGTCAACAATCCGGTGAACGGTTGGATCGGATTGCGTGGCTGCGAGGTTGGGGAGAGCGGCCTGCGGTTGTTTGAAGGGGATGTCTCGGTCGAGTTGAAATTCGAGCCGGAGCATGATGGATTCTGCTTCGTTCTCCATTTACCAGAAGGCTTCAACTATGCGCGCCTGAACCTCCCAGCAGAGCGCGGCGAGGCGGTCTATGGCGGCGGGGTGCAATTCAGCCATCTGAACCTGCGCGGACGTCGTTTCCCGATCTGGACTAGCGAGATGGGTCTGGGACGTCACCCGCTGCGTCCCTATACTTGGCTGGCAAACTGGATCGCGGATGCGGGTGGTGAGTATTGGAACGCTTATTTTCCACAGCCGGCGTTCCTCTCGACGCGCGGCTATGGCTGCCTGGTGGATACCGGTGGATACAGCGTGATGGATTTCGCTGCCCAAGATCGACACCGGCTGGAGGTCTTGGGCGGGGCGTGTTTCCACTTCCATGCCGGGAAAGACCTAAAGGAATTGTTGAGGCAACAGGCGGCACGGCTCGGGATCATGCCCGAGCCACCGCACTGGGTCTTTGAAGGCGGCATTCTGGGCATCCAGGGCGGACTGCCATACGTGCGCGAGACCGTTGACCGGGTTCTGGCAGCCGGGGCGAAGCTCACCGGCATCTGGACGCAGGATTGGGCAGGGGTGCGCATCTTCTGGCAGGGCAAACGCCTGTTCTGGAACTGGGTCGTCAACCCCGAACTCTATCCCGGCTTGCAAGAAGAGATCCGCCAGCGTAGCGAACAGGGCATCCGTTGGTTGGCTTACATTAATCCCTATTTCAATGCAGAAAGCGAGTACTTCCACATCGCCAAGAGAAATGACTTCCTGGTGAAGGATGATCGCGGCGAGGTACTCGTCTATCAAGTCGCTGGGTTTCAGATCGGCAGCATGGACCTAACAAACCAAAGCGCCTGGCAGTGGTTCAAGGAAGTCATTATTAAACAGAATATGCTCCAGCTGGGGATACGCGGTTGGATGGCTGATTATGCCGAGGATATACCCGAGCAAGCACGTTTCTCCGATGGGCGCACCGGCACGGAACTGCACAACCTGAACCCCCTGCTATGGGCGCAACTCAACCGGGAAGCTGTCCAGGAAGTGGGTCTCCAGGATGAAGTGCTTGTCTTCCACCGCGCAGGGTATAGCGGGGCGACACGCTTTATGAATATGAACTGGGGGGGTGACCAGGTGGTTTATTGGAACCGCCATGACGGTTTTCCATCCGGTGTGACAGGCGGTTTAAGTGGGTGCATGTCCGGTGTCCAGTACTATCATACCGACGCGGGAGGGTATTTCTCCTTCCGCTGGATCAAGCGCAGCCGAGAAACACTCTTCCGCTGGTGCGAGGCGAATGCTTTCTCACCAGTGCTGCGCACGCACGAGGGCAACCGACCCTGGGCAGGGGTCCAACCCTGGCAGGATGAAGAAACCCTGCAACACTTCGCCACGATGACGCGTATCCATGCCGCCCTGTCTCCCTACCTGATCCATGTCTCAAATAAGGCGCAGCAGACCGGGATCGGGATGATGCGCCCCTTCTGCCTGGTCCACCCTGAACGCGCATGGCAGGATAAACAGGATGCCTTTTTTCTGGGTGATGATGTACTGGTTTATCCTGTGATGCGCCCCCGTCTGCGCCACATGCGGATCAAGATCCCTGCAGGAGAATGGACGGGGTTGTTCGACGGCAAGACCTATGGTCCAGGTGATCACCAGGTCGATTGTCCGATCGGGCAGCCGGTTGCGCTGTACCGGCGTGGTTCTGCATTTGAACCTATCTTTCAGATTGTCAGAAAGGAAGTTCAGATTTAGTAATGCCGGATTTTTTTACCCATATTTGGGTCAAGGAGATTGCATCATGAGACTGGATTACAGAAAGGCATTCATCCTTGGTTTTGGGCTGTTTGCTGCCCAGCTGGTCTGGATGATTTACAACACCTACATGCCCATTTTCCTGCAGGCTGGCAACCCGGAGTTCGACACCCGTCTGGCAGTCAGCACCTTTGGGTTTGGCTTGAGCGCCACGATGACCGGGGTGATCATGACCCTCGACAACATCGCGGCCTTCTTCCTCCAACCCCTGATGGGACCAATCAGCGATCGCACACGCACCCGCCTGGGAAGGCGCATGCCCTATATCTTGATTTTTGCCCCGATTGCTGCGATTGCCTTTGCGGTCATCCCGCTTGCCCCGCAGATGATACCAGCTGAATTGAACGGGCTGGTCAATGATCTCGGCGGACCGCTGGCGCTCCTGCTCGGCGCGGCATTGGTGATGCTGATTGCCATGGCGCTCTGGCGCACTCCGCTGTTTGCCCTCATGCCGGACCTGATCCCCTCGAAATTACGTTCACAGGCTAATGGTGTCATCAACCTGATGGCAGGGATAGGCGGCATCTTTGCGTTTATCATTGGCGGCATCCTGTACAAAATCTACCGCCCCCTGCCTTTCTGGTTTGGCAGTCTGCTTTCCATGGTCGCGGTCGGCATCCTGTTCTGGAAGATCAAGGAACCCAGGGATCTCGTCCAGGCCGCTGAGGTGGAAGGCGGTTTGCAGGTGTTCAAACACTTACGTTCCATCCCGCGCGAAAACGCCCGCAGCTTGTTCCTGCTTATCCTGACCATCTTCTTCTATATGGTTGGGTTCAATTCAGTCGAAACCTTTTTCTCCTCATATGCGGTCAACACACTGGGAGTCCAGGAGTCAAATGCGGCATTCATTCTCTCAGCTTCATACATTTCTTTCATCGTTTTTGCCATCCCGAGCGGGATGATGGCGGCACGCATTGGCCGCAAGCGGACGATACAGATCGGTCTGGTTCTTTTTGCTGCCGGGTTGTTGGCTGCCTTTTTCCTACCCATCATCCCTGTGATCATTGGCATCATGGTCGTGGGCGGGATTGCCTGGGCTGCCATCAATATCAATGGCCTGCCAATGGTTTTGGATACATCCACCACTGAACAATTAATGGGCACATATTCCGGTCTGTATTTCATTGCTGCGACGCTTGCGGCGACCCTTGGTCCGATCCTGAACGGCTGGATCATTGACCTGGCTGGTAGAAACTATAATATGATCTTTATCGTCTGCCCGGTTTTCTTCATTCTGGCTTTCCTTTCCCTTTCCGGCGTGACGCGCGGCGAGAGCAAGAATACAGCCGACTGATATCATAATAAATCGGTCGTCACGACCAAGGCCGCCCGTTGTTTCCGCAGCAGCGGGTTGCTCATCCCCCGTCTATAGCGGAAAAGATCCGCACCTGGTCGTCATCCTGCACCATTGCTGTCTCAGCCTCCACGAGTTTACCGTTAATGGCAGCCAGCGCCAACTCGGACAGGGGAATGCCGACTTGTGCCAGGATCTCTACCAATGGGGTGGGTGCATCCAGGGAAAGTTCCAGGGAGGATTTGCGCCCTGGCATGTAGAAGGTCAGGTAGCTGCCCGTATGGAGTTTCATCGGCAGTAAACGTAAAAGTGGAAGGGCTTATTCACAGGGGGGCAGCATTGCAATGGCCCAATCCAACCCCAGTTGGCGCAGTTTTTCCGGTCTCGGGATGCCGGTCTGCGGGTCCCACCCTTTCTTGCCGTACAGGATGGTCAGCGATTGCTCGAATTCGTCGCGCGGCATGGATTGTCCCTGCAGCGCACCGTTTTCCAGCAGCTGGAAGAGACGCTCGGGAAGGGTGTCATCTTTTCGGGAAAATCCTTCGCGCAGGTTAAAAATGCGCGCCATGTTGGTCGCCCGCTCACCGATTTGCAGAGCCTCTTCCATTGTCATATTCCAGCCGGTGGCGGCGTTGATGGACAGCAGCACGTCTTCGATCGGGATGAAGGAGCGCGGGGCGGGTCCAAAGAAGCAAAAACCGACCACCTTTTCGAGGCTGTTCCACTTCTCCAGGATGTAGAACAACTCCATCTTTTCCTCACCCAGGCTGCGCGGTGGCAGGGCTTTCGTAATCCCCAGTGGCGCGGCGGCTTTGAGTTGGATGGCATCGGGCTTGGCAAAAGCTGAGTCGTGCGCCACCACCAGATGATCAGCGCCGATTTCGGAAATGGCATAGCCCATGCCGACGTTATATTTGCCGCGCGGCTCGTGCATGGCAAGTTCCTGGCCTTTGACCTGCATGGCAAAGAAATGCGCCTCGCCGCCGATTTTCTCCGCCGCACGCTTACTACCTTCGGCTAACAGCGCTCCGATTCCCTCGCGGTGGGCGATCAACTCAATGACTTGGAGCATGGCCTCGGCATTGCCGAAGCGCAGGTCGATGCCCCTGGTATCCTCCAGGGTCAGCAAGCCATGCTCGAAGCACTCCATCGCAAAGGATATCGTCCCACCGCAGGAGATGGTATCCATCATATAAGCATTACACAGTTCCCCGGCTTTGGCGATTGCCTGCAAATCACCGATGCCGCAGTTGGGGCCAAATGCGCCAACAGTTTCATATTCGGGACCGCCATAGGGTGATTCGCGCCCATCAACCGCCACCTCGCGCTTGCAGCGAACCGCACAGGCATAACAACTGCGCCGGGCGGTCAGCAGTTCCTTCTCGTAGGCTTCCCATTTCATGTCTTCCACCTTCTCGAATGCGCCCTGTCGGAAGTTGCGCGTGGGCAGGATGCCACCGGTATTGAGCGGTTCCACCAGTCCGGGCGTGCCGCGCTCCTGCAAATCCCAACTGAGCGGGTTTTCCTTGACGCTTTTCGCAATCTTGCTGCCGGTATCCATCAATGTTTTGGCGTCGTAAGCCAGGTTCTGGTAGCGCTGGTTGCCGCGCACCGCGATTGCACGCAGGTTTTTACTGCCCATGACCGCTCCCAGTCCGTTGCGCCCGTTGAAGTGGCGCAGGTCGTTGGTCATCCCGGCAAAACGCACCAGGTTTTCGCCTGCCGGACCAATCTGCAGCACGCGGATTTTCTCATCGCCCAATTCTGAGCGGATGGATTCTTGTACTTCGGCAGTCAGTTTGCCCCACAGGTGTTCGGCAGAGCAAATCTTGACCCGGTCGCCTTTGATCCATAGATAGACTGGCTTGGACGCTTTGCCCTTGACGACAATTGCCTCCCACCCAGCCATTTTTAGTTCTGGTCCCCAGAACCCGGCTGCTTCCGATTCGCCATATCCGCCTGTGAGCGGGGAACGCGCCGAAACGACATAGCGCGTGGCAGTGGAAACCGGCGCTCCGGTCAGCAAGCCATTGGCAAAAACCATCACATTCTCCTGCGCAAAGGGATCGGTGCGTGGTGGCAGTTCGTTCAGCAGTATGTACCCGGCAAGTGCCTTGCCGCCAGGGTATAAACGATAAAAATCTTCCCTCAGGGTTTGGGTTTCAATGTTTCCATTGGTCAAATCGACTCGCAGAATTTTGGCACTTGTTCCGTACATAAGGACTCCATTATTCGGGATATGTGATTGATGTCATGTCATCCGTAATAGCGATTCACCCATTCGCCGTTACCTTACCAATGCCAGTGGGCAGGACACGGGGGGTAAACCCGGCAATTCCACCTGCTCCAATGGCCAATCTGGGGTGGGGGTCAGAATTATGTTTCCATCTTCACCAAGCAGGATGGTGTCCTCCATTTTTGCCCCGGCAACAGTCGGATTCCAAGCCAGAGCCTGACCACTAGCCAATTTATCTGTTCCACCAGGGGTGGCAACGTATTCCCGGGGCTCATATCCGACCACGCCGCCCTGGTGATGATGCTGCCATTCAAAGGGATAGCCTGCTTCCGCATAGGCAGCTTGTCCAATTTCGAGCAGCGCACCGAGCGTCATACCTGGCCGCGAATGAGCAATAAAAGCCGCATTGACTTGCACTGCGGCATGGATTCTGCGCTCCAGTTCAACTGGAACCTTCCCAAAATGGATCATTCTCGAGACCGAGCAGACCAGCCCGCGCTGGCGTCCGCACAGCACAAGCAGGGCGTACTTTTCCAGTCCTTTAGCACTCGGCAGTGGATGACGATAGCGGCGTTCGTCGGTTGCGACCAGGTTGACAATCGGCTGGATGCCGCGCCGCTGAGCTTCTTCCCCAAGCAGGGCGGCAATTTCGTACTCGGTCATGCCGGGTTGAACCGCATGTGCAGCTGCCGTGACAGAGTCGGCGCACAGTTTGCCCAACTCACGCAAACGCAAACCCTCCTCTGGCGACAGGTGTGCCCGCAGGCGTGAAATCTCGGTGCTGATATCCTTTCCATTGCCAAAGGGTAGATCGCTGAGGAAGGTTACACCCGCCAGCAATTCGTTCAGCCCTTTGAGCGGTGTTGCCCAGGGTGAGATGACAAATTCCCAGCCCTTTTCAGCCAGTTTTTCCTCTTCCTGCAGGCGAGGGGCTTCTATATTATTAGTGGCAATATACCGTTTGTTGCGGGTGATGACCAACGACGCCGCGCCTTCAGTCGTTGCGGTGTTGACATAAGAAGCCGCGCCGCCGGTCGCCCAGGCAAAACTGCTCACCCGGCGTAGGAGTATGGCCTCAGCAGGATGCCTGTCAAGCAGTAATCTTAAAGAAGTGAGCTTGGTGGTAAGTTCAGTCATGGCAGCAAGGTGTAATGGTTGATATGGCGCAGTGCGAAATGGAAATTCTCACTACTTCACATAAGGAATCGTCGATACCGCGTGGGGTAGTATACCTACCGGCTCGCCTGGTTGGAGACACTCCAGCCCAAGGGTGATGGCAGTTTGCAGGTTTGGCACCGGATTGAGCAGCAGGGTGCGTGCCATTTCGTGATCCATATCGGTGCAGGTCATCAGGCGCACCTGTGATGCATCCCGGGCGATCTGGTAGGCTTTGTGAGGTCCAATGTGGAAACCTTCATTGTTGAATTTTTTAATGACTTCGGCATAGGACTTTTTTCCCAGCGCCCACTCTTCATAGTGCGGACTGCCGCTCCCTTCTGGGCAAGCGGCAACCAGGATGACCGTTCCACCGGGACGGGTGATCAGAGCCGCGTGCGCCAGTCCTTTTTGTGCCTGGTAGACATTGATATCTTTGGGATGCCCGCCAGGTGAGGAAATAATCAAACCGTATCTTTGGGTCACTGCAACCTGGCAGGTGCGGCGTGAATGTTCCAACCCTTGCTGCACAACCAGGCGGGGGTCGCCTGCCAATGCGGTGACAATTTCACGCTGGTGGTTGAGAATCACATTCAGAGCCAGGTGCACACCGAATTTTAAGCCGATTTCCTCGATGTCCCGCCGGGCTGGGTTGGTTTCGTATTCTCCCAGGAGTGAATTGGGATGAATCATCAGGTTATGATTGATATTTATTGTTTTTAATCCTGACAGTCCGATGGCTGCAGTCTTGACACCGCCTGAAAATCCGGCGAATTGGTGCGGTTCAATGTTACCAACTACAATTTTGAATTCCGACTCAACATACTCCCGATTTGCCCATACCGGTGTACCCAGCGATGTCTCACCCAGGTAGGTAAGCAGCATCTCCTTTTCCGAATCGTGCGTAACCACACGGTAGCGGGATAAAATCTCAAAGGGAAGGATGTCTGGGAACTCATTGGATGCCATCGGTGGATGGGAACCAACAGCCACATAAAAAGTGATCGCTGAATCGGAAATTCCGAGATTGGATAGATGATCCATTAAAGGCGGGAGCAGGTGTCCATGTGGCACGGGACGGGTTTTGTCGTTGACAGCAATCGCCACTGATTTCGCACCTCGGAAGGTCTCCCAACTGACATCCCCCAGTAGATTTTCAAGAGCTTGTTCCACCTCCAGCCGAGGGTCGGTGGCGGGAACAGGGTTCGGCGCTTCGATTAAGTGCACCGGATAGAGGTCAGGGATGCGTGCTGTCAACGAGGTTCGACCATAGGGAAGGCTGATTTCCACCAGTATCACGCTCCGAGGGGCGAGTAGAGGATCAAGACCAGGCTGAGCACAGCCAGCAGAAGGGCAACGCAGGTGCCCACCAGCAGAGGTTTCAGCCCCAGGCGGCGCAGGCTGGCAAGGTTGGTATTCAAACCAACGCCGGTCAACGCCATCAGGATCAAGAATTTGGAAACGTCATCAACACTTTTTAAGAAAGAAGCCGCCACCTGCAGATCGCCCGGATTCGAAACACTCTGTGGCAGGATTCCGACAGCAACGCCCATGGTGCGGATCAACGCCATGGCAAGAAAGCCCAGCACAAAGCCAGGAATGATTTTGCCCCACTCGAAGCGAGCCACCTGCCTGGCAGAATCACTCATTTGTCGTTTCATGACCTGGTTGTACACCAATCCAAACAAAATGATGAGTGGGGCCATCAGCGTGTTGCGGGTCAGTTTGACAACGGTGGCGATATCCAGCGAAAGTTCGGAGTAGATTGCACTGACCGCCACAACCTGGGAAGTGTCGTTGACGGCGGTGCCAGCCCATAATCCAAAGGCGCGGTCTGAAAGACCGATTAGGTGCCCAATCAGCGGATAGAACATTACCGCCAGCAGGCCAAACAGGGTGATTGTGGCAACAGCAAAACCCATTTCCTCTTCGTCGGCTTCAATTACAGGAGCAGTGGCGATTATGGCAGTATTGCCGCAAATCGCAGTGCCGACTCCAATCAGCGCCGCCAGTTTTGGGGGGACATTAAACAACCGCCCAGCAAACCAAGCCAGGGTCAATGCTACACTGATGCAGATGACTACCAGGACAAGCGCGGTCAGCCCGGTGGCAGCTACATCCTGGAGACTGAGTCGCAGACCAAGCAGGATAATGCCAAGGCGCAGCAATCGCTGGAGAGCAAATTTTGCCCCGGCACGGATTTGTTTGCTGAGCGGGAAGGCGTTGCCCACGTAGAGTCCCAACAAGACAGCAACCAGGATTTCGCTGATCGATTTACTCAAGACAGGTTGGTCGATCAGTCCATGCAGAAAGCGGCTGACAAGGGCAATCCCCAGAACAAGGTGCAAGCCCATCCAGCCGCTGGTGATTTCTTTTTTAAGTTCAGTAAAGAATGTCATAGAGAATACCAGAATTGAAAGACCATTGACCATCGATGATTGTCAACGGTACATGGTCAATGGTCTTGGGTGGTTTTAGGCGCTGCGATACAGTTTGGTAATCACAAACTCATCGTGGTGCAAGGTTTCAGCGTTGGTAAGACGACCATTGATCGTGTGTGCCATCATCTCCAGCGTTCTGTCAGCGGCGCCGTCCAGGTTATGCTCGAAGCGCAACAGACCAGAAAGATCAACATCAATGTGTTCAGACATGGTCTCTATCGTCAGTGGATTGGCGGAAAGCTTGATGACCGGCTCGATCTTGTTGCCGATTATATTGCCTTGCCCGGTCGGGAAAAGGTGCAAGACGGCTCCAGCTGCGCAGCATAATGTAACCATTTCAGCTGCCGCACTGGACGAATCCATGAAGTGCAGCCCGGGTCTCTTCGGGGCTTCGGCAGGTTCAAGGAAGCCAACAATTTTGCAACGTCCCATTTTTTCCACGTTGCCAAAAGCCTTTTCCTCAATGGTCGAAAGACCACCACGGATATTCCCCTCGGTAGGTTGAGTACCGAGCAGGCTGACACCCTGTGATTCGACCAATTCCTGGTAGTTATCAAACGCAGCCTTGAATTGGGCGGCAATTTCCGGGTTGGCGCATTGTTCGATGATCTTGTGTTCAGCTCCGGTAACTTCCGTTGTTTCGCCGAAGATGAGAGTATTACCGATCGTTTCCAGCCGTTCAAACACGCGTCCTACCGTGGGGTTGGCAGCCAGACCGCTGGTGGTATCAGACTCGCCGCACTTGGTGGAAACCCAAATTTCTTTCCACTCAACAGGAACTCTCGGCAGTTCTGTGGCATAGTGGACAAATTCCTTGGCTTTACGTGAAGCCATTTCGATGGTTTTCAAATCGCCATGGCGTTCGATGCTGAAACCTGCCACCGGTTTCCCGGTTTCGGCTATGCCCTTAACAATATAATCGGTCCATTTAGGCTCGATACCTATCACAACCACAGCAGCAACATTGGGGTTCCGACCGGTACCCATCAACGTATTGAAAGTCAATTCGAGGTCGGCGCCGAACTGCAGGCGTCCATAGGGATGTGGAAGAGCCATTGTGCCGCGGATCAGGTTGGCGACGCCTTCAACAGCCGCATTGGAAATATCATCCACTGACAGGATGAGGACATGGTTACGGATACCTACACGACCGTTGTCGCGCCGGTAACCAGTCAGGGGGATTTTGGGTAGTAGGGTCATTTCGTCTCCTGTTTTTCGAGCAGGTTGGCACTGCTGGCTGCCCAGCGCAGGCTTTTAATGTTGTGAACATGGACATGGGCGCCGAACTTGATGTCATGGGAGGCATAGCCAATGGTACGGCCATATTCCTGCACATGATGACCTTGCGGCATTTCACACATGGCAACCTTATGACCGAGGGGGACATCCTCAACAGTCTTAACCGGGGCAACCGGTACGCCGTCGAGCGTTACAGCCTGTACTTCTTCACCGCTTTTGATATCCATGGCGGCTACGCCAACATCATCGCTGGCTTCATGCAATAAAATTCCTTTTTTCATCTCTTTTACTCCTTATTTAAATTTCCTGGTTGAAACTCACTCAAGCGGTGTAGTATCCCAGAACGCCTGAAACTTCTGCAGACCGACCCCTGTGTAGGGGTGTTCAAATGCGTCTTTGTACACCGATAACCCGGCAGTAACAATATCTGCCCCGCTCAATGCCGCATCGGTGATCTGGCGACCATTGCGCACTGCTGCCACGATAATCTCGCTTCTGAATCCATAATTATCCCGGATGGTAAGGGTCTCCTGGATAAAACTCTGGATCTCTTCCCCGTTGGCCTCCTTCCAGCCGATAAAGGGCGAGATAAAGTACGCCCCCATACGCATGGCGTGCAGAGCCTGCACGGCGGAAAATACCAGCGTCAGGTTCGAGCGGATTCCTTTTTCTTTAAGGACTGCCACAGCCTTGAAGCCAGCCTCGATGGCAGGCAGCTTGATCACAAAATTTGGGCTGATTGCCGCCAGTGTTTCTCCTTCAGCAACCATCTTTTCGTATTCCGTGAGGTGGGGATTGACTTCAACGGATACCGGCTTGTCAGTACCCGCAAACAAGGCTGCAATTTCGCGGATCACAGTCAGGAAAGGCTTGCCGGAGGCCTGTACATGGCGCGGGTTGGTAGTCACGCCATCCAGGTTCCACATTTTCAGGGCGTATTCGATTTCATGAACATGTGCACTATCAAGAAAGAATTTCATAGGTATCTCCGATCATAGGTTTTTAATTTTCACATGGTTCGGGATGTTGCTGATTTTCCCGTTGGGCGAAACATCCAGGCTTAGACCTGGTAACTGCATCCCGTTGCCCGGCAGCCCAAAAGCCCAAACCTCTTCCAAATCTAGTTCCGCGCGGAGTTCGCCCGTGTACTGGACAGCTGGTCCCAAGGGTAGGATGCTTCCTTCGCGCCCAAAAACAGGGATCTGGTCCAGCGGCATATCGCGCTCAACCATACCTGGCCCCTGTTCCCAGGCGCCGTTCCAGATATCGTACCATCTCCCGGAAGGCAGGTAAAAAAAGACTTTGCCTCCCGGTTGAATGACCGGCGCGACCAGCAACGACGGTCCGAGCATGTACTGGTGCTGGAAATGCCAGGAAAGTGGCTCGCCCGGGAAAGCCAGCGGCATGGGACGCATCACCGGCATTCCGGTCTGTTGTGCCTCAAGAGCGCAACATTGCAGGTAGGGGATTAACCGGTAACGCCATGCCAGCCAATGACGGATGATTTCCTCTGCCTGCTCGCCAAAGAACCAGGGCTCGCGCGGGCTCGTCCCGTGGAAGCGCGTATGAGAGCACATCACCGCCGCCTGGGACCAGCGGAGGTACAGTTCCGGTTCGGGCATGCCGGTTCCCAGCAGGCTGCCGTTTTCCTGCGCTCCATAAAACCCACCGATATCGTGGGCATAGAACGCACCGCCGCTCATCCCCCAGGACAGCCCGCCGCGAATACTGCCCGCCAACCCTTCCCAATCGCCCTGCGGGTCGCCTCCCCACTGTACCGGGTAACGCTGTCCGCCTGCCCAACCGGAACGTCCCCAGACGATGCCGTCTTTGTCACCGTACATCTGCGAGGCTTCGAACACACAGCGGTTGTAGAGCAGGGCATAGATGTTATGCAGGCGTCTGCCGGTATCGCCGTTACAGCCGACAACATCTTCAGGCAGGGCTTCCCCGTAGTCGGTTTTCATCACCGAAACACCCATTTCAAACAACGAGCGGTGCATGTCGCGGTACCAGGCATAGGCTTCCGGGTTGGTAAAGTCGATCAGCCCCGAAGGCTGCAGGTGAGGAATCATGCGCTCGTTGGGTGGCGGCAGCCAGCGGTAGATGTAGGTGTCGCCATTCTTATCCCGCAACAAGTATTTTTTTGCTGCCAGTTCCCCAAACATGGGGTTCAAATCTGAAAGATACGAATACTCCCACAGGCACAGCCGGTAATCCATGGCGCGTAAACTGCTTACAAATTCCTGCGGATCGGGGTAGCGGTCGGGATCCCAGGAGAAGTCGAAGCGCGTCTCCGATTTATGCCAGGCGCGCCCATCGAGAGTCAGCACGTCAGCGGGAATGCGCCGCTCGCGCAGTTTGTGCGCAACTTCCAGGATTTCATCCGCGCTAGTGTAATATGCGCGTGAGAACCATGCTCCGTAACTCCAGCGCGGCGGAAGGGCAGTGCGCCCGGTCAGTGCGGTGTACTTGAACAACATCTCCATCGGGGTATCGGCAAATAGTAGGAAGAGATCCAGGTTGGGGTCATCCAGCTTGAGTACATAGCTGCGGTGTGACCAGGGCGAATAACCCACACCGTGTGTGGCGCGTGCCCCTGTGTGGGCAAATAGCCCCCAGCCGCGCGGGCTCCAGGCAAAAGGTACATTTTTATACGAGATCTCG
>Ga0172371_10002848_pt1 | contig 27175 bp, 21 predicted proteins | sample Lak12m_FD_114543 | JGI IMG/M metagenome (GOLD analysis project Ga0172371, IMG submission 114543) | Freshwater microbial communities from Kabuno Bay, South-Kivu, Congo - kab_022012_12m | ecosystem: Environmental > Aquatic > Freshwater > Lake | place: Democratic Republic of the Congo: South-Kivu... | reverse complement strand
CTGCGGCTGAGGACAGCCGCGCTCCGGTAGCGGTGTCGAGATGCGCCCCCCGCCGAAAAAAGATTAAGATCGCCCTTGACGGCATCTACTACCATGGTAGTATTACCGTAGTAATTGAAGCAACGCTATGCGTAAGTCCAGGATCCACCGGTTGGGCGACCTTCAGCTCCGGATCATGAAAGTGCTCTGGTCCAGCGGCGAGGCCACCGTCGCGGATGTCCACCAGGCGCTGGCGGACGAAAATGACCTGGCCTATACGACCGTCGCCACCATGCTGCGGAAGATGGAGGCGCGCGGCTTGGTGCGCCATCGCCTCGACGCGCGCAGCTTCGTTTATCGAGCGGCGGTCGCGGAGGAGGCGGTGTCGCGAGGCATGGCCGATCATTTGCTGGAGCGGCTGTTCGAGGGCAGCCTGGCCGACATGGTGCGGCATCTGCTGAGCACCCGGGAGGTCAGCCGCAAAGAAATGGCCGCGCTGGAGAAGCTCATTGCCGAACGAAAGAAGACACTATGACCAACCCCTCACTAATGACTGTGTGGGCACAACTCTTGGCGTTGCTGGCGGCGGAGGTGGGCCTGGTGGCGCTGGCGGTGTGGGGTCTGCGGCAGTGGGGCCCCTCGGCGGCCTGGCGGCGGACCTTCTGCCAGGCAGCGATTGCGGCGGTCCTGGTCCTTACCGCTTGCGAAATCTCCGGCTCCGCCCGCGCGCTCGGGCATTGGGCGGTGAGTGCTCTGGCGCCGCAGGGCCGTCACGAGCCGAATAAGCAACCCAGCGTCGTGCCGGCATCGGGGCCCGCGACCGAGTTTGTCGCTCGCAGCGCCCCTTCCGTGGACGAGGCGGCCCTGTCTCTCCCTCCAAGCCCGCCGAAGCCGACATTGGCTCTCCGACCCGTGCCCGCGGTCTTGCCGTCGCCCGACGCGGAACCCCTCTCGATGGGGCTGTTGTGGCTGTGCGTTGTCTGGGCGGCGGGCGCGGCGCTGGCGGGGCTTCGGGTGTGCCTGGCCCAGTGCCTGTGCGTGATCTTCCGGCTCCGCCGCCGGCCGGTGGCCGATCCGGTCCTCGCCGGAAGAGTTCAGGTGCTGGCCCAGTCACTGGGGATTCGTCGCCGCGTGGGGGTGATTGAATCGCGACGGCTGACCACTCCGATTGCGTTCGGGCTGGTTCGGCCCACGGTGGGTTTGCCGCCGGATTTCGCGTGCGAATTCGATCCTGCCAAACGGGACGCGATGCTCGCGCACGAGCTGGCCCACCTGGCCGCGCATGATCCGGCCTGGTGCCTGCTGGCTGACGTGACGGCGGTGTTGCTCTGGTGGCATCCCGGCGTCTGGTGGCTGCGGCGCGAGCTGCATCTGGCCAGCGAGATGGCCGCGGACGAGGCGAGCCTGCTCGTGGCCAACGGGCCCCGCGTGTTGGCGGAATGCCTGGTCGAACTGGGCACGCGCCTGACCTGCCCGGCGTTGCTCGGCCAGTTGCGGGTATCGGGCTTTCGCTCGCACCTGGGACGGCGCGTGCAACAACTGGTCCGCCTGGAGGACCGTCCGTGGTCGCCTCTGCCCCGGTGGCGCGCGGCGCTGGTGAGGATTCTTGGGCCGATGGCCATGACGGCCATCGTCGTATTGTGCACCGCCTGGGCCGCCCCCCAGGCATTTACCCATGGAGACAACATGAAGACGATGAAACTGAACTGGAAGCGTTCGCTGGCCACGCTGGCGTTGGTGGCCGCATTCAATGGGTCTGAGGCGACAGCCGCCGTGGCTCAGTCCGACAAACCCGGACCCGCCCCCGCCTCCGCGCCCGCGGCTACGCCGCCAGATGCGGTTGCTGCCACCACGAACTCGAAGGCAACCGATGCTCCTGCGGCCACCAAGCCGCCGCCGCTTTCACCGGCGGCGGCAGAGGCTTTCCGCCGGCGCTACGGTCTGGAAGCGCGAGGTGCGGCGCTCACTCCGGTCACTCCTCCCCGCCCGGCAGATGCCCCTGAGCGCGGCGCCAAGCTGGACGCCAAGCTCAACCAGATTGTCCTGGACCAGATCACCTTCGAGGGCCTGCCGCTGGGCGAGGTGCTGCGCTTCCTCAGTGATGAATCCATCAAGCGCGACCCGGAGAAGAACGGCGTGAACTTCCTGATCAATCCCAACCTCCGTCCGGTTACCCCTACCGCCGCGGTGGATCCGGCCACCGGTTTGCCCCAGGCGGCGGCCACGGAGACTTTCGATATGGCCGCGGTGATCATCAAATTCAACCTGCCGCTCCGGAACATCACGATGAAGAACCTGCTTGATGCGATTGTGACGGTCGCCGACCACCCGATCGAGTATAAGCTGGAAGATTACGCCGTGATCTTCTCCGCCAAACCGGAGCCGGTTTCCGCCCAGCCTATCGTGGTGCCGCTACCCGCGATGCTGCCCGAACCGGCTCAGCGTCCCCGCCACCTTGCCGGGTCCGGCGCCTGGCAGATGCAGCAGCCAATCGCCTCTCCCAGCCACGCTGAACTGTCCCGCAAGAGGCAATGGTCGGCCGCTGAACTCTCTGCCATCAAGCCGCAGACATTCAACGTTGACTTCGGTTCTGGGGCCACGGTCGGTGAGCGTGTGCCGTCCGAGCAAGTTGGGCCGGCAGCGGCGGGCAGAGCGGGCGACTATTGGAATGCTGTGGTCGAAGGCTTCAACGATCATTTCACCAAAGCGGACCTCAAGTTTGCCGGCGGCGACCCCAGCCCGATTGAGGTCGAAATGATTAACCTGGGTGGCTGCTGGGCCCACCCGGGCCAATTAGGCATCCAGTCGCCAATGCTTGAGGACTTCTGCTATCCCACTGGCAACAAAGGCGGGAACTCAACGGTCATTTTGCACCAAGTGCCGGCCGGCAAATACCACGTGTATATTTACGGCCACGGCCCCAATGCTCCTTACTATGGCGATTACACCCTAAGCGTTGCCGAGCATCAATACGGGCGCAAGCAAACCTCGCCCCAGAAAGCTGCCAGTGAGTACACCAAGTGGATTGAAGGCATCCAGTATGTGAAATTCTCCAACGTCAGAGTTGGGGCCGGCGAAGAAATGAGGATTCTCATCCGGCCAGGCGGCCAGGTTACCGATCCTTCCGGGCGCACCTTTTCCGACGCCATGATCGCCGGCTTGCAGCTTATCCCGGCTAAATAAGGCAGAGGAACCCGGCTGCGAGCCACGGCCTCGCCATGCGACCGCCAGATGGCTGGGCCAGAAACTGCAAAATCCCCTTCCGCCCTTCGAAGGCCCTTCGAACGCTCTTCGAACGCTCTTCGAAGGACCATCGAAACATCACGCCTGCAACAAGCCCGCACCGGGCCTCGCCTTGGCCGACCGGCCCTCGTTGCGCGACTCAATTCTGAGAGCCGATGGCGCAGCCCACTAGCTTCACGTCAGCCTCTTTGACCACGTCCGGCCCCTTGACTTCTGCGAAACTCGAATGGTAGATGCGTACCCCGCTGATCGTGGCACCAGGGAAGCCAAGCACGTCGAGCACCCTGGGAGCGCGCTTGACTGTGATGTTCTCCATCACCACGTTGCGGGCCGTTGGCGGGTAAGCGCCCTTGGCGCCTTCTTCATACAGGAAGTCAATCTGGAGCACGGCGTCGGCGACCTGGCCGACCGCCACGTTGCGCATGAAGATGTTCTCGATTACCCCACCGCGGACGGCGTTGGATTTAAGGCGCAGCACGCGATCCAGGCTGGGGCTGTCCATCCGACAGTTCTCGGCGAACACATTGCGGCAGCCTCCCGAAACCTCGCTGCCGATGACCACGCCGCCATGGCCCTCCTTCATGGTGCAGCGGCGGATGACGATGTTCTCGGAGGGAACACCCAGGCGGCGGCCATCGTCGTTGCGGCCGGACTTGATGGCGATGCAATCGTCGCCGGTGTCGAACACGCAATCTTCGATCAGCACGTCGCGGCTTGATTCCGGGTTGCAGCCGTCGTTGTTCGGGCCGTGCGACATGATCTCCACGCCCCGAACAATCACATTCGTGCACAGGACAGGGTGCAGTTCCCACATCGGGGAGCGCCGGACCCGCACGCCCTGAATCAGCACATTCCGGCAACGGTTCATTTCCACGAAGCTGGGGCGCAGGTAATCGCCCTCCCCAAACCGCCGCTGCTCGACGGGGACATTCTCCGCCACCATCTTCACCAACCGGTTCCGCGCCGGCCTCTGATTGGGTATTCCGGGCCCCGTTTGCTTCTTCCCCTTCCACTGCCACCAGTTGTCGTCGCCGGCTTGACCGTCGAGCAGTCCTTCGCCTGTCACCGCCACGTTCTCCTGGGCAAACGCGTAGATGAACGGCGAGTAGTTGTAGCATTCCATACCTTCGAACCGCGTAAGCACTGCCGGTAGATAGGCCCTGGAGTCTGTAGTGAACTTGAGCACAGCGCCCCGCTCCAAGTGCAGTTCCACGTGGCTCTTCAGATGTATGGGTCCGGTCAGGAATTCTCCGGCGGGCACAATCACCCGCCCGCCTCCGGCCTGTACGCACACCGCTATCGCTTTGCTAATCGCGCCGGTGCAATCCGACGTCCCGTCGGCCACGGCGCCAAAGGAAGTGATTGCGAACTGCCGCGCCGGGAACACCGGCGGCTGAATCCGCGCCAGGATCTTCGGGAACTGCGCCCATTCCGGCGCCTTGGCACCTCGCCGCGGCGCTTCACGCCGGACGCCTGCCTCCCGGTCCACTCCACACCCGACTTGGAACAGCAAGCCAAGGGCCACCAAACTCGCAAGCTTCACACGTGCTTTCATAAGGTTCACTTTCCCGCCTTGCCCACCTCGTCCACTTCCGCGTCCTGAACCACAAGAGGCGGTCCCTGTTTCGGCGTCACGGACACGTTATTCAAGCGGACGCCGTCGGCGTTGCGGATCGTCAACCCGGCGTTGGCGGCGGAAATCTGCACGTTCTCCAGCGTAACGTTGCGCATCCGGCTTTCGGGCAGCCCAATGATAACCCCCGCGTCCTTGGTGCTGGTCGCCGTCAAGTTGGCGATCCGGATGTTCTGATACTTCGGGGTCTCTTCAGTGACCGCCTGAGCGGAGTCGGTGGCGGGAATCTTCGGGTAGTAGGAGGTGATGGTGATGGCTCCCACCACGTCTTTCATCGTCAGGTCTTCATAGACGATGTTCTCTACCCGCCCGCCCCGGCCGCGGTAAGACTTGATCCGAATCCCGTTCTCCGTGCCCTCGAACTGGCAGCGGCGGACGATGACATTGCGCACGCCGCCGACCGTCTCGCTGCCGATGGACAGGCCGTGACCGTGCTTGAAGATGCAATCGGTGATGGTGATATCCTCGCAGGCGTATTCCCGGCCGGGCATCTTCTTGCCAGACTTGATGGCCACGTTGTCGTCGCCCACGTCAAGCAGGCACCTGGTGATCTTCACGCGGCGGCTTATGCTGGGGTCAATGGCGTCGGTGTTGGCCGCTCCGTCCGGCGCCAGGATCGTCACCCCTTCAATCAGCACATCGTCGCAATCCTCCGGCACCAGGTGGAACTTGGGCGAGTTTTGCAGCGTGACACCGGTCACCTTGACGTTCTTGCAGCCGGCCAACCGGACCAGATCGGGCCGCGGCAACGTGAAGCCCGAGACCTTGCGCCGGGCTTCCTCGGCCGGTTCCCACCAGCGCGCGCCCGAGCCGTCAATTGTCCCTTTGCCTGTGATGCTCACGTCGGTGAGCTTTTTGCCGCTCAGGAAATGAGTGAATGGCCCTTTGGATTTGCCTGCCAGTATGTCCGCCCAAAGCACATCCGCCGGCAGGTAGTCTTTCGGGTCGTCGGTAGCTTTCAGCATGGCGCCTTCTTCGAGCAGCAGGGTAGTCTTGCTCCGAATCTGCAGGGGCTGGCTCAGGTAGGTGCCAGCGGGAAGGCGCACCACGCCACCGCCCGCCTTGCCGCAGTCATCCAGCGCTTTCTGAATCGCCGCCGCGTCCAGTGTCTTCCCATCCCCTTTGGCGCCGAACTTGCGAACATCGAACACCTTCGCCTCCGACGCCTGCGCCAGGACACCAGCCAGCATCAATCCCAACACCATCAGAGCGGACATCTCACAACAGTAGTGTTTGGTCTTCATAGAACAGCCCGCAATTGGAGCCCCGACGCCGTAAAGTGCTACCCTCGCCGCGCTCGCGCCGGTCTTCCGCCCTCCATGCCCCCGCCGACTCCGGGCACCGCCAGATATTCCCGCGCATTCGCGTAGCAAATGTTGCGAATCATCGGCCCCAGCAAGTTCTCATCGTTCGGCAGTTCGCCCCTCTCGACATCCCGGCCGATCAGGTTGCACAGCACCCGCCGGAAATACTCGTGCCGCGGATACGACATAAACGAGCGCGAGTCGGTTACCATGCCGACAAAGCGCGACAGCAAGCCCAGATTCGAAAGGGCATTGAGCTGCCATTCCATCCCCTCCTTCTGATCCAGGAACCACCAGCCCGAACCCATCTGCACCTTCGCCGCGATGCCGTCGCCGGGGAAGTTGCCGATCATCGTGGCAAAGAGATAATTATCCGCCGGGTTGAGGTTATAGATGATGGTCTTGGGCAATGCCCGTTCGCGATCCAGGGCATTGAGATACGCCGACAGGGCCACGCCCTGCGGGAAGTCGCCGATGGAATCAAAGCCTGTGTCCGGCCCGAGCTGGCTTAACAACCGCTCGTTGTTATTGCGCAGCGCGCCCAAATGAAGCTGCTTAGTCCAGCCCTTGTCGGCGTCCAGCCGCCCGAAAAACAGCATCATGAACGTGCCGAACTGCGCCTGTTCCGGGGGTGACGCCGCCCGGCCACGCCGCGCCCGGGCGAAGATCGCCGCCGCGGTCTTGAGCGAGCAGAAGTCCGCATAACACTGCGTCAGGCCATGGTCGGACAGCCGGCAGCCGTTGGCATGAAAATACTCGTGCCGTGCCTGAATCGCTTCCATGAACTGCACCAGGTCGCGGATGTCCACATCAGCCGCTTCTTCCAGGCGCTTGACCCATTGGTTGAATTGCGCCGGTTGGTGCACCGCCAAGGCCTTGTCCGGACGGAAGGTGGGGAGCACTCGACTCGCCAGCCCCGAAGCGGCCAGTGCCCGGTGGTGCTCCAGACTGTCGGTCGGGTCATCCGTCGTGCAGACCGCGACGACCTTGAACCGCTTGAGAATACCCTGGGCGCTGAATTCCGGGCGCGCCAGCCGTTCACCCGCTTTGTGCCAGATCCGCTCGGCGCTCTTTTCATTCAGCAGTTCATCAATGCCGAAGTAACGCTTCAACTCGAGGTGGGTCCAGTGGTACAAAGGGTTGCGCAACGTGCGTGGCACCGTGGCGGCCCAGGCCTTGAACTTCTCGAAAGGCGAGGCTGCGCCCGTGCAATACTGCTCCGCCACCCCGTTGGCGCGCATCGCCCGCCATTTGTAGTGGTCCCCCTCCAGCCAGATCTCGAACAGGTTCTTGAACTGCCGATTCTCCGCGACGTCCCGCGGCGGCAGGTGACAATGATAATCAAAGATCGGCTCAGCCGCCGCATACCGATGGTAAAGCCGCACCGCCGTCCGGCTGTGCAGCAGAAAGTCTTCGTGAATGAACTTCATGTCATATTTGAATGTTAAAGGTGGAATTGCTTGGGCTCAGTCGGCGTTGAGAAACAAAGGCTTGAGGTGGCGTTCATACAAGTTCCCCGTCACGTTCCGCGACACCGAGGCCTCGCACTCTCCCAGGGCCTGCAAGTAACGCTCGCCCATCTGTGCGGCAATCTTGTAGCCCACGTGCAACAACTGCCTGAGATGCGGGTTGAAGGCCGGGTTCGCCGGTTCATGCCGCAGGGCCGAAACGAATTGCCCCGCGCTCCAGCCCTGGACCAGACTGGCCGCGGGCAGTTTCCTGCGATCAATATCAATGACCGTCGCATACGGCGCGCAGAGCTCCTCGACGTGTTGCAGGGCGCCCGCGTAAACCTCTTTGGCCAGCGCCAGCCCGTTGCCCCCGGCCTCCGCCAGGCCGATCAACTCCTCCAGCCACGTCGTGCCGGCGGTCTTCAAATGCACGCCGGCATTGTGCCGCTTCAACGCCCGCCGGATCGGGCCGTAGAGCGAAAACTTGTCACTGCCCGAATGCACGCTCAGCTTGAGCGTCGCGGGCAGGCCGTATCGTTTCACCGCAAACGCAACGACTGCCAGGTCCTCGTTGAACTCCCGCTCGAACTGTCCCACGTCTCCCACGTAATCTACTCCCTTGTTGAAGCGCCCCGTGAACTTGGGCGCAATCGTCTGCAGCGGAATGCCCTCGTCGGCCAGCGCCGCCAGAATCACCAGCATCTCCGGGGGCGCTTGCGGCGTGTCCGTCTCGTCCAGCGACACCTCGGTGATGAACCTCCCTTCCCCTTTCAGGCCCGCCACGTGCCGGTACACCTTGCCCGCCTCCTGCACCGCCAGCAGGTATTTGGCCGCAATGCGCTGGAACTCCGGCACCGTAATCTCAAAAGGCGCTTCAATCCCCGCAACCGCTATCCTTCCCACCAACTCGCTGTGGCGCCGCGCGAGGCCTTCAATCGCCCCGCCCTCGGCCGGCTTGCCGATCCAATCCGCCACGTCAATCGTGTAGAAATCAGCATGGGGAACGAACCGATCCACCGTCCGCAGCCCAATGTGGTCGGCGTCCACGTGATAAGGAAGCTTCCACCCCAGCGCCTTCACGGCAGCATCCGCCGCCGCGCGCGTGCTGGCTGGCTCGGAGCCGATGATTAGGTGCTCGCGGTTGGACTTGTTCCAGACCGGGATCACCTCAACGCCCTGGTTTGCCGCGGCAATGCACGCGCCCAGTTGCGCCGACGCCTGCCGCGCAAAGCGGTCGCCCACTCCCAAGGAGTATTTTTCCAGTTTAAGAATTTCAGGCATAAAAATAACAATGCACGATCACCACCGTAGCCTAGCCGTTTTCTCTGCTGCTGGGAACCCACAATCTTCTGCAAAGTCGTTTGAAAATTCAGGAATGACGCCTACGCCTGTTTCCTCCACGAAGATAGGCGCCCTGTGGGCCTGTGGCGCGGACAGCCACCCAGGGCCGACGAGGGTTACCACCTGTCTTGGTCTGAAGCCATTTAGGTTGACGATGCTCTGCACCAAGCTAGCCCAAGGAGTCTCAAGGGAGCTTCACCGTACATTCACCGTATCCTCGCCGTTTACACACCGTAGATAACTTTCCAAATCTATCTGGCGTCTATTGGTGTAACATATTGCTCTGCAATGGCTTATATCAGATGGCAACCGAAGTGGTAAAACCGGTGAGTCTCCTCCATTACTTGCATCATAAATATACGAGGCACAGACACATATATAGTTCTTAGGAACGAACTGGTGCACTCTCGTCCCGGAGAGTCTCAGGGGGCTCTGACCGATCGATCCACTGACCGAAAGCCAGAATCGATTCTAGATGACTATCAAGGGAAGCGGGCGTTCACAGGAGGGAGGCTGCTACTCTAGCCAGCCAGCCCTTGAGTCAACAGTAGGGGCCCTGCTTTCCCTGCAGCGTCTGGTCTGGGCACCGCACGGTGTCAGCCCGGGACCAAAGATCCCGGATGGACCGAAGAACCTTCACAATTCAGCGAGTTTTTGCTTGCACCCTGCCAAAATTCCTGCTCCAATCGTGCGACGATTCAGTAACTAGATATCAGTGAAGTAAAAAGACCCATGAAGAAGATCATTGCACTCATCGGAACAATAGGAGTCATCGCCGTGTCAGCGCAGGCCCAGATTCTCTTAAGCGGCGGCCTGACTTACTCCCAGAATTTTGATTCCCTGGCCAGCACCTCCGGCACTACCACCACCTTGCCGTGGACGGACAACACAACGTTGCTCGGCTGGTATGCCTCACGAGCCCAGACTGCTGCCACCTCGGCGGGGGGTACCTATGGCCCGTACGCCTACACCTCCTACCGGGTGGGAACTGGCTCGGCAAACAATGGTTGGATTTGGGATTTTGGCTCGCTAGACGCGACTGAGCGCGCCTTTGGCAGCATCGGCTCGGGCACGCCCAGGGTCCAAGCTTATGGCGTGCGCATCCAGAACGACACAGCCAATCTCATGGACAGTGTGACGATTTCCTACACCGGCGAACAATGGCGCAACGGCGGCAATACCACTGCCCAAGCCCTTAAGTTCACTTACAGGACAAGCTCAACGCCCATTACCGACCCGGCTCCATTCGACCAAAATGTTGCGGGGAACGAACCGGGAGTAGGTTGGACCGCCTTTAGCGCACTCGACTTCATTTCACCCACGGTGGGCGCCACCGCAGCCGCGCTCGACGGCAACGCCGCAGCCAATCGCACACTGTTCTCAAACGTGCTCCTGACCGGCGTATCGCTGAACCCGGGCGACGAGATCTTCCTCCGCTGGTACGATATCGATGATTCCGGCAGCGATCACGGTTTCGGCGTGGACGATCTTACAGTATCTTTTACTGCTGTCGCGGTCCCCGAACCCTCCACGGCGGCGCTAGCAGGTCTGGGCCTGCTGGCCTTGAGCCTCATTCGCCGGCGCAGCTAAGCACTTTGATTTCCAAGCAGGGCGCAGTCCTCACTGCGCCCTTTTTGTTATCAGCCTTCGGACGGCGGCCACCAGTCCCGTCAGGCGTTGCGAGCGGGATGCTGACTGGCTAGCGCGGCTCTGGTAGGGTGCCAGAAATGTTTTCCAACGGAAAGCCAGTGGCATTGCCGCCAAGCGAAGGGCCGGTCGCGCGCCTGAGGTGGCTGACAACCCGGCCTTGGCTGGTTTGCCTGTTCCTTGGCGCATTGACGTTGCTCTGCTTCTGGCCCGTGACACGAGCCGGCTTCATCAATTACGATGACCAGGAGTACGTCACTGAAAACCCGCAAGTGCTGACGGGCCTGACGTGGAACGGGGTGGTTTGGTCCTTCTATTCCACTCATGCCAGCAATTGGCATCCTCTGACCTGGCTCTCCCACATGCTGGACGTCTCGGTTTTTGGTCCGGGTCCCTTTGGGCCGCACATCATCAACCTGCTGCTGCATATCGCCAACTCTATCCTGCTCTTTCTGGTGCTGAGCCGGATGACCGCGGCGGTTGGCCGGAGTGCCATCGTCGCGGCCCTGTTCGCGATCCATCCTGTCCACGTCGAATCGGTGGCTTGGATCTCCGAGCGCAAAGACGTGCTAAGCACATTCTTCTTCCTGCTCGCGCTCATGAGCTACGTCAGGCTGGTGCAAAGGAGACTCCTGTATCCAACGCCACCGCGCGGCCTTCGCGCGCTGGACGACTACGCCCTGCCGCTTGCCTGCCACGCCTTGGGCCTGATGTGCAAACCCATGTTAGTCACTTTGCCCTGTGTGCTATTGCTATTGGACTTCTGGCCGTTGGGGCGCGTTAGTGGGCCTGGCGAGACGTCCTGGGCTCGGCGGGTGGGCTTGTTGGTCCTCGAGAAGGCCCCGTTTCTTACGCTCAGCACGGTTTCGTGTCTGGTAACCGTCTGGGTGCAACGCGGCGCGATCCAACCGATTCAAGCCCTGCCTTTGCCGGAGCGTGTGGCGAACGCCCTGGTTTCGTACGCGCGGTATTGCGGCAAAGCCCTCTGGCCTACTGCCCTGGCGCTACCCTACCCCCATCCGGGGCGTTGGCCAGCAGAGCAGGTAATCCTGGCGGCTCTATTGCTGGCGGCGGTCAGCGTATGGGTGTGGTCGTTGCGACGGACACATCCCTTTCTGCTGACCGGCTGGTTCTGGTTCTTGGGAACCCTGGTGCCGGTCATTGGCTTGGTGCAAGTGGGGATTCAATCCATGGCGGACCGCTACACTTACATACCGTTGATCGGACTGTTCATCGCCGGGGTGTGGTTCATAGCGCAAGAGCTGGGGCGCAGGAGACTCAGACCGGCATTGGGTTGCGCCATAACGCTGGCGACCCTGGCCATCTGCGGAATGCTCACCCGCCAACAGTCCGCGTATTGGCACGACAGCGAAAAGCTGTTCCTTCATTCGGCGGCGGTGACGGAGAATAATTATGTCGCCCTAAGCAATGTCGGCGGATCACTCTTCGAAAGGCAGCGCTTAGATGAAGCCCAGCATTACTTCCAACGGGCGCTGCAGGCCAACCCGACCTTTGCGGACGCTATCAACAGCATAGGGGCGATCCGGGCTGCCAAGGGAGATGACGAGTCGGCCGAATGGTTTCGTAAAGCCTTGTTATTCCAGCCGGGCCACGCCAAAGCGCTGTTCAATATGGGCAACGCGATGTCCAAGCGCGGCGATTACACCGCTGCCGTTGATTATTTTCGCTCGTCGCTAAAGGTCAACCCTTTGAATTATGAGGCCCACAATAACCTGGCCTGTGCGCTGGTGAAACTGCGCCGTCTGGAGGACGCGACGGCCCATTACCAGTTGGCCTTGGAGGGCAAGAAGGACGACGCGCTGATTTACAAGAACCTGGCGAGCGCGCTGGCGGACCAGGGCCGATTGGACGAAGCGATCCTCAACCTTAAGCAAGCGCTAAGATGCCAAAAGACCAACGATCCCAGCACGCATTATTCTTTGGGCCTGGCACTGGCCATTCGAGACCGATGGGAGGAAGCCATTCAGCAGTACACGGAGACTCTGCGGCTGACCCCGGCCAACGCGGAAGCCGAGTACAACCTAGGCTATGCACTCCGAGTGCGCAAGCGCCTGGATGAGGCCGCGGCGCACTTGGCCCAGGCTATACAACTTAGACCTGAGTTTCCGTTGGCGCACTACAATCTCGGCTGTGTTCTGGCTGATCAGGGGCGGCGCGAGGAAGCCGTAGCCCATCTGCGGGAGGCGCTGCGACAGAAACCCGATTATCACGAAGCCGCCCAGAAGCTGCTGACACTCGAGGCGGAAACAAACCTCATTCTCCCGCAACCGCTCCCGGCCCGGTAATCAGATGAAGTTCACATCAGACGACCGGACACGAATAGGTTCTCAACTCAACCGCATCGGCATGACCACGTAGAGGAACGGCCCGTTGATCTTGACCACGCCCGGGCTAAGTTCATCAATCAACTCCAGAAACACCTCGTCGTTGGGCAGGGCATTGAGCGGGTCAATGATGTATTTCGGGTTAAAGGCGATTGCCATCTCCGGCCCTTTGTAATTGATGGCCAGGGTTTCCTTGGCCTCACCGACTTCAGGAGAATTGGCTGTGATCTCGAGCTTGTTCTTTCCGAAACTGAGCTTGACCGAGTTGGATTTCTCACTGGTCATGATCTCGGCCCGCCGCAACGCATGAAGGAACTCCTCCCGCACAAGCGGCACGCGCTCTTTAGTCTCCGCCGGGATGACTTGGCGGTAATTTGGGTAATTCCCTTCGATGAGTTTAGTCACGATCAGGATGGAGAAGCCCTTTTCATCCTTGAGGGTAAAAGAAGCTTGGTTTTCAGCGTATCGAATTTCAACTTCGCCTTTATCCTGCAGCAGGCGGGTCAACTCGTTCACTGCTTTCGCGGGAATGATGAACTCGCCCTGGCTCTTCTCGGAAACGTCCATCTCCTCGTCCACCAACGCCAACCGCCGGCCGTCGGTAGCCACCATCGTCATCTTATGGTCTTTCAGACTAAGGAAGATCCCATTAAGAACGTAGCGCGACTCGTCTATGGAGATCGCGAACGAAGTCTTCCGCATCATCGCTTTCAGTGTCTCCTGCGGCAGGACAACCTTCTTATCCTCTTTGAACTGCGGCAAAGGCGGGAATTCATCGGCGCTGAGCCCATTGATCTTGTAGAACGAAGGCCCCGAACGCACGACGCACATGTTCTTCTCATCCACCTCGAGGTCAATTTCAAGGTTGGTCAACTCCCGGACAATGCCGAACAGCTTCTTGACCGGCACCGTCGAACTCCCAGGCTTCTTAACCTTCGCCTCCACGCCACACGCGATGGTCACGTCAAGGTCCGTGGCAGTGAATTCTAATCGTTCCCCCTCAGCGCGCAGCAGCACATTCGAGAGTATCGGCAGCGTGGTTCGTGTGCTCACTACATTCTGCACTGCCTGCAAGCCGTTAATGATTTGCTCCTTCGAAATGCTCAGGTTCATTGCGTGCTTAATATAATTGTTCTTATCTCTAAAACCTTATCCGTATTAAGGGCTGTGAACAAGACTAACAACTATTGTTGTTAATGTGCCATCAACCATTTACAAACATAGAAAAAAACTGTGTTCGAGCCTAGTGAGACCAGTAAACTGCCGCAAGCCTAAGTTGTTCACTTTATCCACAGTCCATTCACAGCAAAATCGGATTGTTTGCACCATATTATTCGTAATCGCAGGTTGGGCCTTGCGTTCGTTCAACAAGCCGCTCGGGGGCCAACAATTCCACACTGGAAACGCCAAATGCTACAGCAAGCGGGTTAGTGCTGCCAATATCGGCGCAAAAGTGGTTTCCTGCCGCTGCGCTTTGCCCTAAGTTTGCGACATGTTCAACGCAGCGGACCTATTTGACCTGACCCAGAGCGAGCATGCGGCCATTTTCGACGGCTGCAACCATGCCTGGGATGCCCTAAAGAAGCTCCAGGCTTACCTCGACGCGAATCTTCGCCCGGGCCTGCATAACCAGTGCGAAGGCGTAGCGTTTGTGGGGCAGCGCGTGTTTATTGGCGAGGGGACGGTGGTCGAGGATGGCGCGATGATCAAAGGCCCCGCCATTATCGGCCGCAACTGCCAGATCCGCCATAACGCCTACATTCGCGAGCACGTGATCATCGGCGACAACTGCATTGTGGGCAATTCCTGCGAGGTGAAGAACTCGCTGCTGTTCAATGAAGCTGTCGCCCCGCATTTCAATTATATCGGCGACTCGATCTTAGGCTACCGATCCCACCTCGGCGCCGGTGTGAAGATCTCGAACGTCCGCTTCGGGCCCGGAAATGTCACCGTGGAAATGGACGGCCAACCCTACGACACCGGCCTGGCCAAGTTCGGCGCGTTAGTAGGCGACGATACCAATATCGGCTGCAACGCCGTGCTGAACCCCGGGAGCATCATTGGCCGCGGCTCGATCATCTATCCCAACACCAACTGGCGCAGTATCCTGCCCGCGAACATGATCGTGAAGAACCAGGCGCCGCAGGAAGTCATCGTGCGCCGGCCAAGGCAGGACTGATGTCCCGCCTGGCGCCGCTTTCTCATGATCAGCGTTATCGAATTCCAACCCGCCAGCGCGGGCGCGGACCTCGTCCAGCAGACCGCAGACATCTTCTCTCCGAAAGGAATCCTGTCGCGGTCAAAGAACTTCGAGTTTCGCCCCCAGCAGCAGGAAATGGCGGTGGCGGTGGCGCGCGCGTTGCAGGCGGGCGAGCATTTGGCGGTCGAGGCCGGCACCGGCGTCGGCAAGAGCCTCGCTTACCTCGTCCCGGCAATCCTCTATGCCGTCGCGAACAAGAAGAAGGCGGTCATCTGCACTCACACCATTAACCTGCAAGAGCAGCTCACGCAGAAAGACCTGCCGATACTCGAGCAAATCCTGCCGGTAAAGTTCAGCTTCACCATGCTCAAAGGCCGGGGCAATTACCTCTGCACCCGCCGACTCCATAAAGCCGTTCAGCAGGCGCCCAACCTCTTCACCTCCTCGGAGACCGAAGAGCTGCAGCGGATTCACGAGTGGTCGAAGCAGACCGCTGATGGCAGCCTTTCGGACTTTGACATCGAGCCCGACCCGAAGGTGTGGGACCAGGTCTGCTCGGAGCGAGGTCTGTGCTCGCCGAAGCTTTGCGGTTACCCATCCGACTTCGCCAAAGATCATGGCGTTTGCTTCTTCCAGCGCGCGCGCAATCGCATTCTCTCCTCCGACGTGGTCGTGCTGAACCACACCCTCTTCTTCACCCTCTTGGGCGGCTTGGAAGAGGAAGTCGAAGGCGGCATCCTGTTCCGCAATGACTTCGTCATCTTCGACGAGGCGCACCAGATGGAGCATGTCGCCTCGCGTCACATCGGGCTGAGTGTTTCGAGCGGGCAAGTGCGCTACGCCTTGCACCGGCTGTGGAATCCCCGCACCGAGAAGGGACTGCTGGCGACCTTGCGCCAGGGCGCAGCGGTCAAGCTCGTCGCCAGCCTGCTCAAGGAGGCCGACGGCTTCTTTGCCGATGTGGAAGGCGCCTGCCAGGAGCTGCAGCAGGCGGCCAGGAAACGCAGTTTCGGCGGGGGCGAAACGGCAGCCTCGCGGCGGCGCGAGTGGAGCGAATTGCGCATCCGCCGGCCCGAGCTGGTCAAGGACAACGTCACCCTCCCCATCCAGCGCCTGCGGGAGGCTGTCAGCGAGTTGATCAAGCTGAGCGAGGATAAGGATATTGGCCAGGAATTGATGGAATGCAACCGGCGCCTGGCGGAGTTGCGCGAGGAGATCGCCATCTTCCTCAACCAGAGCGCCGAGGACTACGTTTATTGGGTCGAGCGAACGGGCCGGACACAGAAGACCCTGGCGCTCAATGCCGCGCCGATTGACGTGGCGGAGTACCTGCGCCGCCGCCTGTTCGGTGCCAGCACCTCGGTGGTGATGACCAGTGCCACGCTCTCGGTTTCGGGCGTGGCGCGGGGTGGGGGTTCCGTTGCCAAGCAAACGCAACCCGCAACGCGCAACCCGCAACGCGGCACCGGACCGCGCAGCGAGCCCGGGCTGAACTACTTCGCCCATCGTGTCGGCGCCGAGGCCGCCACCCTGCTTCAGGTTGGCACCCCGTTCGATTACGAGCGCCAGATGAAACTCTACGTCGTTGGCAAGATGCCCGACCCGCGCGCCGAAGGCTACCGCGACGCGCTGATGCACTGGATCGAGCACTTCGTCAAGCTGACCCACGGCAAGGCGTTCGTCCTGTTCACCAACTTCAAGCTCTTGCAGGAAGTCGCCGAACTCATGCAGCCGTTCTTCGACCGGCTCCGCCTGGCCTGCTTTGTCCAGGGCACCGGCACGCCGCGTTCGGTGATGCTGGAGAAGTTCAAGGAAGACGTGGACTCGGTGCTCTTCGGCACGGACAGCTTCTGGCAGGGCGTGGACGTGCCGGGTGAGGCCTTGTCCAACGTGATCATCACGCGCTTGCCGTTCGCGGTGCCGGACCATCCCCTCATCGAGGCCCGCGTCGAGGCGATCGAAGCCCGCGGCGGCGATTCCTTCCGCGAGTTCTCGCTGCCCGAGGCCATTCTCAAGTTCCGCCAGGGCGTTGGGCGCCTCATCCGCACCAAGACCGACCAGGGCATCATCGTCGCCCTCGACAACCGCATCCTCACGAAGCAATACGGCCAGGCCTTCATTGACGCCCTGCCGAAGTGCCCGGTGGAAGTGCTGTGACCACGGGGATCCGTATGCCGGGCCGGGACCGGGCTCCTGGGTTGGCAGCGACGCCGCGCTCAGGCGTCCACTTCGGCCCCAACACGGGCCTCTCCGCGAGGCATCCCTAAGCATTACTCGTGGACGCGCCAGCGGGTGCGGCCCTCCTTGACAAGTGGCGCGGAAAGGCCTTAATGGGCAGCAAACGAGTGACTCAACCTGTGCCTACGGATAAATACAGTCCGCCCAAGTATTTTCAAATCCGCCGCAAGATCGTCGGCGCCATTCAGCGTGGCGAGTTGCCGCCGGGTTCGCTGGTGGCGTCGGAGAATGAAATCATCGAGCGTTATGCGGTCAGCAATACCACCGCGCGCAAGGTCCTGCACGAACTGGAGAAGGAAGGCTGGGTCACCCGCGTCAAGGGCAAAGGCACCTTCGTCCGCGATTTCCCGGTGCTCCGGGCCATCAACCGCATCTTCGGATTCACGCGGAATATGATCGAAGCCGGGCGCAAGCCGGCGACCAGGCTTATCGGCTTTCACCTGCATCAGGAAGACCACTCGCAGACCGTCAACGGCCGCCAATTCACCCTCAAAGGTCCTTTCTGCGAAATCGAGCGGCTCCGCCTGGCCGACGGCATCCCCATGATGAAGGAGACGCGCTACATCTCGCTGACCCTCTGCCCGGACATCCAGCGCCGCAACCTGGAACAGTCCCTCTACGAGGTTTTCCACAAGCAGTATGGTATCCAGTTGACCGAGATCAACCAGATGCTCAGCGCTATCGTCCTCGAAGGTGAATGGCTCCAGGTCTTTCAGGTGGACGGCCCAATCCCCGCCTTTCGGGTCGAAGGCGCTTCATTCTGTGGCAAGGACATGATCGTCGAGATGGAGAACGCCGTTTACCGCGGCGACATGTATCGCTTCGCCGCCAAAGCGGTGCGTTGAAGCAAGCCCCCCAGGCACAGGCGCTCAGCGATCTACTCGAGCGTCAGCGTCGTCTCTCGCCGCAGGGGCGCCGCAATGCGGACCTTCCGCGGATGGTCTTGGACTTGCCGGCGGCCGAATTGGCTTGCCGCAGGAAACCCTTTTCCTAACATGCCGCCCAGCCGGTGGGGCCATGATGGGCACGCCCGGTTCAGGGCGAACAGGTGGTTAAGAGCTTATACCCCGGCCGTGCAACCAATATGAGCAAGCGGATCTCGGTTCCTGAATCGGGCAAAGCAGGCCCCTTCGTAAACCTCTCGACACGTTACGGCCAGGTCCAGAAGCAGCCTACTGTGCCGCGCGACCCGCGCGCGCCGGGCCAACTGGCTTGTCGCAGCAACATGGCCTATGTCGCCCGGCACTGGCAGTTTCTGACCGACCCACAGCGCACCGCCTGGGACCTCATCGCCGCGGACAGCGCCGTGATGGGCTTTATGGGCCGGAGCACTTCCCTGCCGGGTTACAACCTCTACGTCCAGATGAATACGTTTCGCATGGACATCGGGCTCAGCGTGTTCGATCTGCCCCCCGCCCTGCCGCGCTTTGCCCCGAACCCGGTGGCCGAGCTGCTGGCCACCATCGAGGGGGGCGTCTTCCAGCTCAAGCTCCACGTGCTGAGCCAGCCGGTCGAGCACACGCTGGTGTTGGGCGCCCGGCCGTGCAGCGCGGGCAGGCGGTGCGTGCAGCACTTCCCCTTCCTGGGTTTCCTGCCCGCTTCCGTGGACGGCTGGTGCGACATCACCGACCTGTTCGTTGAGCGGTACGGTGTCCCCGCGGTTGGAAGGGCCGTCTTTATTCGCACCCGCCAGCATATCAACGGCTGGAACGACCCGCCTAAACAGGTCAAAACCGTCGTCCGTGCAGTGTGACGGGGTGGCTGCCGCCGGCATCCTTGAGCGCAACGGAAAGGGGACAGGCGCTGGCTGGTCTCCATATCTGGCGGTATCACAGGTATTTAAGCCAAGAATCCCCACTTTGTGGCCGATCGGCCCGTACCGGGCCTCGTGCCAAGATTACCATCGTACCCTGGTAGTACCTTGGTAGTACCCTGGTAGTACCCTGGTATTACCTTGGTCAAAGATGCAAGGTACTACCAAGGTAATACCTGGGTACTACATAGGTACTAGCTGGGTACTGCCTATCATGGGCAGGGTTACACCTTGTTCATGCGCCAATAGGAACAGGTGGCTTTCTCTTGGCCAGCCAGTCCGCTGGTGCCGTCCGCACTCAACAGAACCACCGCTCAGCAATATGACCAACGGGTGGAGCAATCTGCGGCTCCAGCCCACTTCCCCTTGCATCAATGCCGGCACCAATGCGTACGCTCCCGGCCCAACTGACCTGGACGGCAACCCGCGCATCTTCGGCGGCACGGTGGACGTCGGGGCGTATGAGTTGCAGTTGGATCCCTTCCGCGGCTGGCTGGCCGAATACGGCCTGCCCAGCGACGGCTCCGCCCCACGCTTCTACCGGGTGCGGGTGGAGAACTGATTCACTGCAAGGCAAGATTAAGGTGCGCCGAGGAGATGACGGATGAACGCCCGTGGTGTCACACATAGCACGCCATACGGGGTTTCCAGATCGAGGAAGTCCCGGTCGTGCGTGACCAGAAACGCCGCGCGCTGAGCAATCGCCAGCGCCAGGACCGGATTGTCCTTGAGGTCGCGGCGCACAATGAGCTTAGCGGGTGGGTCTCCGGCCAATCGGGACTTGGCCTTGAGCCATTCGAGCCACCCGTGCCAATTGGCGTTGGGCCAGCCTGGTTCCGCGGATAGCCGGCTCAGGGTTTCACTCCACTCCGCGGTCAGGTAGGGGCTGCGGATGGAAACAAACGCACGGCGAGCGAGCAGCCTGAGGACCGATCGCGCATCGCCCCTCCAGCCGACCGCCGATACGACGGCGCTGCTATCCAGAACGGCGCTTAGGCGCATAACGCTTCAGCAGGTCTTTGCGAACCGCCCGGCACGCCGCGACAATCTTCTCCACGGGCGCAGGGCCAGGAACCCCGTCGCGCCGGTCCATTTCATCGAATTCCGCCTCCAAAACCGCCAGTTCCTTCTCCCGTTCGCGGCGGATCATGTCTCTGACGACGTCGCTGACCGAGGCGAAGTCTCCCTTCTCCTTCTTGGAGCGAATCCAGGAGGCCTGATCAGCAGAAAGCGATACGTTCAGCGTTACAGCCATGCTGCCATCATAGCCGAAGGTGGCATTCTTGGCAAGACTTGTGGGCTCCATGCATCTGCGGTATGGTTCCAGTTGGATCCCTTCCACGCTTGGCTGGCCCGATACGGCCTGCCCACCGACGGCTCCGCCCCGCGCTTTTAGCGGGTGCAGGCCAACGATGATGCGTTGCGTTTCGCCGAGTCGCTCCGCGCCGCCTCGTTGAGGGCCAGGTCGAGTTCGTCCTGATCGGGGGATTTGCTGCCGCCGCGCATGGCGTTACGCTGGTCACCCGCGACGTGGACATCTATTGCCGGTTCAACGAGGCAAACCTCATGCGCCCGCAGAAGGCGCTGGCGGACCTGCACCCGGCGCATCGTTCGAGACCCGATCTGCCGCTGGTGTTGAGTCCCGAGCAGTGCGCTGACCTCAAGAATCTTTGTCTGAAGACCGATCTGGGCGCGGTGGATTGCCTCGGCGAAGTCCTGGGCGTCGGCGATTACGAGCATGTCCTGGCGCACAGTGTTGCAGTCGAACTGTCGTTTGGCCCTTGCAGGATTCTCGACCTTGAGACCTTGATTCGCGCCAAGGAAGCGATGAATCGCGACCACGACCGCGTGACCGTGAGGCAACTGCGGGAAATCCAGCGGCGCCGGTAGAACCGAGGGTAGGGCAGGCGTCTCGCCTGCCCAGCAACCAGAGCTACTGATTTAGGAAAGGCGGGCGAGACGCCTGCCCTACTTTAGCCTAGCCCGAACTCCTTCTTGTTCTGCTCGCAGGAGACGAGGACGGGGCGGTCGGCGAGCTTGGCTTTGAGCAGGGCTTGCTCGTCGGCTCCAGCGGCCAGCGGCAAGGCGATTTGGCCGCCTTCGACGGCGCTGCGTTGCAACGCCAGCATGATCTCGGCGCCGAGGCAGGCGTGATCGAAGTTGCACTGGTGCACCTTCTGGGGGTTGTCGAGCCAGTCGGCCATTTCCTGAATGTAGGGGGGCATGTCGAGGTCGTAGTTCATTGCGCCCTCGCCGCTCTGGTAACCGCCGCGCTTCGTCACCGCGCGCCAGCCGCCGTTGGTAAGGACCTCGGCGAAGCCCTCGGTGCCCTGCGCGCCGATGCGGTTCTTGCCCCACCACTTGGCGACCTCGGGCTGGTCGGGCGCGCCGGCGCCGCACTCGTAGATGCCGCGCACGCCGTTGGCGAACTGCACGAAGCCGCCGATGTAATCGGGCGAGGGATGATTGTCGCCGAGCTTGGCCCGGCCGGCGGCCTGCGCCATGGCCCAGGTGGCGGGCGTGTAGTTGTTGAACCAGCACGTGTAATCAATGAGGTGCGAGAGCATGTGCGTCATCCAGCCCGTGGCGCTGGCATAGACGGTGTGGACGCGGCCCAGCGCGCCGCTGGCGACGATCTCCTTTACCTTCTGGTAATGTTTGCCGTAACGGTGCTGGTGGCTGACGACGGCCTTGGCACCAGCCTGCTTCAGCAGGTCGCGGATGGTAAAGAGCTCGGCGCTGGTAAGGGCGGCGGGCTTTTCGAAAGCGATCAGCTTCGCGCCGCCGCCAATGGCGGCCTTGATCATCGGCGTGCGCAGGTTCGGCAGGGTGCAGAAGCAGAAGACGTCCGGCTTCACCGCCTTAGCCAGCGCGGCGGCGTCGCTGCCTTTTTGCGGGTTGCCGAGCTTGGCGGCGGCGTCATCCAAGCGTTTCGGGTCAATATCGCAGATGCCGGTGACCTGGAATTTGGGGTTGGCATTGAAGGCGGTGGCGTGGTGCATGCCGCGCTTGCCCATGCCGACAACGAGGACGGAGTATTGGGTCATAAGGATTGAGGCGTGAAACGTGAAACGTGATGCGTATCAGGGCGGTGTGCAAACGGGCGCCGGGGAGGGGTCCCGCGGCGCCCGTGCGGATTCCAGATGTTGGTTACTTGCAACAGCAACAGCAGGCGCCAGCCTGAGCGGGGCCCTTGCCTGCGGTGGCCTGGCACGCGAACTTCGCATCCCATTCCTTCACTTTAGCCACCACGTAGTCCACTTCCTTCTCCTTGAGTTCAGGGAACATCGGGAGACTGATGCAGCAGGCGGCGTTGGCCTCGGCGTTGGCGACGCTGCCGACGATGCGCGCCTTCTTGCCCCACGGATAACCGGCCTGTTTGTGGATGGCGATCGAGTAGTGGGTCTTGGCGTCCACGCCGTTCTTGACCAGGTGATCCAGCAATTGGTCGCGCCACTCAGGTTTCTTGAGTTCGATGACGTAGAGGTGGAAGACATGCCGATAGCCCTTCAACTGAACGGGAAGGTCGAAGGTCTTGCAACCTTTGAGTGCCTTGGTGTAACGGGCGGCCCACTTGCGGCGCTGGTCGTTCCAGTCGTCAATGTGCTTGAGCTTGGCGCTGAGGATGCCGGCGTGGATGTCGTCCAACCGGCTGTTGAAGCCGTAACTGTGCACGTTGCGGGCTGTGGAGCCATGATTGCGCAGCCGCCGCACCGCGGCATCAATGCGGGCGTTGTTGGTGACGAGCGCACCGCTGTCCCCGAAGGTACCCAGGTTCTTCTGGATGATGAAACTGGTGGTGGCCGCGTCGCTCAGTTGGCCGATCTTGAACTTCGGTCCGCGGGCGCCGATGGCCTGCGCGTTATCCTCGATGACCTTGAGCTTGTGCTTCCGGGCAATCTTGCTGATGGCAACCATATCGGCGCACTGGCCGTACAGGTGCACGGGGATAATGGCCTTGGTCTTGGGTGTAATGGCGGCCTCGATCGCGTCCGGGCAAATGCACTTGCTGTCGGGGCAGCAATCCACGAAGACCGCCGTGGCGCCGGCAATCCAAATGGCTTCGGCGGTCGCGAAGAAAGTATTCGGGTGGGTGATGACTTCGTCCCCGGGGCCGATGTCCAGCGCCATCAGCGCGAGCCAGATGGCGTCGGTGCCGTTGCCCACACCGACCGCGTGCTTGGTGCCGTGGTAGGCAGCCAGCTCGGACTCAAACTTCTTGAGCATGGGGCCCATGACGTATTGGCCGCTCTCGAGAACAGTCTTAATGTTCTTATCAATCTCAGACTTAATGTTATGGTACTGACGGACATGGCCGTAAAATGCGACTTTCATTGGGCGGGAACCTACCTGACCGCCGCTGGAAAACAAGCTATTTTTGTGCGCCGCCTTCCGAAGCCCCGAGCTCTGGTCAGGATAGGGGGTGGGCGTGGCGTCGGGGCGGAGCGCACCGCAGTATGCGAGTTCTGATGCTGAGAAACCGCCTGGACAATATCCCGGCCTTTGCTTTGGCGGCGGGCTTCTCCTGGCGGTGGTACCGGCCAGGCGACGAAACCCACTGGCTGCGAATCCACCGGTTCGCCGATCCGGAAAGCGAGATAACGGCCGACCTCTTTGCACGACGCTTTGGTTCGGACAGCAACTTGCTCGCCCAACGGCAATGTTACCTGCAGGACACGCGCGGCGACTTGATCGGCACGGCAACCGCATGGTTCGACGACGACTTTCTGGGCGCTCGGTTCGGGCGGATTCACTACGTGGCGATTGTGCCGGGCTTCCAAGGGCGTGGTCTTTCGCGGCCGCTCATGAGCGTCGTATGCCAACGGCTGCGTGAATTGGGCCATGACCGGGCCTACCTTGCCACTTCGACGACTCGCATCGCTGCCATCAACCTTTATCTGTCCTTCGGGTTTGTGCCGCTGATTTGCAGTGAAGAAGAAGCGGCGGCGTGGCGTGGGATTTGTCCGCGGGATCCGCGCCGTTTGGCGGCTTGCCACCCTCCTCAGACCAGCCAATAATCCACAAGCCGACTACCAATATCCGCGCTATCTAATTCATGACATCCACCGACCACCATGCCGCCCGTGAGGTTTACCAGAGGATCGCCGCCAATATCGCCCGGATCATGCAAGGCCAGGCCGGCTCGACGCGCAAGCTGCTGGCCGCCCTGGCCAGCGGTGGCCACCTGCTGCTGGAGGACTTCCCGGGCACCGGCAAGACCACCCTGGCCAAGGCGCTTGCGCGGTCCATTGACGCCCGCTTCAAGCGCATTCAGTTCACGCCCGACCTGTTGCCTTCGGACATCCTGGGCGTGTCGGTGTTCAGCCAGCGCGATCAGCAGTTCCATTTCCATGAAGGCCCCATCTTTACCAACATCCTGCTGGCCGACGAGATCAACCGCGCTTCCCCCCGCACCCAGTCAGCCCTGCTGGAAGCGATGGGCGAGAGCCAGGTCAGCGTGGACGGCGAGCGCCGCGATCTGGCAGACTTGTTCTTCGTCATTGCCACGCAGAACCCGGTTGAGTTCCGGGGCACCTATCCTTTACCCGAAGCGCAAATGGACCGCTTTGCCATGCATTTCGCGCTGGGCTACGTCCAGTCGGCCGAGGAGGTCGTTATCCTGACGGCCCAGGAGCATAATCATCCGCTGGACGAGTTGAAGCCCTGCGCCTCGCTGGCCGACGTGCTCGCGTTGAAGCGGGCCGCGCAGGATGTGCGCATCAGCGAAGAACTCAAGCGCTACGTCGTGGACCTGGTCGGCGCCACGCGCGCGGCGGCTGGGGTGCAACTGGGCGCCAGCCCGCGCGCCTCAATTGCGCTGATGAAAGCCGCGCAGGCCCTGGCTCTGTTCGACGGGCTGGACTTTGTCACGCCCGAGCAAATTCAGGAACTGGCGGCGCCGGTGATTGCGCACCGGTTGATGATGGAGCCCCAGGCCCGCTTCTCCGGCCAGACCGCTCGCGGCGTCGTGGATGAGGTCGTAAAGAAGATCAAGGTGCCGGCTTGATGAGAGGGCGCGTTTCACACCGCATGGGAGTGCGGACATTCCAGCGCGCTTCGTGGGACCGGTTGGCGCCAAAGCGGACAGGAATGTCCGTGCTCCAGCAGCGCAAGCCGCCTAGCACGGAAAGATGGAAGAGGCGCGCGTTGCGGCAAGCATCATCCGAGCTGTGAACCTTGCACTGAAGCTGCTCTATCGCCTATATCGCCTTTATTCTGGGCTGCGATACTGGGGTGGGCGGCGGTTCACGCGGCCTGGGCTGGCCATGCTGTGCGCGCTCATAGCCGCTGGCCTGGCCGGAATAGACCCCGATCTCAGCGCTTCCTACCAAGCCTTCGCCCTGTTGCTGTGTCTGATGGTGGTGGCGATCTGCTTCGCGGGGTTATTCTCCGCGCGGTTCTCGGCTCGTCGCCTATTGCCGGCATTTGGCACCGCGGGCTTGCCCTTCCGCTATCGCGTGGTGCTGCGCAACCTGACTGGCCGGACGCAAAGCGGGCTGACCCTGCTGGAAGACCTTTTTGACCCGCGGCCATCGTTCGCGGACTGGCGCGCCGTCCAGCTCGCCGAGGATCAACGGCTCCGCTCGTTCCGGGTCGGTCCCCGCCGCCGGGCCAGTCCTTTCCAACGAGCCAGAATCAAGGAGGCGGTGATCCCGCCATCGCCTCCGCATGAGGAAACGGAGGTGGAGGTTGAGGTCACGCCCCTGCGCCGCGGCGTGCTTCGATTCAACGGGTTAACACTGGCCCGCCCCGATCCCCTGGGTCTTTTCCGTGCCTTCGTCACGCTGCCGCTGCCGCAGACGGCATTGATCCTGCCCAAGCGCTATCCCGTGCCTCCCATCGCCCTGCCCGGCACGATGAAATACCAGGAAGGCGGGGTGGCGCTCGCCGCCAGCGTCGGCCAGAGCGATGAGTTTGTCGCCCTGCGCGACTACCGCAAGGGCGATCCGCTGCGCCACATCCATTGGCGAAGCTGGGCCAAGGCCGGCAAGCCGGTGGTGAAGGAGTTCGAGGACGAGTTCTTCGTCCGCCACGCGCTGGTGCTGGACACGTTTACCGATCACCAGCATGGAGAAGTCTTTGAGGAAGCAATCTCGGTGGCGGCCTCGTTCGTGTGCACGATCCAGACGCAGGAATCGCTGCTGGATTTGCTGTTCGTCGGGCCGCAATCGTACTGCTTCACCGCAGGGCGCGGGCTGGCGCATGCGGAGCAAATGCTGGAGGTCCTGGCCTCGGTGCAGGCGTGCCGGGAGCAGCCGTTCCGGACGCTGGAGAGCCTGGTGCTCAGCCATGTCGGCTTGTTAAGCGGCTGCATCTGTGTGTTCGTGGCGTGGGATGACGAGCGGCGCGGGTTTATTGAGAAGCTCAAACGGCTCGGGGTGCCGCTCCTGGCGTTGGTCATCGTCGAGCCGGGCCAGAGCAAATCCCTCGATCCCGGCCCATTGCGTGACGAACCGCATTGCTTTCACGCGCTGGAGACCGGCCAGATCGAACAGGGCCTGGGGAGGCTGAAATGACCGACCGGCCCAGGATCGTTTCTCGCTGCCGAAAGCCGACGCACGAAGGCCGAAATCCGAAGGCCGAACCCGCTAAGCCGATTACCAGCTTGAGCGCGGAGTGTCCGGGGGCGTTGTGGCCTGGCAGTCTTGTCCCGAGTCTGGCTTCTCAAGACGGGCAGTGGACGACTCGCACGCTGCCTGCTTCGGGTCTCGGATTTCGGCATTCCTTCGGATTTCAGATTTCGGATTTCGGATCTCCTCCGCCCCCATGAAGACCCCGCCATTTCTGCTCGGCGCCGCACTGCTCTTCTGGGGCTGGCAGACCGAACACCTCATCGCCGGTGCGCTCATGGCTGCTTTGTTGGAAAGCACGCAGTGGATCAAGGTGCGCTGGGAGTTTACCGATCAGGATTTCCGCCGGATCTGGGTCTTTTGCGCGCTGCTTGTGCTGGCGGTCGGGGTCTATGCCTTCACCGACAGCG